>Ga0172377_10004718_pt1 | contig 13986 bp, 10 predicted proteins | sample Pumphouse3metaG_FD_119749 | JGI IMG/M metagenome (GOLD analysis project Ga0172377, IMG submission 119749) | Leachate microbial communities from a municipal landfill in Southern Ontario, Canada - Pumphouse #3 metaG | ecosystem: Engineered > Solid waste > Landfill > Unclassified | place: Canada... | reverse complement strand
AGTTGTTGCATTTGAGTCCTTAACCCAAGGATAAGCAAAATCAAAACAGATTTTTTCATTAGGCAATAATGAAAAAGGACCATAGGAAATCAATCCTCTTCTATCTCCTGGTATATTATTTAGAGATTTTTCATTCCAACCACTTGACTGTTCTGGAAATCCAGTATACATATAGTTGGTTGGAGGATTTGATTGATTAGTTCCATTTTCTCCATAAGTTAAAGGATTGCCAACTTTTGTCTTTCCCTGCAAGAAATTATAATAATCATCTGCATTAGTAGGTTCCCCCAAAATAGCGTCAGAGGAGTTCATATAATAAATAAATTTTGATGCAACTTGACTTAGTAGCATCACCCCCTGAACAGGAGGAACGCCAGAATAGGATGTGTAGCCTGGACCGTCATTTTGCGTTCCATTATAACCATACACCAAACTAAGTGTGCTATCGTATCCAATATAGTCATCCATACCATAACCAAGGTCAATGTCAGTAAACATTCCAAAATATGAATCGGTATAAGTGATTTGAGATTTATTAACTACTTCGTAGCTAATAAAGATATTATTGTATAGTGCTTCATCTTGAGGATTTTCATAAGCATAAGCCATTGCTCTAAATTCAAAGCCTAACTTTTCACCATCGCTTGATAGGTGATCATCCCTAAAATCATTAAAAACAAAGAAAAGAGCTTGGTCGCCTCTAATTGCAGGATAATCTCCATTTTGAGGGTCGTAATATCCATTTGAATTGACATCACAATAAGGTGCAATTCTTTGTGATTCTCCATTTAGAGTATCTCCATTAGCAGGCCAGTCTAAAATGTTTTGAGCAGCAACATACCCCCCAATATAATAATTACTAACATGATTTAATATTTCTTCTTTGCTTATTTTCCAAACCCTATTATATCTTTCATTATAGGCAGCATTATAAACATCTGCAATTGGTCCCCAAGAGAAATCCTGTCCAAGAAATGTTTCTGCAACCAAATGAAGATTATTAGCCTCATCTTTTGCCCCTATCCAGAGATTTCCTTGAAAAATTGTTGAGGCATGTGAATTTTTTGGAGCAACAAATAATGGAGCAGATGAACCTAAAAGAGAATTGTTGGAATTATTGTTTTCTGGAGCATTAAATAATGACCCATTAGAAAAGATTGTTGCTGCAATATTATTAATGTCTAATGTGTTGGAATTATATAATTCTTTAATTGAAACATTGTCAATTAATAATCCATTAGAAGATAATACATTTGCAAACCCTAAGCTTAATTCAATGCTTGCACTGTCATTAAGAAGGTAGGTAGAAAATCTACATTTGTATTCAGTCCAAACACTATCATTTAGTGATTTTTTTGGAAAAATATTAATAACCTCTGTCTGTCCTAAATAAATATTTATAGATACTGCTCCCTTCCCTTTAGTCCAAATGCTTAATTCGAAAATTTTATCTGGCATGATAAAGAAGGCAGAGCTGGAAATGTATTTGAGAGTTGAAGAATATTGATTTGAAATTTTAAGGGAAGAAGCCCCCGTATAAGCATCATTTGATTGAGAAATGCTTGTTTGCTCTAATGAAGTATTTGAGCCATTCCACCCTTCAGGATAGTTGTTTTGCCATACTTCATAATCTGAATAATAAATTTGTTGTGCTTGTGCAATATTGATAGTAATAATTGCAACAAAAAAGAATAAAAAACATTTTTTCATAATAATTGCATATTTATTAATCTGGCAAAGATAAGTATTAAAAAATAAAAATCCGAATAATTTATAAACAAAAATTATTCGGATTCAACTCTTTGCAAGTTGTTATAAGGGATTTATAACTCCTTATTTTATTCTCATTTTGTAGAATGAACGATACACAAAATAAATTGCTATTAAGAAAAATACTATTCCAAAGTATGGAGCAACACCACGGAAAGAAGCTGAGATTGCTATTTCCATTGCCAACAAACCAAATAAGGTTGTAAACTTAATTATTGGGTTAAGGGCAACTGATGAGGTGTCTTTAAAAGGATCTCCAACTGTGTCCCCAACAACTGTTGCATCGTGAAGGGGGGTTCCTTTTTGTTTCATGTCAACTTCAACAACTTTCTTAGCGTTATCCCAAGCTCCTCCAGCGTCAGCCATAAACACAGCTTGGAAAAGTCCAAAAACTGCAATACCAATAAGGTAGCTAATGAATAATGAAACTGCTTCAAATTGAATTTCTGGTTTGGCATTTTCTCCAGATAGATTAAGCGCAGAAAGGCAAGCAATTCCTAACGCAAAAAAGAATACTGCTATAAAAATATTGAACATTCCTTTTTGAGCGTATTGAGTACAAATCTTAACCACTTCAATGCTTTGAGCCTCGTCAGCTTTCTTTGGGGCATTTGGGTCGAGGTTAATATGTTTCTTTATGTATTCAACAGCACGATATGCTCCAGTTGTAACTGCTTGAGTTGAGGCTCCTGTAAACCAATATATCACTGCTCCCCCTAAAAGAAATCCTAAGATTGTAAATGGATTAAGTAGGGTTAGAATTGTTTCAGGAACAACACCAAGTGTTTTTTGAATCATTAATATTAATGAAAATATCATTGTGGTTGCTCCAACAACAGCTGTTCCAATCAATACTGGTTTTGCTGTTGCCTTAAAAGTATTTCCTGCACCATCATTTGATTCGAGATAGTATTTTGATTTTTCCCAATCTGGTTTAAATCCAAAGTCTCTTTCAATTTCTTGGTCAATACCTTCAATATCTTCAATTAAAGATAATTCATAAACAGATTGAGCATTGTCAGTTACTGGCCCGTATGAGTCAACAGCAATTGTAACTGGACCCATTCCCAACATTCCAAAAGCAACTAATCCAAAAGCAAAAATTGAAGGGTAAACCATAATGTCACCTAATTGAGAACTTGATGCATAAGCAAAGAACATCAAAAGAACAAATACAATTCCTGTCCAAAATGCACCAAAGTTTCCTGCAACAAATCCAGAAAGAATATTTAATGATGGGCCTCCTTCTTGAGAGGCTTTTACAACTTCATTTACGTGTGCTGATTTAGGAGAAGTAAATATTTTTGTTACCTCTGGAATAACTGCTGCTCCTAACGTTCCACAACTAATGATTAGTGACAGTATCCACCATAGGCTTGTATTTCCTCCAATTTCAGGAATCAGGATATAGCTAATTATAAATGTTCCAATAATTGAGATGATAGAGGTTATCCAAACAAGGCTTGTTAAAGGTGCTTCAAAGTCTAATTCATCACTTTTCCCAAATCGTATCTTACTTATGAAATTATTTATCCAAAAAGAAAAGATTGAAGTTATAACCATTAAAATTCTCATTGTAAATATCCAAACAAGTAATTCTCTTTGAATTTCAACATCAGTTATGGCAAGTAAGATAAAAGATACAAGTGCAACTCCAGTTACTCCGTAAGTTTCAAATCCATCGGCTGTTGGTCCAACTGAATCTCCAGCATTGTCTCCAGTGCAGTCTGCAATAACTCCTGGGTTTCTTGGGTCGTCTTCTCCAATCTTAAAAACAACCTTCATTAAGTCAGAACCAATATCTGCAATTTTTGTAAAAATTCCTCCTGCAATTCTAAGAGCTGATGCACCTAATGATTCTCCAATAGCAAAACCGATAAAACAAGCTCCCGCCAAATGTGCGGGCATAAGAAGAAGAATAACTAACATTAAAAATAATTCAACGCATATTAGCACAACTCCAATACTCATACCTGCATTTAAAGGAATATTGAGTAGTTTTAAAGGGTTTCTTTTTAAGGAAGCAAAAGCCATTCTTGAATTGGCAAGTGTATTCATTCTGATTCCATAAGCTGCAACTGAGTAAGACCCTAAGATTCCAATAACTGTCCAAGTAAGAATTAAAAGCACTCCTCCAATCCCAAAGGTTTCTCCATTTTCTCCCTTTGCCAAAAATCCAAAATATCCCGCAACTGCAACTCCAATAAAAAGAAATAGAATTGCGAGGAGTTTACCTTGTTGTTTTAAATAAGTGGAGCAAGTTTTGTAAATAACTTGAGCAATTTCGAGCATTGATTTATGGGATGGAAGTTTCTTTACCTTAACAAATTGATAAAGTCCAAATAATAAACCAAGTAATGTAATTAAAAATCCCCAATGTAAAATTCCTAATTCGTGTATTTGTTGAGGAATTTTTAGATCTGCTTCACTTGCAAATATTAACATCGGAGAGAGTAATAAAGTTGCTAATGAAGTAATTCTTTTTGTCATAAAAAACGTATTAATTATTATAAATTTTCTTTTTTTGTCTTGCAAAGGTAAATAAAAAACAAAAGTAAATTCAAATTCTTTTTTGATAATTTCTTTTTTTTGATATGTTTTATATGTAAAATCATTTAGAGTTTATAAATTAGTTTAATTTTGCCTATTAATAAAAAGCTAAAACAACAATTAATAGATAATGGAAATTGGATTTTTGATTCTTGGAATACTAACTGGAATATTATCAGGTTTGTTTGGAATTGGTGGTGGAATATTAATGGTTCCTGCTCTAATTGTATTTTTTGGAATGAATATTTTAGATGCAAATGCAAACTCACTAACTGCAATGTTGTTGCCGGTAGGAATTTTTGGAGTTATTGCTTACTATAAGGCAGGAATGATAAATATTAAAGACTCATTATTAATTGCTTTAGGCTTATTCTTAGGCTCATTTTTTGGAGGAGAACTGGCAATCAATATTAATGAAGATTTTCTAACTAAACTCTATGTTGGAATCTTAATAAGTATAGCGATATTATATTTAGATATCCCATTATTTTTTAAAAGGAATAGAGATAAAATCTCCATAAAAGAATCAAACCCCATAAAGAAAGCTATTTGGGTGTATATAATTATTGGGATGGGAGCAGGGATTTTTGCAGGATTGTTTGGAAAAGGAGGAGGAATTGTTATTGTCCCAATGCTCATAGCTGTTTTGCACTATGGTCCTAAAGAAGCAGCTGCAACATCTTTGGCTGCACTTCAATTGCCCGTAGGTCTGCCAAGCATAATAGTTTACGCACAAAATGGGCACCTGAACATTATGTATGCAATATTTATTGCAATTGGAATTGTTTTTGGAACAATAATGGGAACAAAAATAGGGCTTCAACTACCCGCAAAGGTTTTCAAAAAAATATTTGCAATTTTCTTGATAGTGGTAGCAATATATATGCTATTTAAATAAAACTCCATTAATTTCAAAGAAACAACTGTCTAAGCTTTGCTAAGGAAAAACTTATTCTAATAATAGCAGAAAAACGATTAAATTAAAAATTTCTGAGCCTAATAGTGTTTTAGTGGAGTTTTTTCATTAATATTGCAAAAGAAAATTAGTTTCTTTACGTTATAGAAAACACATACAAATTATAGTAATGGAAAAGAGGAAAATGAAAATTAAAGAAATTCATCAATCTTTAAACAGTGGATTGTTTGATGTTTTTTTGCAGGAAGAAGATGGTAAAAGGATGCTAAATATTATGATTGGTGAGCATGAAGCTAAGAGAATGTCAATTTTAATTGACCAAATTGAACCGCCTCGACCTCTAACTCATGATTTGATTTATAAAATTTTGACTTATAATAAAATTGAGATTACTGAAGTTATTATTACAAAGTTTAAAGATGGAGTTTATTATGCGAATATAATATCGCTATCAAATGGTAAAGAAAAAATATTTGATGCCCGCACTTCTGACGCCATAAATATGGCTCTTAAGTTTAAATCACCTATCTTTGCAAGTGAAGAAATTTTAAATGATGTTGGATTTGTATCTGAAGAAGAGGAAGATCGGAACGATGAAGATGAAATTAAAATTATCATTGAAACATCAACCAACACACAAATTGTTGGTCTGGAAAAATTATTAGAAATTGCGGTTGAACAGGAAGATTATGATTCTGCTGCAAATTTGAGAGATGAAATAGAGAAATTGAAAAAAGATTTAAAGAAAAAGAAATAAATAATATGTCACTATTAGAAATAAAAGACCTTCATTGTTCTATAAAAGGAAAAGAAATCTTGAAGGGTGTAAATTTAACAGTTAACAAAGGTGAGGTACATGCAATAATGGGACCTAACGGAAATGGCAAAAGTACTCTTGCTGCAATTATTGCAGGTAAAGATATATTTGAAGTCACTAAGGGAGAGGTAATATATGAAGGTAAAAATTTATTAGAGTTATCAGTAGAAGAAAGAGCTGCCGAAGGAATATTTTTAGGCTTTCAATATCCGGTTGAAATTCCAGGAGTAAGTATTTCAAATTTTATGAAAACTGCTATTAATGAACAAAGAAAATACAAAGGATTAGACCCCATGCCAACTATGGAGTTTATGAAACTTATGGAAGAAAAAAAGAAAATAGTTGAGTTGGATGCAAAATTAGCTAATCGTTCAGTTAATGAAGGTTTTTCTGGAGGAGAAAAGAAAAAGAATGAAATTTTTCAAATGGCAATGTTAAACCCTACCCTTTCAATTTTGGATGAAACTGATTCAGGGTTAGATATTGATGCATTACGTATTGTTGCTTCTGGGGTTAACGCACTGCGTTCAAGTGAGAATTCAACAATTCTAATTACTCACTATCAAAGGCTTTTAGACTACATTGTTCCTGATTTTGTTCATGTACTATTTGAAGGAGAAATAGTTAAATCTGGGCCAAAAGAGTTGGCTCTTGAATTAGAAGAAAAAGGTTACGAATGGCTTCGATAGATATGGATAATTACAAAAAAGCAGTAAGACCAAATGAAGAAGATTTTATTAATTTTAGTTGTAACATTTCTCAACTAAAAACTTTTCGTATTAACCAATACAATGGATTCTTCTTTGAAAATAATAAAAATAATGAAATTTCAATAACTAAGGATATTATCATTTGTACTATTCAAACAGCTATTGAAAAACATCACTCAATTATAGAGTCAAAGAACCTTCTAAATTCAATTGAACAAAATCAAGAAGGTCTTTTTATATATATTCCAGATAATATATCTTTGGAAATACCTCTTCAAATTCTTGATGTTATTAAGGCTAATGAGCCCATAAGCATAGAATCTAAAAGTATAATTATTGTTGGAGAAGATAGTCATATAAAACTAATTTATTGTGATGATACAGTAAATGGAAATATAAGTTCTACCGAGAGCAATATTAATATTTTCTTGGAAAATAATTCTTCCTTGGAATATTATAAGATGGAGAATATAAACAATTCTTCTTCAATCATCACAAATACTAATTTTGTTTTAGCAAATAATGCTCAATTGAAAACATTTTGGCTAAGTATTAATGGTGGGAACATTAAAAACAACCTCAATGTTTCTTTTGAGGGAGAATATTCAAAGGCGGATTTAAATGGTTTGTATTTGGTGGACAAAGAGCAGGTAGTCGATAATGTTGTTTCGGTATCTCACAATAAACCTAATTGTAGCTCAATCCAAAACTATAAAGGAATTCTTGATGATTCTGCAAGGGCACAATTTCAAGGGCATATAAGAGTAATGAAATATGCTTCTTTTACAGAGGCTATGCAAAACAATAGGAATATTCTTCTGACTGATAAGGCGATAGTAAACACCCAACCTTTCTTGGAGATTTATAACGATGACGTTAAATGTTCTCATGGAGCAACAGTTGGCCAATTAGATGAATCTGCAATGTTTTATATGAGAAGTAGGGGCATTTCTGAAAGAAGTGCAAGGATGTTGTTGATGTTTGCTTTCTGCACAGAAATTCTATCCAAAGCATCTATTGAGGAGTTAGTGGACAAATTGCAAGATATCATAAAGCGTCGTTTGCATGGCGAATTATCAAGTTGCGAAAATTGTGTTTTGCTTTGTAACACTCCTTGTGGGACATTTGATATTGATATGTCTAAAATAAACTAAGAAAAAATATGAAGGTTGCTCTATATGGAAGGACTCCTAAGCAAGATGATATTAAATATGTTCAAAATCTTATTTCAGAAATTGAGCGTACTAATCCTTATGTCTTTATTTATAGCACTTTCTATGAAAAGATAAAAGATAAAATAGGATTTTCCAAGCCACATAAGACTTTTTCAAATAAAAAAGAGTTGGAAGAAGGGGCTGATATTTTACTTTCTTTGGGTGGAGATGGAACCTTGCTTGATACTCTACCAATAATAGAAAAATCTCAAATACCAATTATTGGAATCAATATTGGTCATTTAGGTTTTCTAACCTCAGTTGGAAGAGAAGGGATTTTTAATTTATTAGAAGAATTAGAGGCGAAAAATTTTAATATTGAAAATCATTCAATTTTAAAGGTTGATGATAAACTGTTAGATATAAATGATAAGTATGCATTGAATGATATTTGCCTCCGTTCTTCAAAGGCAGGGGAATTGTTGGATATTTCAATTTATGTTGATGATGAATTTTTGGCAACATACACTGCTGATGGAGTAATAGTAACCACACCAACAGGCTCAACAGCCTATAATATGAGTGCAGGAGGGCCAATCATATCTCCCAAATCTTCTTGCGTAGGCATAACTCCAATTTGCCCTCATAATTTAACTTTTCGTCCAATAATTATTCCAGATACTTCTATTATTAAATTAGAAGTTAGAGAGTTAAATGAAAACTTGCTAATTTATATTGACTCTCAATGTAGCTTGGTTAAAGCTCCATTTAGTGTTTTGATTCAAAAAGCAGATTTTCAAGTTAAACTCATAAGAATGAATAATCAAAGTTTTTTTGATGCAATCAGAAAGAAATTGATGTGGGGTACATACATAAGAAGAGGGTAGGTAAATGAGAAAAAAGTTTTGGAAACTTAAAAATAAGTGGAAGAGTTTTTATCCTCAATTAAAACATAAGCATCGACTGATTGTTCTGGATTCTGATACCTTTACCGAAAAATTTACATTCAAACTAACAGGGATTAATCTTTTTACTGCAATAGGATTAAGTGTGATAATATTAATCATTCTGACAACAGTTTTGATTGCTTTTACTCCTCTTAGAGAGTATATTCCAGGCTACTCCAATGAAAAAATGGAAGCCCAAACTTATAAAAATGCTGAAAAAATTGATTCACTAACAAATATTATTCGTCAACAAGAATTGATGCTGAATAATATAAGAATGATAGTTTATGGTGAAGATATACCTCAAATTACTTATCAGACAAATGATACCCTCAAAAACTATGATATTATACAACTTAAACGTTCAAAAGAAGATTCACTACTTCGACTTTCTTTTGAAAAATTATAAAAAAAGAGATTAACTAACAGAGTAACTCACATGGAACAAAAAAGAGTAGCAATTATAGGTTCAACAGGTTCTATAGGCAAGCAAACCTTAGAAGTTATTGAACATCATAAAAATAAATTTTCTGTAGAAGTTCTAACTGCCAACAAACAAGCAGACTTGTTAATAGAACAAGCCTTAAAGTTTGATCCAAATGCAGTAGTTATTGCTGATAAAAGCCAATATATTAAAGTTAAAGAAGCATTATCTAAAACTGATATAAAAGTTTTTGCTGGTCAAGAATCTATTGAGGATATTGTTCAAATGGAAACAATTGATATTGTTCTGATGGCATTAGTTGGTTTTGCAGGATTAAAGCCAACACTCAAAGCAATTGAAGCAGGAAGGCCAATAGCACTTTCAAATAAAGAAACATTGGTTGTAGCTGGAGAATTAGTAACCCGATTAGCTCAAGAAAACAATGTTCCAATAATCCCAGTTGATTCTGAACATTCAGCTATCTTTCAATGCTTAGCAGGAGAATATTATAGCCCAATTGAAAAAATTATTCTTACAGCATCAGGAGGTCCATTTAGAGGAAAAAATAAAGATGAGCTTAAAAAAGTTACACCTGAACAAGCTCTTCGACATCCCAATTGGACTATGGGTAAAAAAGTAACAATTGACTCTGCAACTCTAATGAATAAAGGTTTGGAAGTAATTGAAGCAAGATGGCTGTTTGGCTTAGATGCAAAGAAGATAGAAACAGTAGTCCATCCACAATCAGCCATCCATTCTTTTGTTGAATTTGAAGACGGTTCATTAAAGGCTCAGTTAGGCTTAGCTGATATGCGATTACCAATTCAATACGCCTTATCGTATCCTGAGAGACTAAAATCTAATTTTCCTAAATTTAATATATATGATTATCCAAGTTTTACATTTGAAAAGCCAGATTTCGAAGTTTTTAAATGTTTAAATTTAGCATATCAAGCATTAGAAAAAGGAGGGAATATCCCAACAATTATGAATGCTGCAAATGAAATTGCAGTAGAAAGTTTTTTAGAAGGAAGAATTAGTTTTTTAGATATTGCTCAAAAGATAGAAATGGCAATGAATAAATACAATTTTATTGCAAAACCGGACGTTAATAACTATTTTGAAACCGATAAGGAAGTTAGAGAAGAATTAAGTTCACTGCTATTAAAAAAATAATACATTTAAACTACAAATAACAATAAACACAAATGAAAATATTAGCATTATTAGTATCATTATCACTATTAGTATTTATTCATGAATTAGGCCATTATTTATTTGCAAGAATATTTAAAACCAGAGTTGATAAATTTTATCTTTTCTTTAATCCATACTTTTCGATTCTAAGAGCTAAGAAAATTAAGGGAAAATGGCAATTGAGCTGGTTTAGTAGAAAATCTCCAGAAAGCTTTACCGAAGATGAAACTCACACTGAATGGGGAATAGGGTGGCTCCCTCTTGGAGGCTACTGTGCAATTTCAGGTATGATTGACGAAAACACTACATCTGCAGATCAACTATCTTCTGAAGTTCACCCTTGGGAATATCGTTCAAAACCAGCATGGCAAAGACTACTTATTGTGCTTGGAGGTGTTATTATGAATTTTATTGGTGCCCTTGTCATTTTTTCAATGATGTTATTCTATTGGGGACAAGAAACTCTTCCAATCCAAAATGCAACTATGGGATATGATTATACAGAAGTAGCATTAAAGAATGGATTCCAAAATGGAGATATAATTCTTGCAGTAAATGCTCAACCTGTTTATGAAATGCAAGATGCAGTTGAGAAACTTCTGCTTGATGAATCAAGTTCATGTACAATAAAAAGAGGTGTTGAAACAATTAAGATAGATTTGCCAAAGGATTTTGCCAAACAAATGATATCTGCCAATGCCAAACAATTTGCTTCTCCTCGTTTTCCTTTTGTTGTTGATAATTTTGCCTTAGGTTCTATTGCGCAGCAAAATGGAATGAAAATAGGAGACAGTATTGTTTCAATTAATGGAATATTAACTCCAACATTTACAGATTTTGTTCAAGAAATAGCAAAACATAAATCTAAAGAAGTATCAATAGAATATTTCAGAGATAAAGTTTCAAAAAGAGTTTCGTTTACTCTTGATGAAAATGGAAAAATAGGAGCTGTTGCAAGAAGCCCTTATTTAATTTTCCCAACCAAAGAGATTGAATATGGTTTTTTTGAATCAATTCCAGCTGGAGTGGCTCAAGGAACTCAGACTTTAATAAACTATGTAAAACAATTTAAGTTTATATTTTCAAAAGAGGGAGCATCACAACTTGGAGGGTTTGGCACAATAGGTAATTTATTCCCTTCATCATGGAATTGGTCAATTTTTTGGAATATGACAGCTTTTTTATCAATTATTTTAGCTTTTATGAATATCCTTCCGATACCAGGATTAGATGGAGGTCATGTCATGTTTACCCTTTGGGAAATTGTAACAAGAAGAAAACCAGGGGATAAATTTCTTGAACGAGCTCAAATGGTTGGAATGATTCTCCTTTTTGCATTACTTATTTATGCAAATGGAAATGATTTAGTAAGATGGCTTGGAGGTAAATTCTAAAAAAACTAATTTATTATTTATCTATAATAAGTATCTTTTTTTCTTTTTTTTTCTTGTCTTGCTTTCATAAATTTCTGATATTTGCAACATAGAATTAATAATAATAATAAAATATATGAGAACAGTTATTGTTGGCACAGGATATGTAGGTTTAGTAACAGGTACTTGTTTTGCTGAAATGGGTATTGATGTTATATGCGTTGATATAGACCATAAGAAAATTGAAAACCTAAGAAAAGGAATATCTCCAATCTACGAACCAGGGTTAGATGAACTTATAGAAAAAAATGTGGCTAAAGGTAGATTAAAGTTTTCAACCAATATAGCTGATTGTATTGAAGGAACTGATGTGATTTTTAGTGCAGTTGGAACTCCTCCAGATGAAGATGGCAGTGCAGATTTGAAATATGTTTTAGATGTTGCTAAGCAAATTGGTGAAAATATGAACAATTATTGCTTGGTAGTAACAAAAAGTACTGTTCCTGTTGGGACAGCTCAAAAAGTTAAGAAAGCAATACAGGACGAATTAGACAAAAGGGGAAAGAATATAGATTTTGATATAGCATCAAATCCAGAATTTCTAAAAGAAGGAAATGCTGTTAAAGACTTTTTATCTCCAGATAGAATTGTTGTTGGAGTTGAATCTCAGAAAGCAGAAGAAATTATGACTCGTCTATACAAACCTTTTACTTTGAATGGTCATAATGTAATTTATATGGATGTTCCTTCTGCAGAAATGACAAAATATGCAGCAAATGCAATGTTAGCAGTTAGAATTAGTTTTATGAATGAGGTTGCAAATCTGTGTGAAAAAGTTGGTGCAAATGTTAATATGGTTAGAAAAGGAATAGGAAGTGATCCAAGAATTGGGAGTAAATTCCTTTATTCAGGAATAGGTTATGGCGGATCTTGTTTCCCTAAAGATGTGAAAGCTCTTTACAAAACTGGACTTGAAAACGATATTGAATTAAGAGTTGTTAAGGCAGCTGAAGATACAAATGATGAACAAAAATTAGTTCTATTCAACAAACTAAAAGCAATTTATCCTGATTTAAATAACAAAACAATTGCTATATGGGGATTATCCTTTAAACCAGAAACAGATGATATGAGAGAAGCTCCTTCTTTATATATCTTAAATGCATTATCGAAACAAGGATGTAAAATAAGAGTTTACGATCCAATTGCAATGGAAGAAACAAAAAGAAGACTTCAAAATATAAAAATTGAATATTGTCAAGATGAATATGAAGTAGTTGAAAATGCTGATGCATTACTGCTTCTTACTGAATGGAAGGAATTTCGTTTGCCTAATTGGGAAAAAGTTAAAAAGAGTATGAATAAATTAGTACTTCTTGATGGTAGAAACATTTATGAAGGAAAAGAAATGAGAGAATTAGGCTTCTACTACGAAGGAATTGGAACAAAATAAAAGGATGAAAAACATATTAGTAACAGGAGGAAATGGTCAGTTAGGGAGTAGTTTAAAAGTTATTTCTAAGGACTATTCTGATTATAAACTTTTTTTTACTGACTATGAAGAATTAGATATAACTTCTCAGAAAGCAACATCTAATTATTTAGACACTCAAGAATTCTTTGCAATTATTAATTGTGCTGCATATACTGCTGTTGATAAAGCCGAGAATGATTATGATAAAGCTGAACTATTAAATTCTATTGCTCCAAAATATCTAGCCATTGAAGCAGAGAAAAGAGGAATTGGATTAATACATATTTCAACAGATTATGTATTTGGCAATACTAAAAACACTCCAATCCAACCTTTAGATAAAGATACTAATCCTAATTCAGCTTATGGAAAAACTAAATTAGAAGGAGAAAAGAATATTCAAGAAAATGTTTCTTCATACATTATTATTCGTACAGCGTGGCTTTATTCTGAATTTGGAGGGAACTTTGTTAAGACAATGATTCGTTTAGGTAAGGAAAAGGAGTCTATAAATGTAGTTTATGACCAAGTAGGATCTCCTACATTTGCTTATGACTTAGCAATATCAATTATGGAATGTTTAAATCATTTGACTCCAGAAACTAAAATGATTCTTCATTATACAAATGAAGGAGTTTGTAGTTGGTATGATTT
>Ga0172377_10004716_pt1 | contig 13987 bp, 10 predicted proteins | sample Pumphouse3metaG_FD_119749 | JGI IMG/M metagenome (GOLD analysis project Ga0172377, IMG submission 119749) | Leachate microbial communities from a municipal landfill in Southern Ontario, Canada - Pumphouse #3 metaG | ecosystem: Engineered > Solid waste > Landfill > Unclassified | place: Canada... | reverse complement strand
TGGCAACAAAAAATCACATTATCGGCTGGATAATAGGAATCGTGTTCGTGGCCCTCGCTGGCTTCGTGTTCTTCCGATTCTACTTCGTGTTCGGAGAAGGGGTCAAAGCCGGAGAACTGAATCAGGTTGTGTACAAAGGATATGTATTCAAGACCTACGAAGGCCGCATCATACAGTCAGGATTCAGAGGATCCAAAGGAAGCGGAGCGGTTCAGTCTTATGAATTTGAATTTTCAGTGACCGACAAGGCCATAGCGGACTCTCTGATGATGTGCAGCGGCAAAGAAGTCGAGCTCGGCTACAAGGAGTACATCGGCGCACTGCCGTGGAGAGGACAGCAGAAATACATTGTGGACAAAATCATATCAGTCAAAGACCATGAACGTTAATAGAAAGAGCATTGCGGCGTCTTTAATCTGCGTCTTCGCCACGACACTGCTCTCAAGCGCACAGCCGGGGCTGATAAAAAGCCACCCCGCCAACAAGAACGGCAGGATGATGACTATGGAGGAAGCGGTTCTCGGTCTCAACACCAGAGTAAAATCGGACAGAATCCGCTGGGACGCCGACAATCACATCGTTCAGGACGGAGCAGACACTGTCAGATGCTACGACCCCGCAACTTGGACAACAGTACCGGAGTCTACCGAAAAAAACGAAGGCAAGAATGTAGCTTACACATCAGGCAAAAGTCTCTACTACAATGACTCTCTGGGCAACTCACACGTTATCGCAGAAAGCGAGAATGACCAGATCACCTACGGACAGATCGTGAGCAGAAACGAATTCGGAATCGAGGAAGGCTTTTTTTGGTCGAACAGCGGCAAGAAAATCGCTTTCTACCGCAAAGACGAATCTCAGGTCACTGATTTTCCGCTTCTGGACATCAACACCCGCACGGGATCACTGATGAGCATCAAATACCCTATGAACGGAATGAGTTCGGAAAACGTGCGTCTCGGAATCTATGATCTCGCCTCAAACGCCACTGTCTATGCGGCGGCGGACGATTTCGGCTACGACCAGTACCTGACAAACATAAGCTGGTCCCCGGACGACAAATTCGTGTTCATTCAAGTACTTGACCGCTCACAGAAGCACCTTAGGCTGAATATGTACAAAGCCTCCACAGGTGAATTCGTCAGAACCGTTCTTACAGAAGACAATGAGAAATTCGTGGAGCCGCTTGACAAAATCCATTTTCTGAAAGACACTGACCGGTTCATCTATCGCACTGACAACAGAGACGGCTACAAGAATCTCTACCTCTGTGACGCGAAAGGGGCGGTAAGAAGACTAACACAAGTCGATGCTGACGTAAGTTACATTGCAAATGACGGCAAGTCAGTCTATTACACTTCCGCTGAAATCTCCCCTGTAGAGAATCATCTTTTCAGAATTGACATTTCCCTCGGCAGGACTCCGGAGTCCGACAAGTTTTCCACTCCGCTAAGACTGACAAAAGAAGAAGGATGGCACAATGTCGAAATGTCAGAGGACTGCAAATGGTTCATAGACAATTACAGCAGTCTCAATGTTCCGAGAATGATTGACGTCAAATCCACAGACGGGAAGAAGTCAAAGAATCTGTTCACGGGCGAAGACCCGCTCGAAGAGTTCGCGACCGGCGGGGTAGCGCTCGGCACAGTGAAAAGCGCTGACGGGAAATACGACAATTACTACAGGCTAATTAAGCCTGCTGATTTCGACCCTGCGAAGAAGTACCCCGTCATACTCTACGTCTACGGAGGCCCTCACTCGCAAATGGTGACGGACAGCTGGCTCGCCCAGATAAGGATGTGGGAAATGCTAATGGCCGAGAAAGGCTATATCGTTTATGTTCAAGACAATAGAGGAACTCAGAACAGAGGTGCCGACTTTGAGAAGGCGATTCATGACTTCTGCGGTAAGGCCGAGACGGCAGACCAGATGGAAGGCATTAAGATGCTCTCTTCGCTCCCCTACGCCGACACTTCGAGAATAGGAGTCCACGGATGGAGCTACGGAGGGTTTATGACCATATCCCTTATGACCGAGTACCCGAAAGTTTTCAAAGTCGGCGTTGCCGGAGGTCCGGTGATTGACTGGAAATGGTACGAAGTGATGTACGGGGAAAGGTATATGGACACTCCTGAAAGCAATCCTGAAGGATTCGCCGCAACGAGTCTGATCAACAAGGCCAAAGACTTGAAAGGCAAACTCCTGATATGTCAGGGTGCGGTGGACAACACGGTGGTCTGGCAGCACAGTCTGAGCTTCGTCAGAGAGTGCGTCAAGAACAATGTGCAGCTGGACTATTTTCCTTATCCTTGCGCTCAGCACAATGTCTTCGGTCGTGACCGGATCCACTTGATGGACAAGGTCACGAACTACTTCGAAGACAATCTGAAATAGAAAATCAATTGATCTTCAGAACGGCTGCAGACACTCCCGCAAGCTTCACAGAAGTTCCGGCGGGAGTTGTTTTTTTGGCTTTGACAGCCTTTGCGGACACCTTGCCCGTCACACACGCAACTGAAATCTCTCCGGCCACAGGCACCGTCACACTGACAGGCTCAGCTGAAGGATTCAAGACCACGAGAAAAGACTCTGATCCGGAGGAACGCTTGTAAACGAGAGGATAAGGACTATCCATATCACTTACGACAGAAAGATCCCCGTTGTTGCCGAGAGCTGCGGAACTCTTGCGAAGCGCAAGAACCCCTCTGACGTAATTCAGCAACGAATTAGGATCATTCTCCTGAGACTCCACGGTAAGGGTCCCATTCTTAGTGAAGACAGGAAGATATAGCATTGAAGGATCACAAGTCGAGAAGCCTGCGGAAGCATCGTCGGCCCACTGCATTGGCGTTCTGGTCCCGGAACGGTCGCGGCTGCCCTCAACATTCGGAGTGTCAGTCAGAAACCTCATACCGATCTCGTCCCCGTAATAGATGAAAGGCACCCCGGGCATTGTCAGAAGAAATGTCATCGCAACCTTCAACTGATCAGGAGAGTCACGTTTGCCCGCGCTCAAACGCTGAAAATCGTGATTAGCAGAAGGCAAGGCGATATATCCGCGAGACTTTGTGTTGCCGTACTCCACAAGATAATGCTCGAAAAACTCTTTGACCGACCCCTTGCCGGCAGTCTCGAAATACGCATTCTCGATTTTGTTGCTCTTCCCCCATCTGCCGTCAGCATCGAAAAAAAGGTAAGCATAAGCCTTGACACCGATGTGAATCATAAAATCGATGTTGAAACCCGCCGCGATGGACTGGGTCGGATTGCTCCACTCGGAGATCATAGCCTTCTGAGGGTACTCTTTCTCCTTCCAAGCCATAATCTCGTCCCACAGCTTGATGGTAGCGCTCTTGTCGGGATCGTCCTTGACAAGGCTTGCCGCCATATCAACCCTGAATCCGTCCACGCCTTTGTCGAACCAGAACTGCATCACGTTCATCAATTCTCGCTTTACAGCCTGAGGACCGGGAGCCGAAGGACTCTGTTCCCAAGGATGCGAAGGATCAGGTTTTGCATAACCGTAATTCAAAGCCGGCTGGCAGGCATAATAATTCTTTTCGTAGTACTTTGCCCTCGGGGCGTCAATCTCAACGAAACGTCCCTTTTTGCTGGTAGCGGGATCGTCACTTGACATTCTCTTTGCAATCTCCTGCTTTTCTTTGTCTGACACTGAGTCAGTCCAGATGAAATAGTCGCTGTACTGCTGATTGTGATCCGCTTCCATAGACTTCTTGAACCACTCGCACTTGTCGCTTGAATGGCCCGCGACGAGATCCAGACAGACTTTGATGCCTCTCTTGTGAGCCTCGTCCACAAGATTGACAAGATCAGTGTTGGTCCCGAAACGAGGGTCCACCTTGTAGAAATCAATAATGTCGTAACCTCCGTCAAACCAGCCTGACTCATAGATTGGATTGAGCCACAGAGCATTTACTCCCAAAGACTGAATGTAGTCCAACTTTGATTCGATCCCGGGCAAATCTCCTATGCCGTTGCCGTCGCTGTCTTTGTAGGATGAAGGATAAATCTGATAGAACACAGCTTCTGAAAGCCACTGCGGGCCTTTCTGCGCCTGTAATGCGCTCATGCTGAAGAGAGAAGCGGCTATCAGCAAAAACAGTCTGTTAAAATGTGGTTTCATAATGATAAATAATTATTAGATACACGCTGTCTCAGACGCCACGAGAGCCGCTGCTTTCGCAAAGTCCTCACCTTTAGACGCATAGAGCACCGCGCGTGAGGAATTGATCAACAGTCCGCCTTTGTCGTTTGAGCCGAACTTTATGACTTCCTCAGCGGAGCCTCCCTGAGCCCCCACTCCGGGGACAAGAAAGAAATTGTCAGGACAGAAACTTCTGATCTCCGAGAGTTTGTCAGCCTTGGTGGCCCCGATGACGAACATCATGTTCTCAGGAGTGGAGATGGACATCATCTTCTCAATCACCACCTGATACAGAGGTTTCGCGTTCTGCACAGAGAACTGGAAATCGGATGAAGAACTGTTTGAGGAAAGAGCGACAACGATGGCGAACTTGCCCTTGTACTCAAGAAACGGCAGAACAGTCTCCGAACCCATATAAGGGGAAATGGTCACCGCATCGAAATCCATAGTCTCGAAGTATGTCTTAGCATACATTTTGGCCGTGTTCCCGATGTCCCCTCTCTTGGCGTCCGCTATTATGAAATGGTCCGGATAAGTGTTGCGGATGTAGTCCACACTCACTTCCAGCGCCTTCATCCCCTCGAAACCGAGGCTCTCATAGAAGGCCAGATTAGGTTTGAAAGCGACGCAGAAAGGCGCAGTTGCATCGATAATCGCCTTGTTAAAAGAAATCACGGATCTGGTTCTGCCTTGAAAGAACTTACCTTGGAAAGCAATCCCGCCGTCTCTCGCCATAGCCTGAATGTGGGGAGGCATCATCTCGAATGAGGTGTCCAGGCCCACGCAAAGCATAGACTTTTTTGCGAGGATCTGCTTGTACAAATCGTCTCTTGTCATAGTCCGCTAAAGATAATACTGGTAGAACAAAGCAATGGACTCTATGCCGGCGAAAAACTGCCTGAGAGGATAATTCTCATTAGGAGAATGAATCACGTCGCTCTCAAGTCCGAAACCCATTAGAAGAGGGTCTATCCCAAGCACATTGCGCAAATGCGCAAGTATTGGGATACTGCCGCCGCCTCTGCTCGGGACCGGCTCACAGCCATAGACTTCTCCGATTGCTTTGGACGCAGCCTTGTAAGCCTCCGAAGTGATGGGAATCAGGAACCCGTTGCCTCCGTCACCCTCACGAACACTCACTTTAACGCATGACGGCGCAATTTTCTCCAGATGAGCCTTGACAAGCTGAGCCACTTTGTGACAATCCTGATCCGGCACTATTCTCATCGATATCTTAGCCCCTGCCGTGGACGGAATGATGGTCTTGCAGCCGGGTCCGGTGTAGCCTCCCCAGATTCCGCACACTGAAAGACAAGGTCTGATTCCGGCCCTCTCAAGAGTGGTGTAGCCTTTCTCCCCGACCACGTCGCCAAGATTTAGAGACTTTTTGTAAGCCTCTAAATTGAACGGAGCTCTGTTCAACTGAGCCCTGTCGGCCTGAGAAACCGTTGCTACATCATCATAGAATCCCGGAACAGTGACGTGTCCGTCCTCGTCAACCAAAGACGAGATCATATCGCAAAGCACATTGACGGGATCGGCGATGGCGCCTCCGTAATGACCGGAATGCACATCCCTGTCAGGCCCGGTGACATTCAACTCCACATAAGTCACACCTCTCATACCGCAATTGATGGAAGGCACTTTGTCGGAAAGCATAGTCGTGTCCGAAACCAGAATAACGTCAGCCTTCAGCAGATCCTTGTGCTCGGACGACCATTTGTACAATGATGTGCTGCCGACTTCCTCCTCACCCTCAAGCAGGAATTTGACATTATGCTTAAGTTTGCCGTTACGAACAAGGTACTCGAAAGCCTTCGCATGCATAAAAGACTGACCTTTGTCATCATCGGCTCCCCTACCCCAGATAGCGTCATCGTGAATCTGAGGTTCGAAAGGCTCCGTGTTCCATTTCTCCAATGGCTCCGCCGGCTGAACGTCATAATGACCGTAGACCAGAACCGTTGAATAAGACGGATCCACCATCTTTGTGGCAAAAACCACCGGATTGCCTTCGGTCTGACACACCGAGGCCTCATCGACTCCCGCTTCCTTGAGCAATTCCACCCATCTGTACGCGCAACGCGCCATATCATCCTTATGCTCAGGCAACGCGCTAACCGAAGGAATCCTCAACAATGAGAAAAGCTCCTCGAAAAATCTGTCTTTGTTCTGTGCAATGTATTCTTTCTCGTTCATAACTATGTGATTATAAGGTTATTTCAATCTTTGTTTAGCGTAATCCAGAGTGACCTTGAATGTCTTCTTCTTGGATGATGGCGCATCGAACATCGCATCATCAAAGATCTTCTCGCAGATGGACCTCAGCCCTCTCGCCCCCAATTTGTGACTAATTGAACTGTCCACAATCAGGTTAAGAACCTCCGGTTCAACCTCAAGAGTCATACCGTCCAGTTCGAACATCTTCTTGTACTGCTTTATGATAGCGTTCTTAGGCTCAGTCAGAATCCTGAGCAAAGCGCTCTTGTCCAATTGGTCGAGATACGTCACTACCGGCAGCCTGCCTACAATTTCCGGGATAAGGCCGTAAGCCCTGAGATCCTCAGCCTCGACATACTGAAGCAGATTGGTCTTGTCCACTTTCTTAACAGTCGACGCCGTGAAACCTATCACCTGAGTGTTGAGTCTCTGAGCTATGTGCCTTTCGATGCCCTCGAAAGCGCCTCCGCAGACAAAGAGAATGTTCTGAGTGTTGATGTGCACGAATTCCTGCTCAGGATGTTTCCTTCCTCCCTGAGGCGGGACGTTGACCACGTTTCCTTCAAGAAGTTTCAACAGAGCCTGCTGCACGCCTTCCCCGGAAACGTCCCTTGTGATTGATGGATTGTCTCCCTTGCGCGCGATCTTGTCAATCTCGTCAATAAAGACTATGCCTCTCTCCGCCTTGGTGACATCATAATCAGCCTCCTGAAGCAATCTGGAAAGGATGCTCTCGACATCCTCGCCCACATAGCCGGCCTGAGTGAGCACCGTGGCATCCACTATCGTGAAAGGCACTTTGAGAAGTCTGGCTATGGAACGGGCCAGCAATGTCTTACCTGTACCGGTCGGGCCGCAAAGCAAAATATTGGATTTCTCCAGTTCTACTCCGTCGTCAGGCTTGTCGGCGAGATTGTGATTGATTCTTTTGTAATGATTGTAGACCGCCACGGAAAGCAGCTTTTTCGCTCTGTCCTGTCCGATCACGTATTGATCAAGAAAAGCCTTTATCTCCTTAGGCTTGATCGCGTCAGTGATTCTGGAAGGCGGGGGCGCGGTTGTCTTGCTCATGTCGGAAACGTACTCATTCGCCAATTTGACGCAGTCGGAGCAGATGCATCCGTCAATTCCCTGAAGCAGAAGATGGACCTCCTTCTCGCTTCTGCCACAGAACATACAATATCTGTCAGTTGTCTTTTTCTTTGCCATCGCTATTTGTTGCCGTTTTTTCTTTTGGACAAGATTTCGTCCACCATACCATACTCAAGAGCCTCAGCTGAACTCATCCAATAATCTCTGTCAGCATCCTGAAACACCCTGTCGTAAGGCTGCCCCGAATGATCAGCGATTATCTGGCACAGCTCGCGACGAGTCTTCTCGATCTCCTTGGCGGCTATCATAATGTCCGAAGCCTGTCCCTGAGCCCCGCCGAGAGGCTGATGGATAAGCACTTTGGAATGAGGCAGAGCGGATCTCTTGCCCTTGGCGCCGGCGCAAAGCAGCACAGAACCCATAGAAGCGGCCATACCCGTGCATATAGTCGCGACATCAGGCTCCACAAGCTGCATAGTGTCGTAAATGCCCAGACCAGAGGTAACTTGTCCTCCCGGGGTGTTGAGATAAAGGGATATGTCCGCAGAGCCGTCGACCGAAGCGAGGTACAGAAGCTGTGCCTGAATAATATTGGCCACGTCATCGTCGATAGGCACGCCGAGAAATATGATCCTGTCCATCATCAGACGGCTAAACACGTCCATTGAGGCCACGTTGAGTTTGCGCTCCTCTATGATTGTCGGGTTTATGTAAGCGTCGGTCGCAGACTCGAATCTGTCCAATGTCATCGAACTGATCCCGCATTTTTTGCTTGCGAAATTGTCAAAATCGTTCTTTTTCATAGAATGTAAAATAAGAAATCACAAAAAATCAGGACCCCGGAAGGATCCTGATTCAAATATACGAATAATTTGCGTCGTAATCCCTTCCACTACTTCAATTCACGGAATTTCTCGACGGAAATCTTTTTGTTTTCCAGAGTCACTGTGTCAAGGAAAGCCTTGGTGACTTTCTGTCCCTGAACCTGATCAAGGATTCTGCGGGATTGCTGCTCGTCTGAAAGCATCTTTTCGGCAGCCTCATGAAGAAGCTGTTCAGGCACATTCGCCATTCCGTACATAGCATACTGATAATGAACGTAAGCAAACGCAGCCTCCTGCATATCCGCTTTCTCGACTTTAAGATTGAACTTGTCCATAACGTACTCTCTGACCATCTGCCAGCGATAATCCTCCAGGAACGCAGGCATCTCTTTGGCGATGTCCTCCATAGAGAACTTGTCCTTGTTCATATTGTGAAGCCATCTCTGCAGGAATGCTTCCGGCAGTGCAATAGCGGCCTTGTTCACGAAATAATTCTTGGCGTCAACGGAGAATCTGTAGTCAGCCTCCTGTTTGTAGTTGTTCTCCAGCTGCTCGTCAATGGCCTTGTCGAAATCATCAGTGCTCTTGACTTTGCCTTCCCCGAAGATTTTGTCGTAAGTCTCCTGACTCTCCACGGCCGGAACGAAAGTCCTGACTTTGGTGATTGTCATAGAGAACACAGGATTGGTCATCTCCGCGGCATCCTTAAGTTTGAGGATGTCCTTGATGTCAGCCTCGTTAGCGAAGGCCTCCTTCATATTCACCTCGAACTTGTCACCAGCCCTCGCACCGATGAACTTACTCTGATACGGCTCGGAAACGTTGGCCACGGTCACGTAAGAGCCCTCTACTTTCTTGCCTTCCTGCTCGAAATCAGCCACTATGTAGTCATCTTTCTTAGCAGTCTCGCCTTCTTCGATGGAGCCATACTGTTTGAGGAAGTTTTCCTTCATTTCCTTCTTGGCGTCATCGGTGATCTGAATCTTGTAATAGACTATCTTGTCTTCTTTACTCACCTCGAAATTGAGTTCCGGAGAAAGAGCGATGTCGAAGTTGAACGTAAAATCGTTACCGTCCTCCCACTTGTTCTCAGGCTGGTTCTCACTTGCGAGAGGCTCTCCGAGCACTTTGAGTTTGTTGTCGTTGATGAATTTGTTCAACTGCTCGTAGATGATGTCATTGACAGAGTCCACAAGCACTTGTTCGCCGTAGACGTGCTGAATCATCGGCATAGGAACCATTCCTTTTCTGAACCCTTTGAACTCCGCCTTTTTCCTTTGCTCGTTCAATTTCTTCTTCTCTATTGGAGCGTAATCATCCTTTGTGATAGAGAGCGAGAGCTCAATATTGAGATCATCGATTTGTTTTTTTTCTATATTCATATATCAAAAATTATTATTCTGGAGTAAAGTCTGCAAAAATACGAATTTTATCTTAAAATATCAATGCTGATTTCCCACTTCAACCTTAGGATAGACAATCCTCTCGTGGTAGACCCCCACGAGATAGGATTTCAGCTCCTTTTTCACCGTGTTCAACTCTTTGAGAGTGATGTCAGCCTCATCGAACTGTCCCTCGTCCATTTTAGAGGATACGATTTTATCCACGAAACTGTCGAAACTTTCAGAAGTGTAATCCTTCAGCGATCTGGACGCCGCCTCCACCGAATCACAAATCATCACAAGGACCTGCTCCTTAGTGGAAGGCTTCTTCCCGTGATAACGGAACTCATCTGCATTAGCTGGATCACCTCCTTCGTTAAGGTACTTGTTGTAGAAGTATCTGGTGAGAGTGGTGCCGTGATGAGTCAGGATAAAATCCTTGATTACTTCCGGAAGCTGGTATTTGTTCGCAATGTCGATTCCGTCATCGACGTGACGTATGATAATCCTCGCACTCTCTACGGGAGTGAGCCCATCGTGAAAATGCTGTCTCACGGCCTCAGGAGCTAAGGATTCGTTTTCTATGAAACACTGAGGATGGGCAATCTTGCCTATGTCGTGATAAAGAGCTCCTGTCCTTGCCAGGAGCGCATCGGCCCCAATGGATCTTGCCGCCGCGTCAGACATATTCATCACCTGAAGACTATGCTGGAACGATCCGGGAGCATTGTGCTCCAGACTGTGCAGCAGTTCGTTGTTAGGGTCGCAAAGTTCCATAAGTCTGGAACTGGACACCAGAGAGAAAGCCCTTTCGAAAAGATAAATCAGAGGGTACCCCGCCACGGTAAGAAGCGAGGAGACGAAAAGGTAAAGAACAGTCTGATAGAAATTGCCGTTGGCGCAATCGACGAATCTGAATCCGATATAAGTCAATGTCATTGCAGCGAACACTATGGCGGCAGTCAGGAACTGCTTCCAGCCTCTGTTGTAGAACTTAAACGCTATTATTGTGACCATTCCGGAGACAAGAAAAATCGAAAACAGCACTACCCCGCTGTTTGAGAAAAGCAAAAGCGGCAGAAGCGAAATGATGTAGACAGGAATTATTATTTTGTACTTGAAGAAGGCCAGAAGGTAGAGCGCGCTTAGAGAGAACGGAATCAAATACAGAAGTTTCTGGTTAATGCGTCCGATAATCAAAGCCAGAAGCGACGCCAGAAGGAAAACCGTCAGAAGATAGAGATAGCGTTTCGTGTCAGCGAACAGGTCCGGCGCCACAAAGTGAATCGTAAGGAGGAGCAGAAGAACCAACAGAAAAGAAATGATTGCGTTGCCTATCCAGAACAGAGGTTTAGGCCCTGAATAGCCCATATTGTTCTCATACTCAACCTTGTAAGAATCGAGCATCTGCGCAATGTCACCCGTTACTATCTCTCCTTTGGAAACAATCAGCTGCCCCGCGCTCACGAAGCCTGACGTCGGAGAAATGTAATCGGCCGATTCGGCGTGCACCAGATTGGTGGTCTGCTCGTCATAGATAAGATTTGGCACAATCAACTCGTAGGCTCCCGACTTCTTCAGAAGAGAGTCAAGGTTGATTCCCTGTCCGGAGGCGGAACCGAGACTCGCCAGAAGTTTTACTTTGGCCTCGCTGACTTTGTAGACTTCGCTGAGAGGCCGCTTCACAGCCCTTTTGTCACGCTGAATGAAGATCACGTCCGAAGAAGCGTCATCGTCTTTGTCCATTCTCGCATCCTTGTCGGAAATAACACCCTTGTCGTAAAGGCTCTTGACAGAGGAGAGAATGGAACTCTTGAGACCAACGTGACTGCCGAGCTCAAGCATATCCACCGCCTTGATTCTCGTGTCCACTGTCTCTTCAGAATATCTGAAATAAGGAATGACCTTTGAGCCGACCAGATTCTTTTCCTCGTTGATCTGCTCCTGTGTTTTAAGAATCGGGAAATCGAACTGGGAAATCAGAGTCTCGTAATTCCACGGCGCGCCTTTCTTGTAGTCATAATTGAATTTGGCGAATCTCGGCATCGCTATAGTCAAAATCAGCATAACCGCTATCAACGGTGACCACATCCTAATATTGCCCGGGACTCTGAATCGTGTCATAACTTTTTCTATTTGTGGAACGGACTGTCCTTTTCCCTACTGATGTAGGCGTAAGTGAGTCTGTCCGTAAGATTCGGAAATATGTTGTGGAACAGAACCGTGACCTTGCCGAGACACGAAAGTATCAAGCTGGATTTGCGTTTATATAACCCTTTGGCCAGATGCATCGCACATTCCTCGGCGCTCATCAGTTTCCCCTCGTCCAGCGGAGTCTCGCCCTGTGGCTTGCCGTTTGATGTCAAAGCGGCATTGCGCACATTGGAAGCGGTGTAGCCGGGAGCGAAGATCATAACGTGCAGACCGTCATAGAGATGCTCAACCCTAAGGCAGTCCAGAAATCCTCGAATAGCGTATTTGGAAGAGGAATAACCCGTCCTTGCGGGAAGAGGGGAATAGCCGGCGATTGATATGACGCCGACAACAGACCCCTTGCTCTCAAGCAGATACGGAAGAGCGAATTTCGTGCAAAAGACCGTGCCCCAGAAATTAACATCCATCAGAGACTTTATGACATTCAGATCAAGGTCCTTGAACATAGCCCTCATTGAGATTCCCGCATTATTGACCAGAATGTCTATTCTGCCGAACTTCTCGATAGTCTTGGCTATCAGATTCTTACAGTCCTCCTCCAAGGAGACGTCAGTCTTCACGCAAAGCACTTTGCCCGGATCGGCTGACACTTCCGCAGCCTCCTCCTCAAGCCGGTCGATATGGCGCGCTGCCATCACCACCTTTGTCCCGAAGGAACCGAATAATTTGGCAGAAGCCAACCCAATCCCTGAGCTGGCTCCCGTAATGATGATAACCTTATCCTTAAAGAAATCAGGATTCATAACAAAAGGTGTTAGCGTATTGCCATAGACGGAATGTCATCTCCGTCATAAAAACCTTTGTCAAGTTTCTCACGAATCTCTTTGAAAGCGTTGAGGGTGTACTCGACATCCTTGAGAGAGTGAGCCGCGGTGGCTATGATTCTGAAAATTATCATACCCTTTGGAATGACCGGATAGATGATCATCGAGCAGAAAATCTTGTAGTTCTGACGAAGGTCCTTAACTATCTTGGTTGCCTGCCCTACACCTCCCTTGACGTGAACCGGGGAAACGCAGGCCTCTGCCGGACCGATGTCGAATCCCTCTTTGCGGAAACCGTCCTGAAGGGCTCTCGTGATGTCGAAAAGCCTCTTGCGAAGTTCGTCCCCCTTAGGGCTGTCGATTATCTCAAGCCTCTTCATATTGCCGACGACCAGAGGCATAGGCAATGCCTTAGCGTACATCTGTGAGCGCATATTGAATCTCAGGTAATTGATGATGTCGCGAGGGCCGGCCACGAACCCGCCGATGCTTGCCATAGCTTTGGCAAACGCACCGATGTAAATGTCCACTCCGTCCATTACATTGAAATGTTCCGATGTTCCTCTGCCTTGCTCACCCATAATTCCGAAACCGTGTGCGTCGTCGATAAGAAGTCTGAATTTGAACTCTGACTTAAGAGCCACGATCTTGTCGATGATTCCCAACGCTCCTGTCATTCCGAAGACCCCCTCGGTGATGACGAGCACTCCGCCGCCCTGCTCGTCAGCAAGAGCGCAGGCCTTCGCCAGAACTCTTCTGAGATCCGCTGCGTCGTTGTGACGGAATTTGTATTTTTCCCCGATGTGAAGACGAATCCCGTCGAGAAGGCAGGCGTGAGCCTCGGCGTCATAGACTATGACGTCGTGACGCGCCATAAGCGAGTCGATTGTCGAGACGATGCCCTGATAACCGAAGTTGAACAGGAAAGCGTCTTCCTTTTTCTCAAAAGCGGCCAATCTGTGCTCCATTTCCTCGTGGAGTCTTGTGTTTCCTGTGAGCATACGGCTGCCCATAGGATAGGCAAGCCCCCATTCTTCAGAAGCGTCCGCGTCTGCTTTGCGGACTTCCGGAAGATTGGCAAGCCCGAGGTAGTTGTTAAGACTCCAGTTCAGGCATTCGACACCGTCGAACACCATGTGCGGGCCCAATTCGCCCTCAAGTCTGGGGAACATATAATAGCCGAAGCCTTGAGACTGATACTGTCCAATAGGGCCGCCTGAATCTCTTGAAATTCTGTCAAAAATGTCTAACATATCGTAATTGTTTTAGTACAAAAATTATCAATCTATCTGTCAATGCTATGCGTCGATTGTGGCATAGTGCGCG
>Ga0172377_10004711_pt1 | contig 13991 bp, 16 predicted proteins | sample Pumphouse3metaG_FD_119749 | JGI IMG/M metagenome (GOLD analysis project Ga0172377, IMG submission 119749) | Leachate microbial communities from a municipal landfill in Southern Ontario, Canada - Pumphouse #3 metaG | ecosystem: Engineered > Solid waste > Landfill > Unclassified | place: Canada... | reverse complement strand
TCGCGTTTTTTATCGACTGATTAAATTCGCGTATATCTTTGCTTAGCGTTGTATCTGTATTCTGCAGTTTCAATTTAATTGTCTCGACTTCTTGCTTTATTTCGTAAAGCAAAACTTTGTTCGTATTCAATTTTTCTATATCCGTGCGTAATTTAATAATGTCGTTTTTATTACCGACTATGTCGTGCCGAGCCTCCCCGACTGCGTCATCTAATCGCTCGATGTGCTTCTTACGCGCACCTACTTTTGCATCAAAAATTGCATACAAAGAAAACACGCCCGCGATTATGACACCTATCATTTCCCAATTCATCAATCACCTTTCCTGATTATCTGTGGTAAAATAAAATTATTAGAATAAAACCAAACTCCATTTTCTTCGCCATCATTCGTCTGCCCGGTGCAATAGAAACCTAAACCGTTTATATTGATTTGTGTTGTCATTGTCTGACGAACCAAATCTAAAATTTGTAGTCCGCTTTCGCCGTTATAGCCTGCACGCAAACAGAGTTCAATATTGAAATTTATTAAAGCAGTTTGTTGCATAATATCAGGTTCGGAAAAAGATGTTCCGGTAAATTCTATTAAGGCACTTCCATTGGGGTGTAATACGGCGTATTCTCGTGGCTTCTCAGGTGCATATTCTACACTTACAAGGCCACCTAATTTATCATCAAGTGCCGTTTTTATTTTTTGCCGTATTTCTAATAATGGAATCATATTTTCATTATCTCCATGCGTTCGAAGACTTTAGGTCTTGAACATACTGCTGAAAACGTTGTCGAATCATCACTTGTGGACGGTTCATCTAATGTTATACGCCCCCCCTGTATATTTTTCAATAATTCCAATCCGTCTTCATATTCAGTACGTTCAAGACCTTCTTTGTCTACTACCCCTGAACGGCGTTTTGCTAATTCGTATCGTACAATGCAAATACATATTTTAGTCAAAACAGCATGCGTATTTACTAACGGCAAGGTATAACTTCCACGTAAATAATCATCCATTACGTTTGAACTGTTGGTAATTACCTCTTCTACCAATGCGTAATCAATTACCGAACCATTTACGTCATCTGTTAGTTGTGCTAACACATTTGATGTATAACTTTTCTCTATATCCGCTATCGTACAATACATTTCTGGCGCCTCTATAATACAGTTGCTGTTACTAAGGCTTTCGGCTTTTGAATTACCGGTAACGGATAACTCTCAAGTCGCCATTCTACAAATTTGCCGTACGGGTCTTCATTTACTGTCAGACTAAATGGCTGACGATCAATTTTTAATGCACCTTTCGCAATGTGTGCAATGCCTCCGTAGTGCATACCGAAACCTTGACCACCTGTTGCTACCATTATAGCCTTTTTGGTACCAATCATATCAGTTGCCGAAGCACCGGACATATATTGCTGATGATACTCAAATACATTTACGCCTGCAATTTTGCCGATATAAGAACCTGCCGCACCCATTACTTCCTGTAATTTAACGGCTCCTACGTCATAGTATGATGTATCAAGTGATTTGCGTAAATCTTCATTCGAGCGAATAGCATCACCTACTTCCGTACCTACAAGCAACATATCAGCAGGAGCACCACTGCTGGCAATAAGTCTTTTGAAAGCAATAATATCTTTTACGATAACGTTACCGGAGGCAGCACTCCATTTAGTAGCATCACTCGAACGTGTAATAATTCTTGTATTTGGTACTTTGAAATCGTTTTCAAAAGCAACATTATCCTGACTTACTGTTACCTTACCTGTCGATAACGCCTGGCAAGCCATTTGCTCGCAACGTCTATAAAGCCGTTCCTGCAATCTGCCGATTTCACGTTGAATCGAATCATTTGCCTGTTTAATTGAAGATTCGGAATTATCCAAAACTTCAAACTGTGCCAATTCTTCGGCTGTGAATATTTTACGCTCGTAAATTCTTGGCAATATATATGCTTCAGCTGTTCTACCACCTAAACCTACTGTGGTCGGGTCTTCACCGGGAGACACAAATTTTGCTATTTCATTCTCACCCTCGATTGTCTCTACTGCAATTGTAGTTGTATTATGTAAAAAAGTATTTTTAAATACATTCTTTACCACCATTGGCTCATAGCCATGATATTCTTCAAATACAACTGCCAATTCAAAAGGGTTTCTATAATCTATTGCTGTTAATGCACTCATCTTGTTTAGTCTCCTTCTTTTACTAAAATATTATCAAATTTACCCACTACAATTGTGTAGTCACTACCTGCTGACAGTTTGTCTTTCAAAAATTCGCCTGATTCATACATAAAGGCTTTTTGGTCAGCAGTAGATACATCTACATCAATACCGAGAATACCGTCAAAAGTCCTGCTTTGCTCAGCATTGTAAATATAATATTTTCCGGTTGTAGAATCCTTGGATAAAATTGTACCACGCACTAATTTGCCGTCTGAACCTGCACCTGCGTCTGCATCAGTACCTAATGTTACTGTCATCTGGCGAACCCCTGCATAACTATAAAATATGTCATTCGGGTCACTGCTTAGGTGTTTTCCACCATAATCTAATGCCATCTCTATTTCCCTTCTCTAATTTGTTTTCTGATTTGGTCTAATTTGTCAATTTCAACTTGTGTTTTCTTTGTCGCAAACTCATTAAATTCAATTTGTTTCGGCATCGAATTAATAAATTCTTTGAAAGCATCTTCACCTGTTTGCACCTGAGAGCCTTCACTAAAATGGTATGATGCTTTCGGTTCTCTAATAACTGTTAGTACATTTTCTGCAAGTTTTATTTGTTTAGGTAACAAAATACCTGCATTCATTTTTTCCGAAAAATATTTTGCGTCACGTTCTGCTTGAAGTTGCTTTTGCAACTTTTCTCTTGCTTCTCTTTCGTTCTCTACCTGAGTTTGTAACGCTTTAAATTCTTCCGATTCACTGAATTTCTTTTCTTCTTTAACCGGTGCCGTTTCAGGTGCTTCCGGCTCTGGTGTGTCTTCTTCTTTCGCAGGTAAAATTTCAGGTTGCAAACGTGTCATTATTGCTAATGCGTCTGCCGCTATTTCGGTGCCGTATTTTAATTTTAATTCTTTTACGACCGCCTGTATAAATTCTTCCATCAAGTTAGTTCCTTTGTTTTCTGAAAAATCTTTTGTTCTATAATATAAAAAATTCGTTGCATTACCTCGCTCCGAAAACATCGGAGGCACTAAACCTTTTACAGCCGGAGGGATTGCTCCCAAAAATGCAACGTGTTGTAAAAGTTTGTTCGGATAAAGTGCTATAGAAACCGTGTTAAACTTGCCTTCATTTACCATATTAAAAAAGTCTGTATCAATCTTTTCAAATTGTGCATACAAATGCCCGTCTTCGGTCTTTAACGCCTTTACCCAGCCATAAGCAACAAGACTTGTATCGTCCTGGTGCTTGCCTGCTATTGCCGGGGCTCTGTGCCTTTCTTCTTCCGGCTGATTATTGTATAGATCTACTATTTCATTCAAATCTTCCTGCGTCCACTTTTGTGTGTCACCAGCAGAATCCGTGTGCTCGCCAACCTTAAAAACGTCAATCCATTTATCCGAATCTGTTTTCACTGTTGCTTCTGAAAATTGCATTAATTCACGTGGCTCAATCCTAAATTTATCCATTGCATCAAGAATTCGGGTCCTTATAATTCCAATTTCTTCTTGGGAATAAGTTCGCCGATATTCGTAATAACAAAAATTTGAACTCGCTACTTTCGTTTGATTCTCGCTTCCTAATGGCATCATATAATGAACCGGATCCGCAAAATCATCATCTGTAAGAGTATCTAAATAAGCAGGCTTTTCGAGATGTCCATAATTGGTTTTTATTCCTATCCCGTATTTTTTGGAGCGTTCCTCTGCTTGCTTATTAACTACATCACTCATCTTGTTTGCTCTCCAAACTGGTTATTAAACTTTATTTTATTACAAAAATATAGTATTATGTTGGCATACGTTGAGGAAGCATTCCGGGAACTTTTCCCGGAACCGTTCTTTTTGCAATCTCCGCAAATGGTGTTTTTTTTGTAAAAAAAAAAGATTGTTTCACTTATTTGTAGGCTAACTTAATGACCTTGAAGTTTATTCCTCTCACCCAAATCAAACTCAATCCTAATAATCCCCGTAAAATTGATAAGGGACGAAAAGACGTTATCATGAAATCTTTGGTAAATTTACCCAAAATGATGACCGTCCGACCAATTGTGATTGATAAAAATTATACTGTTGTTGGCGGAAATGCCCGATTGATTGCTTTAAAAGAAATAAAAAAAATGTCTTTTGAAAAAGTAACCGAAATATTGAATTCTACTCGCAAAGAAAAAACTGAACAGAGAAACTGCTCCGAAAATGAAAGTTTGGAATGGTCGCTTAATTTTTGGAAAGAATTCTTCGCCCAAGGCGTTGTACCCGTTTTTATCGCTGACCAATTTACTGAAAGTGAAATATCAGAGTTTATCATCAAAGATAATCAATGCGTTGGCGAATGGGATATGAATGTTTTAGTTAATAACTACGACACCGTCGATTTGCTCAATTATGGTTTTGAACCCTGGGAACTGGGACTCAATGACGAACTCGATATGGAACTATATGATAACGCTTTAGTTGAAAAAGCAAAAAACGATTTCTTTTCCATGACTTTCACATTTCCTACTACCGAAAAGGAATTTTTCAATAAATACAAGAAACAAACCCTTACTGATTACTTACTTGAAAGGGTACATCAATGATAGCAGCAAGCAATATCTTTATTTGCGACCTTCCAATACGAATGGATAATTATTCGGGGTGCTCCCATAATTGTAGCTATTGCTTCGCTAAAAAAAGATACGATATTTCCAAAATCAAAGGGGTTGATATGAGCAAGGCTCTAAGAGATTTTATTTCAGGTTACCGTGCTAATGCCGTCAAAATCTTTGATTATAAAATACCACTACACTGGGGCGGAATGTCCGACCCGTTTCAACCAATTGAACGGGAAAAACGTTTATCTGATAAACTACTTGATATTTTTATCGAAACACAATACCCATTTGTAGTATCAACCAAAGGTGAAGCCGTTTTCGACTATATCGAAAAACTCAAAAAATGTAACTGCGTTGTTCAATTCTCTGCAGTTTGCCCACGTTACGATCAATACGAACCGAATGCAATGCCATTTAACAAACGACTTGAAGCAATGGCTTTGCTGTCTCCATATAAACGCGTTATTGCTCGTGTTCAGCCATATCAACCGTTTGTGCTGAATGATGTATTAGAGTCTGTGTCTAAATTTGCTGATGCTGGAATTTACGGACTGATTTTCGAAGGTATGAAATACCAAAATGCAAAAAAAGGAACTATACGTTTCGCAGGCGATAATGTCTATCCGGTTAAAATACTACTTGAACACTTTATGAAAATCAAAGCAAAAGCAAACGATTTAGGACTAAAAGTCTTTGCAGGTGAAAATCGACTACGACAATACGGTGATTCGTTATGCTGTTGCGGAATTGAAGGAATGGGCTGGCAATATCACACCGCAAATTTAAATCATTATTTATTTGACCGAAAAAACGCTAAAATTACTCCCGCATGCAAAAAACCTTGCAAAGGGTTGTCCATATTTCAAAAAACTGCCTTCAACAAATTCTGCGATACAAAATCATTTGAACAACTATTGGATATTGTAAAATTCGATAAATCATATGTTGAACAATTATTGCCTATCAAATAGCAAGGAGTATGTATGGATATCGAAACATTACAAAAAAACGTCGACGCATTTAATCAAATTTCCGAAAGTCTCGGATTATTGCCTATCGCTATTGTTCATCCAAAAGACTGTAAGGGACAAGAAAAAAATGCTCGCTACTTTAAACCGGAAACATTTAAGCAACTAGTTGCCAATATAAAAAAATACGGACATTTAGAAACTGTTCCACTTGTATATAAGGAAGGCGATATATATCGCACTATTTCAGGACATCACCGCATTGAAGCAGCGGTCGAGGCTGGACTGGAGTGGATTATGGTATTTGTCGATAATCCCGAAAATCGCGATGAAATTGTAGCAAAACAGTTATCACATAACGCACTCGAAGGAAAAGATGATCCATTTATTTTAGCAGAATTATTTAATTCTATTGTCGATGTTAATTATAAAATGGATACAGGACTTGAAACTGAATTTATGCCCGTCAATTATGCACAAATAAATATCAATCTATTAGAATCAAAAGAAATGGTTTTGATGTTTCTACCCGATGATTTTGATTATGTAGCAAAAAATATCGACAATATTACTGCATTGACTTCTTTCAAACCGGATAGCGAAATATCGGTAGTGCCGCTAAAAATATACGATGATATGGTCGAACTGATTATGAAAACAAAACAAGTAAAGAATATCAAAAACAATGCTGTTGCCTTTAGCGAAATTATACAATTCGTCGCTTCACACGAAAAAGAATTCTTGGAGGTGCAATAATGTTTTTCGGTTCTCTACCTCATCCAATCGGAAATTACTTTTTTCGCGAAATCAATAGAATTAAACCTAAAAGAGTTTTTGTCCCGTTTTCAGGCTCATTTAGTCTTGAACAAATTATCGCTTCGGCAAGCAGGGATATTCAAATCCTTGCTTCCGATGTCAATATTTATTCGGCTGCTATCGGATTATATTTGAGCAACAAACCACTTAATTTTTCTCTTGCTCCACTTGCTTTTGAACTTGCCCCTTCGCTACGAAATATTTCGTCCGACGAAGATATTGTTAGTGCCGTACTGTTACTATCCGACTTGAGCCGTATAGTTTCCGGAGCAGAAAAACATATGTATTACGTTAAACTCTTAAAACACGTACTAAAACATTTTGACGAAAAATTCCTTATCGCAAAGCAGAAACTGCAAGTACTAAAAAACAATGTGCAAAACATTGACTTCTACCCGATGGACGCCACTCTGCTCTTAGAAAAACTCGAGCCACACGACTGCGTATTTTTCGACCCGCCATATTTTAAGGGAGATTATGAAAAAATGTATAAGAATTTGATGAAGTACTTTACATATACTTTGCCTACTTATACCGAATTCACTCCCGAACTAATGATGCAAAAACTCAAAGAGTATTCTTCAAATAATATTAACGTATTTTATCGCTGCCAAAACATACACAACAATATTCCCGATAATTTCAATTTGTTAATGATTTATCAACAAAAATATCATGATTTCCACTACCTGTATTCCAATGTTCAAAGCGATTCAGCAGTTAAACGATACAAAGTATTAAACGAACGTATTCCAAAATTTAAAGTTGCTGATGCTGATTTTGAATTTACGGAAAATACCCAAATTCATATCGTGCGTATTGATGGTGCCGAAGCAAATCATTACCGTATGATGTGGATAAAAAAAGCAGAAGTCAAACCTTCGGAATATTCCTTTGCCGTCATCGCAAATAATCAGATTATTGGTATTATTTGCGTAAATTCAAGTATTAAATTCGGCTCCGAATTACTACAACTTATTTCTGATCCACCTTCACCTTATACTAAATATAAGCGATTGTCAAAACTTATTCTGCATGTTGCACTAACAGAACAATTCATTAAAATGGTCAACGAAATGTGCCTTTGGAAACATTCCGGATTAGTCACTATCGCTTTTACAAACAATGCCGTTTCTATGAAATATCGCGGATTGTTTGAACTGGCTGATCGTGTCGAATTTACCGAAGGTAACTACAAATACAAACTCGTTTATCATTCTAAGAAACTATTTAAAGACTATTCGACCGCTTATAAAACATGGTTAAAAAAATATGGAAATCAAAAAAGTGCATAATTCTTGTTTATATCGTATTCCTCAAATTGCACACCTGTATTGGATTGCAACCAATCGGCTACTATGTGCCGATGGCAAAACTTGCCGGGACCTTCATAACATATTAATGCAAACTCTTTATTATTCGCTATCGCTGATAAATCGTTTAATACTTCAAAGGGTTGCAATTTCCGCAAAATCAATTCATAATACAGTTTCACATACTCACTCGATGGAGAATTTATTATTTCCCACGAAGGTGCAAGAGCCCGATAACGCTTTAATTTTGATGCGTAAAAAGGAACTTTTTGCGAAATACAAATCGGCACTATATTGCCTAATTTTTTTACGTTTGCATAATAAGAAGTGTATAACATTATTACCTCTAAATTTGTTAAATGATTTTCGTAACTACTTAATAATAAACGGCTTACGATGAATAATATTGCAAAAAAAACAGAAAATAAAACGCGAGAAAAGAAATTAAAATTCTCCGAAGACGAAATACGCACCGTTCTTAAAAAGGCAAAAGGAAAGTTATCAAAAGCCGCGAAATTGCTGGATATGACTCCGCAAAATTTAAATTATTATCTAAAATGTTTTCCTGATTTGCGGGCGATTATTGATGAAATTAAAGCAAATAATAATCTTCCAAAAGAAAAAAGAAAAAAAGTTGCTGATATTAAACGCAACAACATTACGGGAAGAACAAACAAATATACTGTCGCAGAAGTTCGAATAGCACTTGAAAAAACAAACGGCTTGCAAACATATGCTGCAAGATTGCTGAATTGCAGTTTACAAACTGTTACAAATTATATCAAACGCTATCCCGAATTGCAACAATTTTGCATGGCTGTCGAAGAAACCGTCCTCGATATGGCGGAAAATAATATCCGACAAGCTCTTAAAAGCGGAGACGTTGAACAGTCAAAATGGTACTTGCGATATAAGGGACGACGACGCGGATATTACGAAAAAGAAACAGACGATTCCGGTGCTACTCTTGTTTCACCTATTCCTGTTTCACATGAAGTACAACAAAAAGGTATTGATTACTTAAGAGATTTACAAAATGAACAATCAAATAATGGTTAATATGCCCGTAGGATTAGCGACTGCGTACGATAGAAACTATAAAATCCCGAGCCATATCGAAAAAATCAATAAGGCTCTAATCGATGTCGCACTGGGTAAAACAAAAAAACTAATTATCAATATGCCACCAAGGCACGGCAAAAGCGAATTAATTTCAAAATATTTTGTCGCTTGGTATTTACTCAATTTTACAAATAAAAGAGTAATCCTGACGTCGTACGAAGCCGACTTCGCTGCATCATGGGGACGTAAGGTTAAAGACGTGATCAATACGTTCGGCAAACAATACAAAACGCGTATCAGACGTGATAGCAATGCTTCTAACCGTTTTGAACTTCTGCAGGGCGGACAACTCAATACTGCAGGCGCAGGCGGTGCCATAACCGGTAAAGGTGCAGACATTCTGATTATCGATGACCCAATTAAAAATATCGAAGAAGCAAACTCAAAAGTATTGCGACAAAAAGTATGGGAATGGTTTACTACTACCGCCTTCACTCGATTAGAGCCCGACGGTGCCGTTATCATCATTATGACACGTTGGCATTATGACGATTTAGTCGGTCGTATCCTCAATAATCCGGAAGAACGAAAACAATGGACTTGGTTGTCGCTACCCGCTATTAACGAAAACAATGAAGCACTCTGGGCGGAGCGATTTAGTATTGACAAACTTAATGAAATTAAAAATACATTAGGCTCTATGCACTTCAGTGCACTTTACCAACAAAAGCCCGTTGCAACTGAAAATCAAATATATAAATACGAATGGTGGAAATATTATTCTGCTCCGCCTACTTTCAAAATGATTGTGCAGTCGTGGGATACTGCCTTCAAAACAAGCGAACAAAACGACTTCTCCGTTTGTCAAACTTGGGGAGTTGCCGACAACGGATATTATTTGCTTGATTTAGTCAGACGTAAAATTGAATTTCCCGAATTATTGCGATGTGCCAAGTCGCTTGCTGAAAAATATAATCCTAACATTATTCTAATCGAGGATAAAGCAAGCGGACAACCACTTATCCAATCAATTCGCAAAGAAACAAGACTGCCTATTAAGGCAGTCCAAGTCAATAAAGACAAAATTACACGTGCCCATCTTGCAATCCCGTTTATTGAAGCCGGAAAAGTATTTTTACCTCAATCCGCTGAATGGCTGAGCGACTTCCTGACTGAAACGGAAGAATTTCCTATGTCGGCTCATGACGATATAGTCGATGCTATGAACCAGGCAATCGAATATATGAGAATTATCGGTCAGTCCGTACAATTCGGCTCATCTCAGAAATCTCAAAACAAAAATAAAATATTTACTAAAGGTATGCTAATATGAAAATCTCTCAATTATTCAAAAAACGATTCTCCGGCAAACAAAATACTCAAAAAGCAAAAACTGATTTGTTTGCTGCATTCGCTACTCCGTATAACCGTAATGCGTTTAATAATTTTGGTTATATTTCCAATCCAAACGAACGCCGTCACCTTATACATTCAATTGAAGATTATTACAAAATGCTTTTCGATCCCCACGTCGGCTCGTGCGTCCAATCTCGCAAATCGGGAGTTTTATCTATGCAGTGGGAAATTGTCAGCAATGAAGAAAACACAGAATATGCTCACTTTGTCGAAGAGGTTTTCAATCATTTGAACGTCCGCCGTATTATTGAAGAAATGCTCGACTGTGTTCTCTATGGTTATAAACCAATGGAAATATATTACAATATTAAAAACGGTAAAATTCTAATTGATGACATTATCGGCAAGCCACCCGAATGGTTCGCCTTCCGTCAAGGACACTTTGTATTCCTGAATAATTCTTCCGTCGAGGGCGAAGAAATTCCACCGTATAAAATTTTAATGCTGCGTAATTCGCCAAGTTATACCAATCCATATGGCGAAGCTGTACTGGCACGATGCGTTAATCCACTGTATCTGAAAAATGGTGATTTGGAGTTGTGGAGTTTATTTACTCAAAAATATGGTATGCCGTTTTTGCACGGCAAAATTGAAGGTGGAAGCAAGTTTGACCTTGAAAATCTTGCTACGCAATTGGATAATTTAAGGCAAGATGGTACTATGGCAAGTTCCGGAAATATCGAAATTAACACTATAGAAGCTAGTAACAGTTATTCATCAGATAATTACAATCTTTTCCTTCATTTCTGCAATACCGAAATATCAAAAGCAATATTGTCGCAAACTTTAACGACTGAACAGGGCGAAACAGGCTCGTACTCAATGTCACAAACTCATTTGGAAGTGCGCACCGATATTGTTAAGTCCGACGCTGCTATTGTCGAATATGCTTTTAATCAAATTATCGAATGGCTTATCGAAATGAATTTTGAAAATATGCCCGCCGAAACTCCTAAATTTATTCTCTATGGTGACTTAATCGCCGATTTGGATCTTGCACAGCGTGACCAAATTATTTTTTCTACAGGATATGTCAAGCCGACAAAAGAATATTTGACGCGGCATCACGGATATAAAAACGATGAAATTGAAATGACCGAGCCTGCACCTGCACAAGTACAGTTCGCAGAAAGCGAACCGGACAAAAAATCATTGGACGACTATGACGAAGCAACTCAACAAATACTTAAACCTATTATCAAACTGATTGAAAACGGCAAAACATACGATGAAATATTAAATGAAGCCGCCGAAATGTTTGGAAATATTGACAAAGACGAACTTATTGACTATATCGGCGATTCGATTTTGCTCACTCAAGCAGAAGAACTAACAAAAGCAAAGGAAAAATAATTAATGCCGGATACAAATATAAAAATCAAAATGCGCCTCACTTCGCGACAAGCCCTCGAGATGCTCCGGAAGAAAAAAGGTAATATGATTCCAACTGAAAAATGGGACGAATTACAAAACGAAGCACATGACAAAGCCTTCACCGTCGCAAATGTTATGTCAGCCGATATTCTGCAAGAAGTATATTCGTACGTTGAAAAAGCAATGAACGAAGGTATTCCTTTTGAACAGTTCAAAAAAGATGCCGTAAACAAAGGCTTGATTACGCGTATGCAAAAAGCGGGCTGGACGGGCAACTCCAAGTATCGCTTACGGCTTATTTATGACACAAATATCGCTACAGCCCGCGCAAAAGTTGCATACCAACAACAAATGTTGATAAAAGATGTCGAGCCGTATTGGATTTATCACCAACTTGAACGGAAAACCAAAAACCCCGAGCACGCAAAATTGAACGGGCTAAAATTCCGAGCCGACGACCCAATTTGGCACACAATTTATCCGCCATCGGCTTTTGGCTGTGCTTGTTGGGTAGAATCCACCGACGACCCGACGGGCTGCGTATCATCAAAAGGGTTGCAACTTAACTTAGACAATTTCAATCTTGCACCGTTAAAAGCGTGGACACCCGATGTAAGGAAATATAATAACAAGTTGCAGGCGGCTCTGAAAACGGAACTTGAGCGAGGGAAAAAGACTTAGACAAAATCGTATTGGTGACCTTATTTACGGAAAATAAAAAGCCTCTTGGAGCATAGTGGGCATGCTGTATGAAGTACCATAAGCAATTCCGTAAATGTTCTATATCTGTACTTAGAAGAACATAAATCAATCTATACTACCAAGAGGCATTTTTATAAACGCTTAAACAAATAAATTATTTCAAAAAATGTAAAAAATTATGCAAAATAAAAACATCCGGCTCTTTTTGGGACACGCACGTCCGACGCGTCGCTGTACCTTCTATTACATCTCTTTGACAAATAAGAAAGAAGATAAAAAGTCGTGTTTTTTTTATCTTTTCATTCAGCAATAAAAAACATTAATATGCTTTTGTAAATACAACAAAAAACTTTTTACTTTAATTGATTGCTGTAATTGCTTAACATATAATACATTTACTTCACACAATAATACACTTACCTCACACAATAATTGTTGTTTTTCACTTGATTTTTATTCACAATTAATAAAATGATATTATGCCGAATTCTATAGATTCTCAAATATACAAAACAACGGTTTCATTATCAAAACGTTTTACTAACATGAAACCGTTTTTGCCGTTCATAGCGGCACTGATACGCAGTAAGATTGTCCGAAATTTCTCGCAAGGTGGCTGTTGGAATGGTTCAGGAACAGGCTTGTTCGATGGTGGTTCTCAAAGGTGGGCTCCGCTCGCTCCTTCAACTGTTGCAGCATACAGAAAAAAGGGCTGGACGACAAAGCCTACTCTTAATCGACACGAAGCCGGATTGCGTTCGTCTGTCTATGTCGAACCTTCCGGCTCAAATTCTATTGTAATCGGTTCCGGACTGCCTTATGCCGCTATTCATCAATATGGCGGTAATATTCCCGTTAAATCTAGCTCAGGTAATTCAGGCGGCAGAGTACGTAAAGTATCAGAGCGAAGCAGTAAAAAAACTATGATAAGTATTCCTGCAAGACCGTACATTACGCTTTCTCCACAAGATTTATCGGATATAGTAGAAAAATTGAGTAAGGAAATGATGAAGTCTAAATATTAATTCGCATTTGTAACCTTTCACGGTTCTCTTTTGCGATTTGTTTTCTAATTTTAGATATAGTTTTTCCGCTTACTTTAAATTTGCGGATTAACTCTAATTTGGAATATGAATTTAATTGCTTGCAATTATTCCTTAAATATCGCTCAAGCAACATAGTTTTATAACTGGCAATTGATGGTACATAATAGTCGTCTCCACCCGCATACTTAATCAATTCGACCACATTATCAATCCCGATTATTTCGGCAATTTCTCTAATTCCACCGCTCAGATCGTCGATTGTCAATTCTTGTAATAATTCATCATCAAACATTGGTTTCTCGCTTGGATTACATAAAAATTTTTGTTATTTTGCATTTTCTTTCTTTTCATACATAAAACGTAGGTCATCCTTAAAAGCCGATACGGTTGCTCTCAAACTCTCGTATTGGCTTTGTTTTTATTTCCCCTGCAATGACGCTTTTTTATCTGCCAACGCCTTTATTATTTTTAACATATCCTTCACTTCCTCTAAACTATAAACCACGCTTGCAACCCCGCCCGCTGCCTC
>Ga0172377_10004707_pt1 | contig 13997 bp, 11 predicted proteins | sample Pumphouse3metaG_FD_119749 | JGI IMG/M metagenome (GOLD analysis project Ga0172377, IMG submission 119749) | Leachate microbial communities from a municipal landfill in Southern Ontario, Canada - Pumphouse #3 metaG | ecosystem: Engineered > Solid waste > Landfill > Unclassified | place: Canada... | reverse complement strand
TGCAACACCTTGGATTCTCCTGAACGTGAAAAAGCCATTCTCAACAGAATGATTCAACAACGGGTTGACGGTATCATTCTTACTCCTACCAAAGAAGGAACGCAAAATACCGAACTCATTCGACGAGTCGGCATGAAGATGGTCGTTGTTGACCGTCCTCTTCCTGGCGTGAAGGATTTCTTTTGGGTGGCTACCAACAACTACGGTTGTGGATATGTCGGAGCTCACTATCTGATGCATAAAGGACATAGAAAAATCGGATACGTCGGTTGGAACAGCAAGATACCGGATTTGGAAGCGAGACGTGAGGCCGTATTTGCTGCAGCTGAAGACAGTGGAGTTGATGTTCAAGGCATCTGCGTAGCAGAGGGTGGGTTTTCTGCAGAGGAAGGGTACCGCCTTACTGCTCGGCTTTTATCCGATCATCCTGATATCACCGCTATTTTTTATGGATTCAATATACAGGCCTTGGGTGGGATCAAATGTCTCACGGAGAGAAACATTTCAATTCCTGAGGATTTATCGGTGATGATCATCGGTAGCCCTGAATGGGTCAGGGCCGGAAAAAATGACTTCACTCATGTTGACATGAATGATTTGGAATTAGGTAAAAAAGCGGCAAATCTCTTGTTGGATCAAATTCAATCGGACGATGAAGTGCCGTACCAGCACATCATACAGGATTGCACCTTAGTGGAGGGGAGTTCTGTTTGTGATATTACGAAGAGGAGAGAAAAATGAAAAAGACACTTGCTGTTTGCTTAGTGCTTCTGCTCGCTGTCGGATTCTGTTTTGCCCAAGGCACAGCAGAAAAAACCTACCCAACCAAGACGATCAACATGACCGTTCCTTATGGGGCTGGTGGAACAACCGATTTGACGGGAAGAGCTTTGGCCAATGCCATGGCAGAGAAAATGGGAGGAACCATCAACGTGGTGAATACTCCTGGAGCTGGTGGTAGCGCTGGATCCTTGAATGTCCAGAACTCCAAGGTTGATGGCTATACGTTGCTTGCCAACGGAATGCTGGCCTTCACCACCATGCCCATCAATGGGTATACTGAAAAAACCTATCGGGATTGGGATATTTGGATTGCAACATTTGCTCCAAATGCAATCATCGTTCCTAAAAATTCTCCCTATAACACCTTTGATGATCTGATCAAAGCCATTCAGGCCAACCCTGGAAAGATTACTGCCGGTACTGCTGGTATTGGCTCTGGTGGACATTTTGGTGCTGAAGTGGTCAAGGCAATTGCTGGATCTCCTTACAAACACATCACCTATGCTGGCGGCGGTCCTGCTCTGACAGCAACCCTGGCTGGTGAAGTGGACTTCTGCCCACAGCTTCTTGCCGAGTACAAAGACCTCATCATCAGTGGTGACGTCAAGTGTCTTGGAACCCTTGCCGATGGCGATATCGAACTTGCTCCTGGTGTTGTCGTGAAATCAATCCTCAATGATTATCCTCAGGCTGCAAAGTTCATTCCTATGGGCGAAGTGACCGGTATCCTTCTTCCCAAGGGGTTGAGTGAAGACAAACTCGCTGTCCTCGACGATGCATTTGCCTATGCAGTCAAAGACCAGGCTTTCCTTGATTTCACTGCAATGAAGAGTTTCTCTGTCATTCCCATGGGACGTGCAGAATCTCAGAAATTCCTTGATTCCTTCGCAAGCAAAGCAAGTTATCTCATGTTTGATGCTGGTGCTGTTTCCATTGATCCCGCAAAGTTCGGATTCACTCGATAACTCTTGTAGTTTCCCACGATGTGCAGGTTCTTGCACATCGTGGATTCATTAAAATTCTCGCATAATCAGGAACTCCATCATGGAAATGAAACATAAAGATTTTACTATCTCACTCGCTTTGGTATCGCTTGGGGTATATACGACCGTTGAAGGTCTCCGAATGTACCAAAAGGCTGCAAAGCCTCCCTACAACATAGAACAATTTGCAATATCGCCAGGTTTTTTGCCTACGATTCTTGGATCTCTACTGTTGATTCTCAGTTGTGTTCTCTTAAGTAAAAGCGTGAAGGGGTGTGGCTTTCGTTCTCAGTTTGCTGCATTGATCATGTGGACAAAAGAAGCCATTTCCAATACTGATATCCGCTTGATGGTTCTTGGCATGGTGATCATGGGCTTCTATGCCTTTTTCCTCATCGGTCTCGTGCCCTATTGGATTTCTGCTGTGGTGTTTCTCATAACACTGATGTCCTTTCTTAAGGCCACCAAGCTCTGGAAAATCATTTTGATTTCCTTTCTAGCAGTCGGTTTGGTAATTCTCTTATTCCAAGTCGGTTTTAATGTCTCTTTACCTTGACGGAGGTCCAAAATGGTTTTTGAATATCTTATGCAGGCTGTTTTTACAGTTCTGACTCCCATGAATCTCTTGGTCTTGATGCTTAGTGTAGGAGCAGGATTGGTGATGGGGATGCTTCCCGGCTTGAGTGCAACGATGGCCATCGCCTTGCTTACCGGCCTTACGTATAATCTTCCCACCCAATCTGCACTTATTGCACTGTTGGGAGTCTATGTAGGCTCAATTTCTGGAGGTTGTCAGTCTGCAATATTGTTGAATATCCCAGGCACTCCTGCCTCTGCAGCAACTGCCTTGGATGGATTTCCCATGGCAAAAAGGGGAGATGGTGGACATGCAATTTTCTTGGCCACGACCTCAAGTGCCTTAGGTACGTTGCTCAGCGTGATCTTTGTCCTTACATTGACGCCTTTCCTTACCAGTCTTGCATTGAAATTTGCAAGTTGGGAATTCTTCCTCCTTTCCATTTTCGGTATCATGATCTGTGGAGCATTGACAGCGCCAGGAAATGCACTCAAGGGATGGATCAGTGGTATCCTTGGTTTGTTGGTCGCCATGATCGGTCTGGATACTGTTGATACCTTTGCTCGATTCAGCTATGGGAATGTAAATCTGATGTCCAATATCCAGCTGATTCCCGTTATGATAGGTCTCTTCGGATTCCCTGAAATCGTCAAATCCTTCAAACTAGCAGGAAGTGGAGAACCTCTTAAGGTCTCAAAATTTCAAATCAGTCGAGGATTTTCTTCTGTGTTCAGGAACTGGGGTGCAGTCCTTCGTTCAAGTGTCATCGGTGTCGTTGTAGGCATCATTCCTGGAGTTGGTGAAGATACCGGTGGGTGGCTCTCTTATTGGGCAAGCAAGTCCAGAAGCAAGGATCCCGACAGTTTTGGCAATGGCAATGAAGTTGGAATCATTTCTGCAGAAACAGGAAACAATTCCTGTATTGGTGGGGCGCTTATTCCCGTACTCAGCCTTGCAGTCCCAGGTTCCGCCCCAGCTGCTGTCTTATTGGCCGCTTTTTTGATGCACGGGTATCGTCCAGGTCCTCTCTTGATGACAGAATCACCTTCCTTTGTATACAGCGTAGGAATTTATTTGATCGGTGCATCTTTGATGATGTGGCTGCTTGCGCTAGTCATTTCGCGGGGAACGGTTCGTATTCTTGGTATCAACAAGAAAATTCTCATGCCTGTCATTTTCTTACTTTGTGTCGTAGGTTCTTTCTTGATCAACTATACCTACTTCGATATCAAGGTGATGTTTGTGTTTGGTTTGGTTGGACTTGCCCTTTCTTCGGCGAATTTTCCGGCTGCGCCTTTCTTACTTGGAGTGATTTTGGGCCCGATGACTGATTCGAATTTGAGAAGAGGCCTACGACTGAGTGATGGCTCCATTTTACCGCTCTTTGAGAGACCCATCTGCATCTTCTTTTTATGTATCATCGCGTTCATGATTCTTGGACAGACCGGGATTTTGAAAAAATTGAAAGGGATTCGAAAATGAAACACTATAGGATAGGGTTTATTGGATGTGGGTTTGCCGCTGGTTTGCATGTACATGCATATAAGCGGGTACCAGGATATGAAGCTGTTCTGCATGCAGTGTGTTCAGCAGATTTGCAGATGAGCAAGGATTTTGCCGCTGAACATGGTTTTTCAAAGGTATACGCTTCTGTCGAAGAACTGCTTGATGACCCTTTGATAGATATCGTCGATATCATCGTACCGCCTAAAGCCCATGTTGCCTTGATAAAACAGGCCATGGATAAGCATAAGCATGTTATATGTGAAAAGCCTTTCAATGGATATTTCGGTAAAGGCAGTGATGACAAGATGATGATGTATGCCAAAGTCTGCGAAGAGCTCGATGAGTTTGCCGAATATCTCAAGGATAAGACAACCAAACTGTTCTACGCAGAAAATTACATTTATGCTCCTTCTGTGGTGAAGATGAAAAAGATCCTAGAGGCTACAGGAGATAAGGTCCTCCTGCTCAAGGGCGAAGAGTCTCACAGCGGAAGTCATGCTCCTCATGCAGCCTTATGGGAGATGAATGGGGGAGGAAGTCTTATCAGACAAGGGTGTCACCCCTTAAGTGCATTGTTGTATCTCAAGCAGGTTGAGGCAAAAAAACGTGGGGAATCCATTCGAGTGGTTTCTGTTTTGTGTGACGCTTCTCAAGTTACCAAACAATTGCCTTCAGCGGAAAAAGGATCGATCCTCTCCAATCCTGTCGATGTGGAAGATTGGGCGGAAACGATCATTACCTTCAGTGATGGTACCAAAGCCGTTGTTTCCAGCGGAGATATGATCGTAGGTGGTGTTCGCAACAGTGTGGAAGCTTATACTTCCAACGGTTGTTATAAAGCAAACATTGCTCCAAACGATGCTTTTATGTGTTATCATACTGACGATTCCAAGCTTTCTGACGTTTATTTTACCGAAAAGGTAGAGACGAAGAAGGGTTGGCAATATGTGTTCCTCTGTGAGGAAGAGATGCGTGGGTATGTTGGGGAGCTTGAGGACTTCATGGTTTGTATAGATACTCAGAAGGAGAGTGAATCAGGCTTTGAGCTTGCTTCAGAAACCATGAAAGTGTTGTATGCATCCTATGCTTCAGCTGAGAGTGGAAATCGTTGTATCTTGGAGAAATAGTGCATGCAAAAGATGGATGGGATGAATTATGCTCCTGTAGCCGCCAAACCTGCTGAGCCTGTTGTAGCTGATGGGGAATTCTGTTTTGCAGTCGTGGGGTTGGATCATGGGCATATTTTTGCCATGACCAATGGTCTTGTGGAGGCCGGGGCGACTCTGGTTTGGGTGTATGATGAAGATTCAACCAAAGTTGCAGATTTTTTGGTTCGTTACCCCCAGGCACGTGTTGCTTCTTCTCTGGAGCAGGTTCTTATTGATCCTTCGATTGTACTTGTTGCCAGTGCAGTAAAACCTTACTTGCGATGTGAATTGGGTCTCTTGGTGATGCAACACGGCAAAGACTATTTTGTCGACAAGCCAGGGATGCTCAAGCAAGAGGAAATTGATAAGGTTGCGCAGGCTTGTAAAACAACAAAGCAAAAGTATGTAGTGTATTTTGGAGAACGCATCCACGTTGAAGGTGCGGTGTATGCAGAAAAGCTGATCAGGGAAGGACGGTTGGGAAGGGTCATTTCAATGACCATCCTTGCTCCCCATCGGCTCAATGCTTCGTCGCGACCTTCTTGGTTTTTTGATTCTGATAAAAATGGCGGTATCCTTACTGATATCGGTAGTCATCAGATTGAGCAATTCCTTACATTCGCTTCAGCTAAAGATGCAAGGATTTTGCATAGTGCTAAAGCGAACTACAGTAACCAAGCTCATGAAAAGTTTTTCGATTGGGGAGAGTGTAGTCTTGTTGCAGACAACAAGGCGACCTGCTATTTTAGAGTCGACTGGTTTACTCCTGATGGGTTGAAAGCCTGGGGTGATGGAAGGGTGTTCATTGTAGGGACCGAGGGTACTTTGGAGATTCGAAAATACCTTGATGTGGCAGTCTCTAGTGAAGGAGATCATCTCTATCTTGTCGATAAGCAAGGTGAACACAAAATTGATGCAACAGGAACCGTAGGCTTTGAATTCTTCGGCAAGTTCATCCTCGATTGTCTTAACAGGACTGAAGAGGCCATCAAGCAGGACCACGTCCTGCTTGCCATGCACCTCGCCATTCAAAGTGAAGAACAGGCGGTATGCATCTAATCCAATCTGTCTGAAAACCTGCTGGTGATGTTTGCAGGCTGTTTTTCATTACCAGCACCGCAAGTTAAATCAAGAAGCAAACTCTTTTTTGCATTATGATGCAAAAAGAGTATGTGAAACGAGGTGACTAGATGTATGAATGGGAGAAGCAGATTCAATTGATCGTTGATGAAATTGACAAGTGCATTGAAAATTATAACGATGAGGCATTGACCTTATGTTTTCTTTCACAAAAGCTTGGGTATTCTGAATTCTATACAACAAGAAAATTCAAAGAAATATCGGGTATGCAATTCAGGGATTATCTGCGGTATAGAAAATTGGCTTTTGCACTGAAAGAGGTTCGTGATCGTGAGAAAAGCTTTTTGAACATTGCTATTGATTATGGTTTCTCATCACATGAAGCGTTTACCAGAGCATTTAAACGAACGTATGGTGTAACGCCGAGCGCCTACCGAAAAAATCCTAAGCCTGTCGTTCTTCGTACCAAGATAAACCCTTTCGACCGCTACTTCCTAGGATTTGGAGAAATCGGCATGATACAATCCACAGATGATGTAAACATATATTTTGTAACCATTCCTGCACACAAATTTTTACACATCCAAAATCATGAGAGTAATGGGTATTGGGATTTTTGGCAAAAACAAAGTCTTGTTCCCGGACAGGACTGCGAAACAATCTGCGGTTTGCTCGATAGTATCAAGGGCAAATTGGATGATGATGGTGGGAGTGAAACCAACAGTGGCAGCGGTCAGATCATGGCCTACATGAATGACTTGGATGGTAGGCTCTGTGATTGGGGTTTTTACCGTACAGAGTGCTATGGAGTACGTCTTCCCCTTGAGTATACAGGTGAAGTACCAGCTCAATTGCATATGATTGATGTTCCTGAAGCCGAGTATATCGTTTTTGAACATGGGCCATTCGATTATGAGCAGGAAAATCGTAGTGTAGAAGAAAAAATTGAAAAAGCCATGGCAACGTTTGATTTTTCGCGCACCGGTTACCGCTTTGATACTTCCCCAGGCAGGTTGATGTATCTTTATTTTGATCCAAAGCGGTTTTTCAAGTATGTCAGACCGGTGCGAAAATAAGAAAAATCAACAACATTTCCAGTGGATTTTCCCTCCTTATCCTAGTTGCGGGAGTATCCACTGCTTTTCTGTGTCGTCTCCCTTACGATGAGTTCAGTATCCATGTACATGTGACTGATGGGGATCTGTTCTTTACAAATCCTTTTTATCAACATCTCACAACAAAGCAATCCCAACTGGAATTTGGGTTGGTTCACTGTAGTGATGGAAGGGGTGCACATGGAGGAAAGCTCAATGTTGTCGAATCCTACGATGGCGATATCCTGTGGGACAGAAAGGCCGGATCTCCTGGTTGCCTTGATGGCTGCTGCTGCGTAGACATCACTGCTTGCAAAGAAAGCATCGGGTCGGTTGGAGGAGTTGAGCAACTGGAAAGCTGCCGATACAGCCATATCATAACTGATTTCCTGCAGTTGCAGTATGATGTCTGGGTCACGATCCAAATTGGCATTGTCTAACGCAGCTAAGTACCCCTTGAGCCGATCCTGGGCATATTTGTAGTGCAATGGTCCGTTGATGAAGGCTATGCGTTTTTTTCCAAGAGATATCAAATACTCTACTGCGTTGCGTGCTGCCGATACATCATCGATGGTGACAAAGGGAATGTCGAGGGAAGGGATGCATTCACAACACTGGACCACAGGGATTGCACTGTCGAGTTTCAAGAGGGTGGAGCGGGAAATGCAGTTGGTTGTGATCAAACCTGCTGCATTGGTTTTTTTCAAAAGTGCTGTAAACGTATCGAATGATTTTTCATCGATTGAGTCTTCATTGACCAACATGTTGTAACCGTTTCTCTGCGCTGCGGCTTTTGCTCCTTGGATGATGAGGCTATAGAAGGGGTTGTCCAAGGATGGGATGTTGAAGATGATCAAATCGTTGGTTTTCGTAGCCAAGGCCTCCAATGAGGAAGTGTCGTAGCCAAGTTCTTTCATAGCCTCAATGACAGTCTTTCTTGTTTCTTCTTTCACATTCGTGGAATTGTTCATCACGCGGGAGATGGTTGCTATTGAAATCCCTGAAATCTTTGCAATCTCAAAATAGGTGATTTTCTTTGTTGTTTTAGTCATGGTCGACTCCTGTGTGAATAGAATAAATCGAAGTTGTATTCAATTCAAGAAAAAAATGTAAAAAATGTAAAAATTTACAAAAAAAGAAAAATATTTTGTCAAATTTATACAGATATAAAACAAAACTACCGAATAATCTAAATATTACGAAAAAAGTTGACAGATTTTCAGAAAGATTTATACTAATGAAAAGCAGGCGTTTTAGAATATACCTGCTAGGAGGTTTGTATGAAGAGAGTTTTGGCTAGTCTTGCCATCCTGCTGGTTGCTACCAGCTTCGTGTTTGCATCCGGTGCGAAAGAATCGGCTGACAAAAAACAATTGATGGGCGTGGTGACCCCGAGTGCAGACCACGGCTTTACCGCTGAGTCCATCCAACACTGTGAAGCTCAGGTGAAAGCGCTTGCAGCTGAACATGGGTTCGACTATCGTTTCATGACTGCTGCAGAATCCGGCGAACAGAGCAATGCAGTTGAGACCATTCTTGGCATGAAACCCGATGTAATGATTCTTTGGCCCGTAACTGGTGATGAACTGCGCAGTGCTGCACAGTCAGTAATGGAAGCCGGTGTGCCTTTGATTGTATATGACCGTTTCATCGAAGGCTTGACCCCCGATGCTGAGATTTCTGGCGACAATGTTGCCATCGGAGTCGGAGCCGGTAAGTATTTCAATGAATATTTCAAGGAAGACTTGGCAAAGGGCAACGTAAACTATCTTGAGTTCAAGGGTGACAGTTCCACTGTTCCCATGGAAAGAACCAATGGGTTCCTCTCCACTGCAAGCAGTAAGTTCAACCTTGTCCAGTCCTTCGTTACCAACTGGAGTCAGCAGACTGCAATGGAGCAGATGGAGAACTTCCTCAACACCAAGAGCAAGGAAGAGATTGAATCCATCAAGGCAATCTGGACTCATGACGATGAGATCGTATTTGGTATCGTAGAAGCGCTCAAGAACTACCATGGTAGTGCAAAGATCAACATCCGTTTGGTCAACGGCGTCTCTGGAGGTGAAGGTTTCATGAATCTGTTTGAGAATTCTGGTTTGACCGGAATCGATTTCATGACCTATACTTTCTCTCCTTCCATGGTCCGCGATGCAGTTGACCTTGGTTTGAAGGTGTTGCAGGGTGAGAAACTCGAGAAGAACTACAAGGTTCCTACCGAGATGATCGACAAGACCAATTACGAGTCCTATATGCAGGGTAATCTCTACAAGACCCGTTATAGTCTCTAAGGTTTTGTTCTCTGTTTTGTATCAAGTTGCCCTCAGGAGGTAGTGTTTTGACTATCTCCTCGGGCATCTCGTTTAGGTAGGAAGGAGCAGTATTCTTATGATCTTGGAAATGAAAAACATATCCAAGTCTTTCGGTCCCGTCCAAGCACTGAAAGACGTTTCTTTCGATGTCCAACATGGAGAAATCCATGGTTTGTTGGGAGAGAATGGGGCTGGAAAGACGACTTTGATGAACGTGCTTGCCGGAACTTTTCCTCCAGACTCAGGAACCATCCTCATTGATGGTGCTGAAGTCGTAGGAATGACTCCAAGAAAGGCCAATGAAAAGAAAATCAGGTTCATTCACCAGGAATTGAATTTGTGCAATGACCTTACTGTCTTTCAGAATATGTTTTTGGGAGAGGAATACTCCAAGGATTTTTGGAAGATCGACAGGAAACGGGAACTCAAGCACGCCCAAGAAGTGCTTGATTCAATGAATTCCGGCATTTCTGCCGCGTATTTAGTTGCTGATCTCGACACGGCACAGAAACAGATGGTTGAGATTGCCCGTGCACTTCTGTTTTCTTCAGAATTGATCATCATGGATGAACCTACCACAGCATTGAACAACCGGGAGATCGAAAAGTTGTTCACCATCATGGAGACCCTCAAGAAAGAGGGAGTTTCATTCATTTACATCTCCCATAAGATGCCTGAGCTTTTCCGCATTTGTGATCGTTACACCGTTTTACGGGATGGTGATTTCATTCAGTCCGGTTTTTTCCGGGACATCAATGAGCATCAAGCAACCGAATTGCTGGTAGGTAAACGTTTTGTGCAAGCTCATATCAAAGAGGGCCTTCCTTCTTCAATCACTGACAAAGTGGTCCTTCGGGCTAAAAACCTACAGGGAAAAACTTTCAAGAATGTTTCGTTCGATCTACACGCAGGTGAAATTGTCATTTTCACTGGTTTGCAGGGGTCAGGGACCGATGAATTGGCAACTTCTTTATTTGGAGCTTCCAGTCTCAGCGGCGGAACCGTTGAGACCTCATCAGGGCTTCTGGATATGAGGGATATCAAGCATGTCATGAAGAGTGGGATTGGTATGATTCCCAGAAACCGCAAGGAACGGGGTATTTTACCTGATTTGAGTATCAGGAACAACAACTCTCTTGCCTATCTGGTATCAAAACACAAGGCGTTCTTCGTCAGCAGCAAAGAAGAGAAAGCAAGGTTTGAAAAGAGCCGTATCCGTATGGATATCAAGGTCTCCAATGACCTTAATCCCATAACATCCCTTTCTGGAGGGAACCAGCAGAAAGTCATTCTCAGCCGTTGGCTGGAAATCGACGCGGATGTCTATATTATGGACAATCCCACTCAGGGGATCGATGTTGGTGCAAAGTTTGCAATTTATAAACTGGTGGTGGAACTGGCATCCCAAGGTAAAGCGGTGTTGTTCTTTACCAGTGAATATCCCGAAATTCATCAATTAGCCGATCGTTGTTTTGTCCTGTACAAGGGTGAAGTGACCTCTGAGCTTATTCGAGATGAGATTTCGGAAGTAGCTATCATGGAATATTCGACAGGTACGCATAGGGAGGCGCACAAGTGAAGGGTCTAACAATGAAAAACTTTCAAGGAAAAGAAGCTTGGAGAACGATGACGACCAACTACAGCCACTGGCTGAGTTTCATCCTCTTGCTGGTCGTCGCCATTATCGTGAGTCCTTCGTTTCTGTCCTGGAACAATATTACGAACCAATTTGTTCAAGGAGCGATCGTCGGCATTTGTGCGATGGGAATGAGCCTCATCATTTCTGCTGGGATGATCGATCTGTCTGTGGGATCTTCGGTTGCGTTGATCAGCGGGTTTGGGGTAACCATACTTAATTCCACGCATAGCATCACCCTTACCCTGTTGTTCTGTTTGGGAGCTGGAATGCTTTTAGGACTGATCAATGGCCTTTTAGTGACCAAGGGGAGAATCGCTCCTTTCATTGTAACGCTGGCTACCATGTCTGCCTGGAGGTCTGTGATCAACCAAATGGGGCAGGGTGGACCGTTTACGGTTGATAAAACCATGTATGCTCCTTTCAGAGCTCTTGCCGCCGGTCGTTTTCTGGGCATTCCCCATCTGATGATCTTTCTTATCGTCATTTCGTTTCTTACTGCAATGCTCATGTCCAAGACCAAGTTCGGTACCTATGTCTATGCAGTTGGTTCAAACCAACAGGCAGCCAGACTTTCCGGCATCAATGTCGATAGGGTGAAGACCTTGATCTTCACGTATGCAGGAATGTTGTATGGACTCGCAGCCTTCTTGTTGGCCAGTAGACTTACTTCCATTCAGGCCGCAAGTGCAGGTTCAGGATATGAGATGGATGCCATTGCTGCGGTTGCAATCGGTGGTACCTCGATGGATGGAGGAAAAGGAAAAATTCTTGGAACCTTCCTTGGTGTGTTGATGTTGAGAATCATCAATACGGTTCTGATCATGGCAAATGTACCTCCTTTCCTTAATGGTTTGGTTACAGGTGTCATCATCATCGTCGCTGTCTTGGCCCAAAGCACCAAGAAAAACAAGTAGGAGACTCCATTCATGTATATTGGAATCGTAGGAGCAGGTGGAATGGCTGCCTACCACTGTAAGGGTTTTGCCCAAGCCGGTGCAAAAGTTTTGGCTGTTGCCGATAATAATACTCCAAAGGCTGAGGCTTTTGCCAAGGAATTTGGGATTGGAAAAACATACGGATCTTTGGAGGAGATGCTTCTCTCTCTTCCTGAACTGGATGCCATCTCCATCGTCACCCCGAACAAGTTTCACTCTGTGCTTGCCATCCAGGCTCTTAAGGCAGGCAAACATGTATATTGTGAAAAACCTCCGGCCAGAAATGCCCAGGAGATGCAGGCAATGTATGATGCGGCAAAGAAGAGTGGCAAGCATTTGATGTTCGGGTTCAACAACCGTGCTCGTCCTGAATCGAAAGCAATAGCAAAATACATCAAGGAAGGAGTGGTGGGAAGGATTAATTCTGCTCAGGCCACTTGGATCAGAAGAGCCGGCATCCCAGGTTTTGGGGGGTGGTTCACCGATAAAGAACTTTCAGGTGGGGGGCCGGTCATCGATTTGTTGCATATGATCGATCTGGCGTTGTATTTCATGGGATATCCTGAGCCTACGCAAGTCTTATCTACCACGTTTGATGATTTCCTTGGAAATCCACATTTCAAAGGCCCTTGGGGAATTGCAGATGGAAAAGGAAAGATGGATGTGGAGACAGCGTGTCATGCAATGGTTACGTTTGCCTCCGGACAATGCCTGATGATCCGCAATTCCTGGGCGGAGATGAATGAACGGGAAGTGGTCTCTGTGACATTCCAAGGGACTAAGGCGGGAGGAAAGGTCGAACGGTTGTTTGCCCGTGATGGGTATGATGAAACAAGCCTCGACAGTTGCCGTCTCTATACTGAAGAGTTTGGGAATCAGGTGAATCGGGACATCATCACTGAGCGAGATGAGTTCATGGGGCGTATCTCCAATGCGGTGAATTTTGTGCAGAGTTCAAGAGGAGAGGTGGAGCCTTTCAACACACCTGATCAGGCTCTTGTGCTCATGCGCATCACCGATGCCATCTATGAATCAGCGAAAACCCACCAGTGTGTCTCTTTGTAAGAAATTAGGAGTGTATGTATGAAACGTTTAGTGACTCTGGCCTCTGGGCAGTTTGGAGATCTTGGACTTGAAGAGCTTTGCTCTTTAGCAAATAAAATGGGATATGATGGCTTGGAATTGGCTACGCATGCGCACTTCGATGTACAGAAAGCCTTACACGATAAAGAGTACATTCCTTATGTGAAAGCAACTTTGGCAAAATACAACCTCTCTTGTCAGGCGATCAGCGCGCATCTGACAGGTCAGTGTGTTTGTGATGTGTGGGATGAACGTTTGGATGGCTTCGCTCCATCCTCTTTAGCCGGCAAGCCGGAAGCAATTCGCCAATGGGCAATTGATGAGATGAAGGATACTGCTCGATCTGCCCAAGCTTTTGGGGTATCGGTGGTCAATGGATTTACCGGTTCTCCCATTTGGGCCCGTTGGTACTCCTATCCGCAGACATCCCAGAAGATGATCGATGATGGTTTTCAGCTGGTATATGATCTATGGTCACCCATTTTTGATGTATTTGATGCATGTAACGTGAAGTTCGCCTTGGAGGTGCATCCTACTGAAATTGCTTTCGATTATTACACGACACAACGTTTGTTGCAGCTCTTTGATTATCGCAAGACGTTGGGGCTTAATTTTGATCCAAGTCATTTGCTTTGGCAAGGAGTCGACGAAGTGGGGTTTGCAAGGGATTTTGCAAAGCATATCTACCATGTCCACATGAAAGATGTGAAGATGTTCAAGAATGATAGGGCGGGAATTCTTGGGTCTTTCCTGCCGTTTGGCGATACACGACGAGCCTGGGATTTTGTCTCGGTAGGTCATGGTGATGTTGATTTCGATGGGATCATCAGGGAACTGAACCGAGTTGGATATGAAGGTCC
>Ga0172377_10004704_pt1 | contig 14000 bp, 16 predicted proteins | sample Pumphouse3metaG_FD_119749 | JGI IMG/M metagenome (GOLD analysis project Ga0172377, IMG submission 119749) | Leachate microbial communities from a municipal landfill in Southern Ontario, Canada - Pumphouse #3 metaG | ecosystem: Engineered > Solid waste > Landfill > Unclassified | place: Canada... | reverse complement strand
TGGACGTACAGCATTCGTGCGGCGATATCGCAACACGTATCCCGTACCGCTTCGTCCAAGCCTTCCTCGCTATAATCGGTAATCCGCGCATACGAACCATAGAGATCGACGGTGACAGGAAACCCTTCTAGGTTCCTATCGTACACCCGCATGCAATCCGTTCCATCCTTCAGCATCAGTCTCCGCTGAGACAACGCGTTGCGCTTGAGTATTTTCCCGAAATCTTTCTCCATAAAATCCATTGACGCACCGATTCACCTTTCTTGCCCGAGGCAATATATGATAATATAGTAAAAACGGGAAAAAAAAGATAGTGATGGACGGAGGTCCGGCATGGACGACGATACAAAGAAATTCTTGACCGAACTTGAGCAGAAGCATGGCGGACCAGTACGCTGGAGAACCTACGCCACGTGGTACGGCAACGCCGACGGAACGCTTCGGGAATACGGCGTTTTTCTCTATGTCATCGGCAATCGCTTCTATTTCGAAGACTTCGAACGAGTCCCGTCGATTCTCGGGTATGCATTGAAACCGAAAAAGAACGCTCCGCCCTATGTCAAATACGAAGGAAGTTTTTCAGCGGATGAGATAGTCAGGACGCAAGTCGTGACAAAAAGTCTGGCGCTGGACTGCATCAGGGGCCGAGGGAAATCCGCAAACATCAAGGAAGCGGGACTGATCGACAAAGTCTTTCGGCAACTGGTACTGCTTGTCGAGACCGAGGAAGAAGGGACATTCTTTCTGGAACTGATGGATCGGAAAGGATTCCTTGAGGAAGTCGAGAAGATTCGGCGAACTGGCGATGCCTTGTGACCGACGCCGGATACAATCCGCGTTGACGAATGCACGCCGAGACGGCATATTTGTATCAGGGCTCTGCCAACGGAGGTATTTCATGGGAGCATTCAAAGCGTATGACATCAGAGGGGTCTACAATAAGGACTTCGACAAGGATACCGTATACAAGATCGGATTCTTTCTTCCGAGCCTGCTGAAAAGCGACCATGTGGTCGTAGGGCGGGACGTACGAACCACCAGCGACGAAATTTTCGAATATCTGTGCAAAGGCATCAACGACGCAGGATGTGACGTCTGGAACCTTGGTCTCGCCACAACCCCGATGGTGTATTTCGCTACGGTGCATTACGAGGCCGATGCGTCGGTCCAAATCACCGCTAGCCACAATCCTCCTCAGTACAACGGACTGAAGATCAGCAGGACCAAGGCGATTCCGGTCGGAGAGGACAGCGGCCTGAGGGAACTGCAACGTATGGTCGAAACCCAACCGATCGTCCCTGTGGCCATGGACAAGCGGGGAAAGGTCATCGATAAGGATGTCAAGCCTGCGTACCTGACGTTCCTGCGGAAATTCGTTCCGGATCTTTCCGGTCTGAATCTGAGCATCGACTGTTCGCACGGTATGGCGAACTTGTTGATCAAGGACCTGCTTGGAACCGGACACCATTACTTGTACGATCATTTCGATGGAACGTTCCCCGCCCATGAGCCGAATCCGCTTGAGGAAAAGAACTGCAAAGATCTGGAGGAGGCGGTGATACGGAACCACAGCGACTTAGGCATCATCTATGACGGCGACGCCGACCGGGTCATGTTCATCGATGAGAACGGAAGATTCATCCAGCCAGATTATGTCACCGCCGTGCTTGGCTCCTACTATCTCGGAAAAGAGAAAGGGAACGTCCTTCAGGACATCCGGACCAGTCGGTCCACGACAGAATATCTCGAAAAGATGGGGGCGACGGTCTATACATGGAAAGTCGGCCATGCGTATGCGAAGACAAAGCTCCGAGACATACACGGCATCTTCGGAGGGGAACTCGCCGGGCACTACTATTTCAGGGACTTCTTCAACTGCGACAGCGGAATCCTCGCTTCCCTGATCGTTCTCCAGGTCCTGGTTCGACTCAAGCAGGAAGGAAAGACATTCTCCCAGTTCATCGATTCCATCATCGCATACGCCAACAGCGGAGAGACGAACTTCAAGCTCGAGCAGAAAGATGCGGCAATGGCCGCGTTGTACGATCGGTACGTGACGCACGACCACCCGCAGAACGTAATGGATTTCGACGGCTATCGAGTAGAATTCCACGACTGGTGGTTCAATGTCCGCAAATCGAACACGGAACCGTATCTGCGCCTCGTTGTCGAAGCGAAGACTCAACGGATGCTTGATGAGAAACTGGCGGAACTTTCCGCAATCATCAGGAGCTTTTCGTAATCCAGGTGACAAGTCGGACGCATCTTGCGGAGGACTATCTCATGAAGTATAGTCGACACTAGGAGATGAACACGTGTTCATTTCCAATGGAGGAACAGAATGAAGGTCTTGTTGTTCGGAGGAGCCGGATATATCGGCACACATGTCGCCATGGCGTTCCTTGATAGAGGGGACTCAGTCGGAATCTATGACAACCTTTCCACGGGACTGCGCAGCAACGTAAGCCCCAAGGCAACGTTGTACGAAGGTGACATCCTCGATCGGGATCGGGTCGGAGAAGTCCTGTCGGAGGGCTGGGACGCAGTAGTGCACCTCGCGGCGTTCAAGGCCGCGGGAGAATCCATGCTGAAACCGGAGAAATATTCAGAGAACAACATAACGGGGTCCCTGATTTTAATGACGGAATGCGTGAAGCATGGAGTGAAGAACTTCATTCTTTCCTCTTCCGCGGCTATCTATGGGGAACCGTCATACCTTCCGATCGACGAGGAGCATCCCAAGCATCCCGAGAACTACTACGGTTACACAAAATACTGCATCGAGGAGAACCTCCAGTGGTTCGACAAGCTCAAGGGTCTGCGTTACGCGGCGCTCCGCTACTTCAACGCAGCCGGCTATGATCCTGACGGAAGGATGCTCGGTTTGGAGCGAAATCCTGCGAACCTGATCCCTGTAGTCATGGAAGTCGCTACAGGCATGCGCCCCAATCTGCTGATTTTCGGCAAGGACTACCCCACTCCCGACGGCACGGGCGTCAGAGACTATGTCCATGTAACCGACCTCGCCGACGGACATGTCAGGGCCGTCGATTATTTGATCAAACATGACGCTTCGCTGGTGGTGAACCTCGGAAGTGAGAATGGGCTGAGCGTCCAGCAGATCGTCGAGGCCGCCCGCCGAATTACCGGCAAACAGATTCCGGCCGAATACGTAGACCGCCGCCCAGGGGATCCCGCAAAACTTGTCGCGAGTTCCGCGAAAGCATTCAAGGAACTCGGATGGAAGGCGCGGTACAGTTCGCTTGACTCTATCATCGAATCGACTTGGCGAGTCTATCAGGCGAATATGACCAAGCAAGGAAGAACCGTCTGAGACCGATTCATCGTCTCATCCATCCGCGGCATCGGAGATCAGCTGAAAAGATGATGGCTCTTGATGTCGCGGATATATTTTGCGAACTGCCGGACACAGGTCGGAGACAGGTTCACGATCGCAGTGATACTGTCCTCCCTAGCCTGGGGACCATCGATCTGTAAATTCTGCATAAAGAAACGCAACAGCGTCCGATATTGGAGATACAGATCCATCGCTATCGCGTTTCCTTCGTCGGTCAAAATTACTTCTCCGCAAGGAGTTCTTGCTACGACTCCCGACTGAGCGAGATCTTGAAGCATCCCGGCGACACTTGCTCGAGATATTCCGATTCTATTGGCGATGTCAACAGATCTGACCGGGGTATTCTTTCCAGAGCCAAGTTCATAGATGACAAGCAGATATCTGGCTTTGGACGCAGTAAGATCCATAGCTCCTCCATTGTTAGACATGGCTAACATAACATTTGAGATGAGATATGTCAAGGAATATCAGCAGGAGTTAGCCACAGCTCTACAGTAGCTCATCCAGCTGATGATTTGCCGGTCATAAGTGTATTTGGCGACGAGCGCTCCACAATGCCGCGTTAGGAAAGACTAACAACAACAAAACGCCACGATCGACTTCTGAAGCTTCAACTCCTCTGCGAGGCATGCAACATCCGGTCGATTTACAGCATACACTTATTTTGTGTTCACTCAAAATATCGCTCATTGATGACCGTGAATTGCTGTCCTACAGAGTTGTTGTTTATTAGGAAGTTCTTGCAAGTTGTTGACTACTCGTTTCAGTTAGAGTAAACTAACACCAGACTCAGTGAGTTAGATATAACTAACTAATGGCAAAAAATCACGAGGGTAATATGATGCCGCTAACAATGATTGGAATCGGTGGGTCGGGAAAAATCGCAAAGGTAGGCGGATCTTCCGATGTCAGAAGATATCTCGAAAACCTCGGCTTCGTACAAGGCGCTGATGTAAAAGTACTTTCGTCCATTGGAGGAAATGTAATTGTCAACATCAAGGATTCAAGAATCGCGATCAACGCGGAAATGGCGCGCCACATTCAGATTTGATTCATTTTTTATCTCAATGCTCAAGGAGAGAATAGATATGACACTTGGAGAAGCGAAAGTGGGGTCCACGGTGGTCGTCCAGAAAATTGAAGGCGACGGCGCCTACAAGCGGCGAATCATGGACATGGGAATCACGAAAGGCACGGAACTCTACATCAGGAAAGTCGCTCCGCTAGGAGATCCTGTTGAAATCACTGTCCGTGGCTATGAGCTGTCGGTTCGAAAAAACGATGCCCAGTGCGTCCAGGTGAAATGAACGTCAATCTGAAGGAGAGATCAGCATGAATATCAAGATCGCGCTTGCCGGAAACCCCAACTGCGGCAAGACCACCATGTTCAACGCCCTGACCGGAGCGAACCAGTATGTCGGCAACTGGCCGGGCGTCACGGTGGAGAAGAAGGAAGGAAAGCTCAAGGACAAGAAGCATGGCGAGGAAATCGTGGTCACAGACCTTCCCGGCATCTATTCCCTGTCCCCGTACACGCTCGAGGAAGTCGTCAGCAGGAACTATCTGCTCAATGATAATCCTGACGTCATCATCGATCTGGTGGACGCAACGAATATCGAGCGGAATCTCTATCTGACCACGCAGCTCATCGAGACGGGAATCCCAGTGGTGATCGCGCTGAACATGGCGGACCTGATGGAAAAGAATGGCATCAAGATTGATTCAAAACGCCTTTCCATGGATCTGGGCTGTCCGGTCATCGAAACCTCGGCGCTGAAGAAAACCGGGCTGGATACGTTGATCGCCGAAGCTGTGAAGGTCGCAAAAAAGAACCGGGCTGAGAATCCTCGTCCGATCTTCTCGGAAGAGATGGAACAGGCAATCGACATCGTAGCCGATAGCCTCCCCTCCTCCATCCAGGATTCTCGGAAACGGTGGTATGCAGTCAAACTTCTGGAAAACGACAGCAAAGTAGTCGGTACTGTACAACTCTCTTCTCAGGCACAGAAAACAGTGTCCGACAGCAGAAAGACAATGGAAAAAAAACACGATGACGATGTCGAGTCGATCGTGACCGACGAGCGCTATCGATACATCCAGAAGCTCGTCTCCACCACCGTACGAAAAAAGAAGGAACAGCTCTCGACCTCGGACAAAATCGATAGAATCGTTACGAACAGAATCTTGGGTATCCCGATTTTCATCGCTGTCATGTTCATTGTCTACTATATTTCTGTGACGACGATTGGAACCTTGGTGACCGACTGGACGAACGATACCTTCGTTGGAGCAATCCAGGGATGGGCGGCTTCCGGACTTGAGGCGATCGGAGCCGGAGACCTGGTTACAGGGCTAGTCGTGGATGGTATTATCGGCGGTATCGGCGCTGTGCTTGGCTTCGTTCCACAGATGGCCATCCTGTTCCTCTTCCTTTCCATCCTGGAAGACATCGGATATATGGTACGAATCGCATTCGTCATGGACAGAGTGTTCAGGCATTTCGGTCTTTCCGGAAAGAGCTTCATTCCGTTGCTGATTTCCTCAGGGTGCGGAATCCCGGGTATCATGGCATCAAGGACAATCGAGCAGGATAATGACCGTCGGCTGACGATCATGACGGCGACGTTCATCCCTTGCGGGGCGAAGCTCCCCGTCATTGCCCTGATGGGCGGTGTCATGGCAGGGTACGCCACCGGAAGCTACGAAGCTGGCGGATTGATCGCTCCGCTGATGTACTTCATCGGTATCGCCGCTGTGCTTGTCTCTGCCATCATGCTGAAGAAGACAAAGCCTTTTTCCGGCAAGCCGGCTCCATTCGTCATGGAACTGCCTGCCTATCATATTCCATCACCGAAGACTGTATTGCTCCATGTCTGGGAACGACTGAAAGGCTTTATCATCAAGGCGGGCACCATCCTGTTCCTCGCCTGTGTAGTGATGTGGTTCCTTTCCGCTTTCGGCTTTGGAGCCGACGGCTTCGGGATGGTGGAAGATAGTGCAGACAGCCTTCTCGCGATTATCGGCGGATTTATCGCTCCGATCTTCGCTCCGCTCGGCTTCGGCACATGGCAACCGGTCGCCGCATCGCTTTCCGGCTTCACCGCGAAAGAAGCGATCGTATCCACGATGGGTGTTCTTGCAAATGTCGCAGGAGATGTCGAAGACGCCGTCACTGTCGCGAGCGCCGTTGGAACTTGGTTCCCGTCGACAGTGGCAGCCTTCTCGTTCCTGATCTTCAATCTTCTGGATTCTCCGTGCCTCGCAGCCATTGCGACGATGGCGCAGCAGATGCAGTCCAGAAAATGGTTCTGGTTCTCGATTGCATACCAGAACATCTTCGCCTACGTGGTAAGCCTCTGCATCTATCAGATCGGAAGCCTGTTCATGGGTGGAGGGTTCGGCTTTGGTTCTGTGGTGGCGCTGGTATTGCTGGCAGGAATCCTGTACCTGCTGTTCCGGCCCGATCCGTACAAGAACCAGAAGATCATGTCGAAACGAAGTGTGCAGAGCGCCACAGTCTAGGCATGATACATCGTTTCATAAGGAGGGGGCCGGATTTCCGGCCCTTTCCAGCTATTGGAGGGTAAAGATATGCTTGCGAATATCGTCATCTTTCTTTTGATCGCCGCATATTCTGCGTTCGTCATCATCAAGATCGTCAGATCGAAGAAACATGGCGGCGCTTGCATCGGCTGCTCGTCAGGTTCCTGCTCCAGCTGCAGCAAATGCTCTTCCGAGCATTTCGATCAGCTGATTCGAGAAGCGAAAGAGAAGAAGGAAACAAATGGGTAATTCAACCGGTTCGATGTTCTATGCCGCGGTGACATTGATCGTAATCTACTTGGTCGGCGTTTCGATCTACCAGCTGGTGCTCTGGATCAGGAAAGCAAAAGAGAAGCGAAGATTCGGACATACGGCCGAACGGGAGGAGTAGATGGTAGATATCTTCATTCTATTGGTAGTCCTGGCCATTATTCTGCTTGCCATCAAGAGCTCCATCAAACATTTCAAGGGTCAGGGCAGTTGCTGTGGCGGCGGCAGTTCAGATAGTTCGAAAACTGCCAGGAAGCGTCTTGAAAATCCTGTCATGGGAAGAAAACAGATGTCCATCAGCGGAATGCATTGCACGCATTGTGCATCGGCCGTCACGAATGCCATCGACAGCATTCCCGGGGCGAATTGCAAGGTAAACCTGAAGAAACAGTCAGCGATCGTATCCTATGATCGTGAGATTCCTGACGAGGTGCTCCGCAAGGCCGTTGAGACAGCAGGATATCAAGTCGTCGATATCAGGACGGTTCCGGAAAAATGAAGCGTCCTGGACCGTTTTTTGCGGCTTTTCCCTTTGTTCCGTCTGTCTGAATCCATGATGAAAAAGCGTAGGGATATTGACACAAAACGTACAATGCTGTAAGGTATCGAACGTTCGTCATGTGTGATGAATGGAGAATATTCCCCTGTAGCTCAGTCGGTAGAGCAGGTGGCTGTTAACCACCCTGTCGGCGGTTCAAGTCCGTCCGGGGGAGCTTGGATGACCCTCATGGTTTGTTGCCGTGAGGGTCGTTTTATTATCAGTGAAACGAACCAGTGACTTTCATGCCGAATGAAGCTCTCGCCCATCAGCCGCCGAGCTCCTTGCGCAGACAAACGAACGCCGACGATTACCGTGCAGGCCGGCAAACCATCGGCGTTGGCAAATTCATTGAGGTTCTGAAAGCTAATCGTCAATCGTCAGTTCTGAAACAGCGGAGTCGACAGATATCGGTCCCCGGTATCCGGAAAGATCACGACAATACGCTTCCCTTCGTTCCCGTTTCTTCTCGCAATCTCCACAGCCGCGGCAAGAGCGGCTCCTGATGAAATTCCTACCAGCACGCCTTCCTTCGTCCCGACAAGCCGCCCATACTCGAACGCAGCATCATTTTCAACAGGAATCACTTCATCATATACCGAAGTATCCAAAACTTTCGGTACGAACCCGGCGCCTATTCCCTGTATCTTGTGAGGACCAGGCTGACCGCCGCCAAGGACAGGCGAAGATGCGGGCTCGACGGCAATGACTTTGATTTCAGGCTTCTTTTCCTTCAGGAATTTGCCGGTTCCGGTAAGCGTCCCACCGGTCCCTACTCCAGAAACCAGATAATCCACATGGCCATCCGTGTCATTCCAGATTTCAGGTCCTGTCGTCTTCATATGGATGGCTGGATTGGCTGGATTGTCGAATTGACCGGGAATAAAACTATCGGGAATCTCCTTGGCAAGTTCTTCAGCCTTCTCGATAGCTCCCTTCATCCCCTTCGTTCCGTCTGTAAGTACCAGCTCAGCACCATATGCTTTCATCAGCTGCCTTCGTTCGACGCTCATCGTTTCCGGCATGACGATGATTGTTCTGTACCCTCTTGCGGTTCCGACCGAGGCAAGCCCGATTCCAGTATTGCCGGAAGTAGGCTCGATAATGACGGAGCTTCGCTTCAGCAAACCTTTCTTTTCGGCGTCATCGATCATAGCCAGTGCGATTCGGTCTTTCACGGAACCAGTCGTGTTGAAATATTCAAGCTTTGCATAGATCTTTGCGCGCAAGCCAAGCTCATGCTCAATATGAACAAGCTCCAGCAACGGAGTGTTCCCGATTAGTTGATCTGCGGATGTATAGATCGCGCCCATGGAATCACCTCTTGTCTTTATTTCCTACTTAACCTGTAGGTTAATTAGTATTATCCAAAAAATAGTACTGCTTGTCAATTGTTTTTTTTAATTTCCATGTGATATGATAGGAATATGTTTATATCGACACGTGGCCGGTATGCGATCAGAATCATGATCGATCTGGCGGAACAGAACAGCTCGGATTTCATACCGCTCAAGGATATTGCCGAACGACAGGATATCTCTGAGAAATATCTGGAAAGCATCATCAATCAATTGGTCAAAGGAAGGCTTGTGACCGGTCGGCGCGGGAAAGGCGGCGGTTATAAGCTTCTGAAGAATTGCCAGGATTACACGATCTATGACATCCTCGTCCTAACTGAAACATCCTTGGCTCCCGTCGCATGTCTGGATGACAATGGTGAAGGATGCCGGAGAGCGACTACATGCAAGACGTTCCCCTTCTGGAAAGAACTGGACCAGACGATCACACAGTTCCTATCCCACAGGACGCTCGCAGATCTGCTGGAAGAGCATACGGGTGGAAATTACTGCATCTAGTACGTAACGTGGCATCACTGCCTCAGAACGATCATATCGATAGATAATAAAGAAGGCTGCTCGTATGAGCAGCCTTCTTCATATCATCGGCTTCCGTTATTTCGCCGGGTAGTGCTTGGACAAGTAGTCGATGAACACTTCGTTCAACTGCTTGCCTTCCAGCAGGACCTTACCGAACATGGTGTAGCCGTCACCACCTGCGGCCATGAAGTCGTTCGTGGCGCACTTGTAGGTAGCGTTCTTGTCAATCGCCTTGCCGTTGAGCAGGACGCGCTTGATTCTGCTGCCTGCAGGTGAGAACTTGCTGTATACGACCTGCAGATCAGTCTGCGAGAATCCACCGTTCTGACCAGGAAGCTGGCTGTAGCCATGCTCGAGGGCAGCATAGACATCCGCACCAGTCACTTCGACAACGGTGATGATGTTGGTGAACGGCAGGACGTTGTTCACATCGCCGACCGTGACAGGACCGGCTTCGATGGAAGCGCGGATGCCACCGCCGTTGGTGATCGTAAAGTCGGCGCCGGAAGCTTCGGTCATCGCCTCGCAGATCATCTTGGACAGATTCGTCTGCTTGGTCCTGACGTTCTCGCGAGCTCCTTCAAGCTTGACAGGCACGTTCGCGATGACGACGCCCATCTTTGCATCAAGCTGCTTGTTCATGTAGTCGACGTATGCACTCACTTCGGGATCATCAGGAACCTCGGTGATACCGAGCGACTTGGCAAAAGCGGAAGTGGACGGATCCAAAACCTCGGAAGCAGGAACCAACATCGGAGTCATGGAAGTGACCTTGTCATTCTTCACATGAATCTGTACGACGCCGACGTTCTTCAAGTACTCGCCAGTCTGCACGATCAAGGAATCATTGACCTTCAATCCCTCAGGCAGAACGGTGTGGCTGTGTCCATCGACGAACAGGTCGATGCCGTTCAGCTTCTCGCAAATCTCCTTGCTGGTGAGGCCGGAGGCACCATCGGGATCCAGACCGATATGGCCGAGAACCAACACGAAGTCGACTCCCTGCTCACGAGCGGTATCGATCGCCCACTGGGCATCAGCGATTACGGAAGAATCGGTAGGATCGATGAAAGCCACACCTTCCGTATTCTTCGGATGGGACTTCGTCTTTGTATCAGGAGTCGTCAGACCGATGACCGCGACGGTGAACCCATTGAAATCGTACAGCTGATACGGCTGGAACAGGAGGTAGCCGTTGTCATCGACTACGTTGGCAGCCAGCACTTTCAAGGAACCATTCTCTTCCGCGATCTCGGCGGCCTCGAGCAGTCTGTCGGTACCATAGTTGAAGTCATGGTTGCCGGGAGAGACTGCGTCGTAACCAAGCATGTCGAGCAACACGCCCACAGTTTCGCCTTCGAACATATTCGCCAAGTTGGTACCATGGGTCACATCGCCGGCATCAAGCAACAGCCAGTTGTCAGTAATCGACTTGCCCATCTTCAGCAACGTCGCCAGTTTCGCATATCCCATGCCGCCGTCGGCGGGAACGATGCGAGCATGCACGTCGTTGGTGTGAACTACAAACAGATCGAACTCACTGGCGCCATCCTCATTCTTGTCGATCATCGTAACGCCATACGGATATACGACAGGAGCGGCGGCCACGGGAGCCGGAGCGGGCTTCTTCTCTACGACCGGAGACACAAGAGCATTGATATAATCGACTGCGGCATCAACCGCGACTTCGATCGCATAGCTTCTGTCTTCCTTGCCGATCCCTGCCGGATAGGTCAGAGTCAAGGTTCCGGGAGCGGCGATTTCGAACGTTACGCCTTCGAGCCAGGAACCATACTGCTTGACCAGATATGCACCGAAACCGGCGATCTCATCATCAGTGAGGAACGACGGATACGTTACAGTGGCATGTCCGTCGTACGATTCCACGGATACCTGATAGCCATAATAGCTGACGGTAGCGGTGAGGGGCTTGCCTTCTTTCGAAACTTCCATGACGGGAGCCGGAGCGGGCTTCGCCGATTCGACGGGGAACATGGCCTTCACGTATTCAACTGCGGTCTGGGCGGCGACATCCATCGCATACGCCCTGTCTTCCTTGCTGATCCCCTTCGGGTATGTCAAGGACAATGTACCGGGCGCGGTGATATCAAACGTCACGCCATCAAGCCAAGAACCGTACTGGCCGACGAGATATGCCCCGAAGCCAGACACTTCTTCATTGGAGATGAAAGAAGGATAGACGATTGTCGCCTGTCCATCATAGGACTCGACCGTCACCTGATAGCCATTATAGCTGTATCTGGCCGTGACAGGCTGTTCCTTCACCACTTCCTCGACAGGAGCGGGAGTCGGTGCCGGTGCGGGCTCTACCACAGGTGCCGGAGCCGGTGCTGGAACTGGAGCCGGTGCAGGAACCTCAACGGTTACGGGAGCCTCCGGCTCAGCCTTTGCGGTACTCTGACAACCGACAAGGGCAAAAGCCAGCAAAGCAACCAGCAACGCTGCAGAGATAGTTTTTGAAAGACGTTTCACGTGTTTCCTCCTCATGACGTTATCATGTGTTGTTTTACGTATTCACAATTACTATATCACAGAGTCTAAAAACTGGATACAGAAATTACAAGGCATTTTACCCCATTTTCAGACCAAAAGTCCATCATTTTCGTATTTATTCCGCGTTTTGCATGCTTTTGCAAAACGTCCATACGCAGCTTGCGCCGCCGATGCTCGAACGATACAAAAGACCCGACGAATCTTCTCCGGGCCGACTGAGTCAAGATCGCGAACACGCCGATCGGAACAAAAAAAAGCCACCGTCATTTCCCCGCGATCCCCACGAGACGTGGAGTAAATGACAAATCCGAAATGAGGATCGCCATATGGCCATAGGCTATTTTGAATGGCGGTCAATCATGCCGCATATGGTCCGGAAGCGCTGATCGGGCACACACCCTGGTCTTCATCGATCGCAAGGATGCACAAAAAAAGACCCGTGGAGAACCACAGGCCTTCATATCGACGAGGACAGTCCCGGTTACATCAAGTCCTTGGCCTTGCGGGCGGTATTGCCGGTCTTCTCGCAGTAAGCGACATGACGAAGCTTGCCGTTCTCGAAAACGGACTTCATTTTGATGACGCCACCCCAGCGACTGGTCAAGACCTTCTCACCTTCGCGTCGTGCGTTCTTTGAAACATTGCCTGGCATATGCGTATTCCTCCAATCGAATCCGACCAAATATCACAGTTCGGTCAACTATACAGTATTCCAACCGGGTAAGTCAAATACCCGGAACGATTTTTTCATTGCTCCGACACAATATCAAAGAGGAAACGGACGGTCAAGCATTGCACCGGGAAAAGATTCATATTATTCTTCGTCCATGGCAGACTCAACCGGCCGCTTCCGCCGTCTGATCAGAAACATATTCCTTCTTCCCGTCCATATCTATCGATTCGCGATATCGCCGTTTCTCGGCCCGTCCTGCATCTACAGCCCTACATGCTCGGCCTATATGCTCGACGCGGTTCATAAGCACGGAATTCTGAAAGGATTCCTCCTCGGCATCGCCAGGATACTCCGCTGCAACAGAGCGTTCATGGGAGGGCCCGATCCTGTACCGGAACAATTCTCCTGGAAGCGAATCCGCGATCCATACATCATTTTCAGAAAACGACGCATTAAAGAAAAACCGGTGGAAGCCGACGACGAAACGACACAGGAAGAACAGCCTACAGATCCATCGACAACTCCCTGACGAACGGAATGAGAACCTGGAGCGCGTTCTCGTTGTATCCCCCCTCCGGAATGATGAGGTCTGCGTATGCTTTCGTCGGTTCTATGAAGTTGTAATGACCGGGACGCACGACCTCCAGATACTGGGTGATCACGGACTCGGCGGTTCTTCCCCGCTCGCTGATATCACGGCGGAGTCTCCTGATGAACCTGATGTCGTCGGGAGTATCGACGTACAGCTTCAAATCCAGCAACTCACGGATCCGCTTGTCATACAGCACCATGAGCCCCTCGATGATAACCAGCGGACGCGCAGCGACTCTGACAGTCTCTTCCTTTCTCCTATGATGGACGAAATCGTATTGCGGCATGTCGATGCTTCGGCCATCCTTCAGCATGAGCAGATGCTGGTACAGCAATTCGGTGTCGAACGCATCGGGATGATCGAAATTGAATGCGGTGATGTTCTCGTTGCTGATGAATTCGGCGGAATGATAATAACTGTCCTGGGCAATGAACACGAAATCGGAACAAACTTCCGAGATTTTCCGCACGATCGTAGACTTGCCGGAGCCAGAGCCTCCAGTTATTCCGATAATCTTGACTTCCTTCATCTGGTTCCCCCGTGCATCGACATCAATCCGCTTCTATTCATGCCTGACAAATCCCTAGAATACCTGCCGCCGTCAACGCGTCGAGAACGCATAGATGGTCGTATGC
>Ga0172377_10004697_pt1 | contig 14018 bp, 11 predicted proteins | sample Pumphouse3metaG_FD_119749 | JGI IMG/M metagenome (GOLD analysis project Ga0172377, IMG submission 119749) | Leachate microbial communities from a municipal landfill in Southern Ontario, Canada - Pumphouse #3 metaG | ecosystem: Engineered > Solid waste > Landfill > Unclassified | place: Canada... | reverse complement strand
GGTGTTAATCTTGGCCGAGGGATATCTGGTTTCATTGTCCCCGAAAATTATCCGCTTTATGGAACTGAAGTTAAAATTGATGAGGGAAATAACAGAATAGTTGCAACAAATGGATGCCTTTGGCTAACCAACCTTGATAATCAGATAAGACATGAAAGAATCCCATTGACTTGTTGTTATAATGGCAATGAAGATTTGTATCCTAAATATGACAATTATGATGCAATAAACATCAACAGAACAAACCAAATCCCTTTAGATTACAAAGGAGTCATGGGTGTCCCTATAACTTTTCTTCATAAGTTCTGTCCAGATCAATTCGAAATAGTGAAATTCCGAAAAGGTGACGACGAAAAAGATCTGAGAATCAACGGGAAAAGCCCATATTTCAGGATTCTCATTCGAAAAACCAGTACTGAATTTGAAAAACAGAAAACGCAGATGGTTTAGCAATGCCAGCAGAACTTCTCCATTTGAGATTCAACTGCTTGTTGGGTGAACCTAAAACTGGTTGAGGAAGCGCTTGATCAAAAAGCAGCAGAAGTATGGAAAGGTCAGGATCTTATCAGAATTTCCAACGTTCTGATCTGAAAGCTTGATTCCACGTTTTATTTCTGGATATCTGCTGCTTTCAATCAAAGTCCTCAGAGTTTTTGATGCATTGCTGTTTGCTTTCACTTCGATGGGAATCAGCTCATCGGCAGTTCTGGCGAAGAAGTCTTCTTCAAGTGTTGAATTCTCCCGTTTGTAATAGTACAGGCCAAGACCTTGCTTGACGAAGGCTTCTGAAACAAAGTTCTCATAAAGGGCACCCTTGTAAACTCCTAGGTTGCGATTCGCTCTGAGATTGTCTTGTGCCTGCTCATCAAGTGCAGATACAAGAAGACCGGTATCAGAGAAATAAAGCTTGAACTTTGATGTATCAATGTTTCCTTTTAGAGGCAGTTCTGGATAATTCAGGCAATAACAGGCATTGATTATTCCAGAATCCAAGAGCCACTCGATGCATCCTGAATATTCTCTGCTTCTGGCTCCATTTTTGACTTTGCTGAACTGGAATTTCTTGTTTTCCTTTCCAAGCTGAGCCGGAATGCTTCGGTAGACACTGACGATTTTTGTTTGATCAAGGCTTTCAGCATACTTTCTGATATCTTCTTCATAACCCAGCTGAATCTGTTTCTGAATTTCAAGCGTACCGGAAAAACTTTTTTTTTCAATGAAGTTAAGCACTACTTCCGGCATCCCTCCGAGAATGCAGTATTCTGTGAAAAGATTTTTAATTACGCTCATTTCTGTAATGCTGAAAGGAGTGCAGAGAAGCATCTTCTTTAGAATGCTTTCTGATAGGTCGTGGTATTTCATTGCCCATAGAAATTCTTCGAAGTCCATGGAATGCATTTCGTAATCGATCTTGTAACCGACACTGTTGCTATGGATTTTCTTGTAATGGGTTTCAAGAAGGGATCCGCTGCAGATTACATCGAACCTGCTATCTATACAGAACGATTTCAGAGATGTGGCAATATCAGGATTCTGCTGTAGTTCATCGAATATAATCAGTGTTTTTCCAGGAATAAAACGGAATGATGGCTCTATAAGTGATATGTTCTTGATTATAGACTCAGCAGAATAGCCATCAGAAAGAATCGTCATGAATTTTGGCTCGATTACGAAATTGATGTAAACTGTATTTTCGTAACTTGCATGTGAAAATTCCAAAATTGATTTTGTTTTTCCAACTTGTCTGGCGCCTTTTATTATAAGAGGTTTTTTGTTATCGCTGGATTTCCAGGCGTGAAGATAATCATCTATTTTTCTAGAAAGGTACATGCTCCCCCCACTAACTTATTTTTATAATAGTATTTAACAGATTTATTCTCAAGAGAAATCACAAAAAATGAGCGACTTTTTGCTGATTTCTCACATTTCATGAGCGACTTCTTACTGATTTATCACATTTCATGAGCGACTTTTTGCTGGTTTCTCACATTTCATGAGGATGAATCAGAAATCTTCAGGCTCAGAACTGGCTTGATCTACTTCTTCGGTGATGTTTGTCTCATCATAGCTTCTTGATTTAGAAAGAAGCATGACGCTCAGAAGGATCTCTCCTGCAAGGTAGATGCATATGCCTGCGTAGATGAGTCCGACAGCATCCATAGTTGAAAGCAGGAAGTCTCCTGCCACAAGAGCCATCTGTGACAGCTGCTTCAGGATATTTCCCCGATGAGGGTTCTGTATGATGCTGATTATGAAGCTTATCATCGCAACGCCGTACAAAAGCCAGACAAGGAGAATATAAATGCTGATGCTTTCAAGGTGCTCAAGATCTTTGATCCTAGGGCCGAAAAGCAGAAGCATGGCTGAAGCAATGACTCCCACTCCTATGTAGTTGTTCACAGATATGAGGCTCCGGGACTGAGGAATCACGCTCAGGCCGCAGAACATCACTGCCGAAAGAATCAGGGAGAAGAAGAACAGCGGAGCGATGAGGCTCTGGCTTACTGGCTCGTGGTATGAGAACTGCGCATAGTATGAGAATATCCTGACATTCTCAAGCGAAGTAGAAAGAAGCAGCACAGGTGCAATCTGAATGTCCAGAAGACTTGTTCTCTTGTAGTTCATGTATAGAACTATCGAGAAAGCCAGGTTCGCTATCGTCTGAATCGAGCATGGAATGCTGAGCCTGACCATGCCGGCCATGCTCTCTCCTCCTGCGATTCCAATCACGAGGACGATGAAGATCACTAATGAAATGACTATCTGGAAGCAGAGAAGGGCAATCCGGACAATCTTGTTGTTCATAGAGTTTCCCTGTATGGGACCTTGATCACCGAATCCACCGCTTTTGCCGATGCATAGCATCCAAGTGAGGACAGGACCATGTCGACGAATGTTCCAAGTCCATTTATTATGGGCAGAGCGCCAAGTGCCAGCAGTTCAATCCCGCCAAGGTCGAATCCGAGCATCTCTGATGCAAGAGCAATGACGAAGATCGTTTCAAAGCCGAGGTTCATAGAGCAGAGCAGGCTGTACAGCGTGCATGAACATGCAATCAGAGCTATGCTCCTTATGTCCAGAATCGCTATGTTTGCTCTGGTGCAGAGTGCACATAGGCAGATGGTGCTGATCATTGCCGTGCCGCCGCGGGTGAAGAATGTTGAGAACGGCATTGTGGCGCTGACGACTCTCTTCTGGATTCCGAGGTTCTTTCTGTTCAGATGATATACGCCAGTGAGCGGGAACAGAAGGTTGCCGGAGAACAGGCCAAGCATTGAAGAAGCGATAGCTCTAGGAATGAGCCTGTATGGGTTGCCTTTGAAGCCGGTGAAGCACCAGAAAAGCAGAGGAATTACAATGCATACTGCTGCAGCGACTGCTATGATCGTGAAGAAGAAGAAATTCGGAATATCGAGAAGGCCGGATGATTTGAGATTCTTGAACCAGTAAGCACTGTAGAATGCTACGAACAGCCAGCAGATTGAAGCCATGAAATGCGACATGCGGTACATGATCTCCGAGAATGAGTTCATCACTGCATATGCAGGCTTTATTGCATCATTGTCCGGCTTCATTGCAAATCCGAAGACGAATGCAGTGAAGGCGACCGGAAGCAGCCAGCTTGGTGATATGATCAGATTCATGAAAGGACTGTTCGCTAGAGGATTGTACCTTGAGAACATGCTCTGCATGCTGGTCTTCAGGCTTGATGCCAGCGAGGTGTCAGTGGAGAACTGAGTTCCGGTGATCATCGGGAAATCGTTTGGAATCAGGATGAATGCGATTCCTGCAAGAAGCGAAAGAACGAGTGCTGTGAAAATGCTCCATGCAGTGGAAACCAGGAATACAGGACCTATCGTTCCTTTGTCCTTTCTAAGCGATCCCGTAGCTGCCATCAGTGTTACAAACACCAGAGGCAGAAGAATGAAAGTGCCGATATTCAAAAGGATTCCTGTTGCATAACCGATGAAAGTATCGAAAAATGCATAAGAACCGAGCACCCATGCTGCGGTGAATCCAATAATTGCTGCCAGAGTACAAGATAACCAGGTTTTCATCTGATAACTCCTTCTGTTAGAGGTTAATCCTTTGAAGCAAGATTGTCTAGGATATATTGGGATTTGTGGACTTTTTCGAGCCAGAATGAGAATTTCTTTTCATAATTCAGGCCTATGATCCGGCTTTCTTCAAGGGATTGGCCAGCAAGACAAGCCAGAACTGCATCAAGGAAAGCTTCGCTCTTGAACCATGTCACGCCCTGATACATGTTTGCACCGATGAGCATCCTGAACGATTGATCTCCCAGCAGCTCCTCGATTCCAGGCTTTCCGCCAAGGCAGATCAAAGCAGCAAGATGCACATAGTACGGATCCATTCCCAGTGCTGAGTCAAGCATGAGCCTGTCTGCGGCATGGAGAAGCCCGCGAAGACTGCCGTCTGAGAATGCACGCAGGATGAGGAATGCTGTGCAGATATCGAAGCAATGTCCTGAGATCTGACCTGCGTTCCTGAACAGCGGCTTTGAAAGAGTCCTGGCAAGACGCCTGACTGTCAATTCTGTTTCAATTGCGCTGGCTTTGAGTCCCATCATCTGAATCTGCGGATTGATCATCATCAGGCGCTGATAGAAATTCTGAAGGCATGATGCCAGCTTTCTCTGGACAGCCGGAGTTCCTGTGCCATCGACAAGATGTGAAAGAAGAGGCTTGAATTCTGATGCAAGAAGGTTTGCAGTCATCTCGAACAGCGGCGAAAGAAGGGTTCTTCCAAGGGCATTGTCAAAATCTTCAATCATTCCGTTTCCGCCATACTTGCTGTAAAGCTTGGCAAGAACTCCGTTGATGTCATCAATGATGCTGATGTCAGTGAAAACCTTGGTTTCGAATCCATTCAGCTGGATATGAAGGCCTTCGTGTGAAATCTTGGATGCAGGTATCAGATATGAAAGCCTGCTTCCGAACTTGCGAGCCAGCACGAATGCGCCATCTCTGTTGGGAATTCCAAGAGCTTTGGCTATAGTGCATGTCTGGGTCTCTCTGGTTCCGTCAGGGTTGCGGACAAGCTTAGGTGCGCTGTTCTTGATCCAGCCTTCGGTGCGTTCATACTGATTGTTGTAGAGAACAAGAGCCCGCTTGCCTTCTGTTCCGTTGGCATAAGCGAATACGGATTCCAGGACGCCGCCGTTGCCGATTGCATCAAAGAGCTGGAAGTATTCGCAGTTGGAGAACAGCCATCTCAGCTTGAGCAGAGGGAATATCTGTCTCTGGTGTCTTTCGATGAGCTTTGCATCGGGTGTCTCGTTCCAGTAAGCCTTTGTGTATTCCATTCCGTACTTTTCTGAGAATCCTTCGATCTGGCCATGCCCGAACATCGGAAGCCCTGGCATCGTGGACAGAAGAGTGCAGACCCCGAAATAGCGGTCGCCGTTTCCGAACTGTGAAACCGCAGGCTCTTCGTCTGGGTTGTTCATGAAGTTCACATAGCGCTTGAGAATCTCTGGGTCAAAGAGAATAGTCTTCTTGATTGTATCCCTGTACTTCTGGTTCTCCTGGTTCTTAAGCATGTTCATGAAAGCGCTGTTGTACACCCTGTGCATTCCAAGAGTACGGACGAAGTATCCTTCCATCATCCAGAAAGCCTCGGCAAGAAGCAGTGTATCAGGCACTTCAGAAGCAACTCTGTCCACCACTTCGCGCCAGAATTCATTAGGCATCGCCTTGTCGAACTCTTCGTCCGTCATTGAATGGACGGCACGTCCTGCAATATCTGGCTGAGTTCCAGGAGCAGGGTACCAGAGCCTTCTGATGTGTTTCTTTGCAAGCGTCATTGCGGCATCGAAACGAATGATGTGGAAGTTCCTTGCTACTTCAAGTATCTGTTGAATGACAGCCTCTTTTGTCTCTTGATTGAGGAAATTCAGCTGTGCTGTATCATTCCAGGGCATCGTTGTCCCATCGTTTCCATGGTATATATAATCAGTTTCTCCTGTCCTTCGATCGATTCTCCTGAAAACTACGGCGGCATCTGAACGATCGAAATAATGGTCTTCGATCTTCACTTCGATCCTTGAGTCATTTGAAAGATCCGGCCCGTTGAAGCTGTATGAAGGGAACGGCTTGAAAGACTGCTGCATGAAGTAGTCCTTATGGTCTTTCATCCAATCGGAATCAAGGCCGGTGTGGTTGGGCACCATGTCGCTTGCAAGTCTAATTCCCCTTGCTTCGCAGCGATGACGGAGGTTGTCTAGAGCAGGCCATGATCCGATGAGCCCTGAGATATTGTAGCTCTTGATCGAGTATGCCGAAGCTTCCGCTTCCGGGTTGCCGCAGAGATTCTTTATTTTCTTTGAAGCTTCGCTTCTTTCCCAAAGGCCTATGAGCCAGAGGGCGTTGAAGCCACGGTCGTGCAGGGTATCAAGCTCCTCGTCTGGAATTTCATTGAGCGACCTGATGGGCCGTTTGTACTGCTTGGACAGCTGATCAAGCCAGACAAGAGTGTTCTTCGCAATCATCACTACGTTGGGCATCCAGTTCTTGTCGTCTGAGAACAATTCGCCCTCGCCTGTCATAGAAGAAAAGTCAGGAACTCTGGAAGGACCAGGGCCGCCTCCAGCCGCTTTCGGATGAAAACCTTCCTTGAGAATTCCACGGGCCTTCTCAATCATCAGGATCAGGCTGTCACCAAGAATCGGTCTCCACTTGGTCTGGATGAATCCAAGCTGGTCGGTGATGCTGTCAGGGAAAAGCCTGGCCGGTTCGGTGAGGAAGCCGAAGATGTCCTCTTCCGGGTTGGTCTTTCTGGAAGCTGCTTCAATTGCATTGTCGCGCAACCCTCCAAGAAGACAGAGCAGTCCTTTTGCCGAATCAGGAATCTTCACATCACTGCTCTGGATGAGTCTGCCGAGCACTCTGCTCATTGCAGGGTTCGCCTTGATCACCTCAGTCACGAAGAAGCAGCGGGTATCGTCCTCCATCTTGATGAAAGGCGAAATGGCCTCAGCCTTGGCATCTGCATTAGGGAACTCATCTTCGTAGAAATCAAGGAGCTTCCTTATTTCTATGTTCTTTTCCGAAAGGCTTGAGAACCTTGAAAAGTAATTGGAATCCAATGTGGTAAGATAGTGGGTAAGGACTGTCTGGTACGCCATGTGGATTATTGCGCAGGAAGTCAGCTGTCCTTCATTCATTTCCTCATGGAATGCTGCTTGGTATGAGTCCGCAACATTCTGTGCCTGAACCATAAGCTCTGGAATCGATTCTGAAGTGAAAAGAGGCTCTTTCAGCTTCATGTACTTTCTGGTTTTCTTGAGAATCCGCATTTCCCTTCTGTCAATTTCCATATCCATCTCCATTGGTTTCCTTCCCGGTTCCTAGCAACGCTGCTTTTTCAAGCAGCTGGGGAAGCTCTGCTCTTTCACTCTCCGAGAATCCGCTCAGAACGTAGGAAGCAAGATCCTGCTTCCCTTTAGGCCTGCCGATTCCGAATCTAAGTCTTCCAAATCCATCTGTTCCCAGATGCTGCTGTATCGACCTCAGTCCGTTGTGCCCTCGCAGAGGACCTCCGACCTGAAGCCTGATATCTGTGAATTCAATTTCCGTGTCGTCATGAAACACCACAATGTCTTCTGGCTTGAGCTTGAAGAAATCCATCGCTTCACGGACTGAGATTCCGCTTTCATTCATGAACGTCTCCGGCTTGAGCAGTATATCGCTGCCGTTTCTGGACCAGGTCCCATGAAACTTCTTCTGCCAGTTCTGGATTCCAAGCACATCGCAGATAAGCCATCCCGCATTGTGTCGAGTGTTGCGGTATTGCGAGCCCGGATTTCCAAGAAAGACAAGAAGCTTGTTCATATATTTCAATATAAAGTCATTTTGCTATGTTTACAAGAAGCAAAGCTGTATAATGATGTCATGGGAAAGATTCTGCCTTTTGAAAAGCGCCTCCTTGTGATAGGCGTCCTGTCGGTTCTTGAAGATGACGATCCTGTCATCGCTGACCTCGAGTCTGTCTGGGGGCCTGTGCGGAAGCGCACCGGAGCCGTGCCATTTGCCTTCACGGATTACTACAATCCTGAAATGGGCTCCCGTCCGATGCGTTACTTCCTTGTATTCTCTGATCTGGTCAATCCTTCATGCCTCGCTGAGATCAAGATTAAGACAAACAGCATCGAAGACAGATATGCCGTTTCCGGCCAGCGCAGGATAAACCTTGATCCAGGCCTGCTGGACCTTGGAAGCCTGATCCTTGCAACTACAAAGGACAGCGCCCACAGGATTCCGCTTTCTGATGGAATCTATGCAGAGACGACTCTCATATACCACACACATAGCTTTCATCCGCTTGACTGGACCTATGCCGACTATGCAAGCCCTGCTTTCCTTAAACTGTTTGCCAGCCTTCGAGAAGAGTACAAGAAACAGATCCGACGGTAATCGTTTTGCCTTTTTTCAGCAGAACCTTCTTTTCTTCGCTTTATAGAGCAGGAGGAATGTTCTATGAACAGAAGAAGAATGCTTATTCTTGCAGCAATGACTATTATAGCTCTGGCCTTTTCAGGCTGCAGCGGACTGCAAAGCCGTAGAGTGGCTGTGGTAATACCCAATCATCCATGGGAAGAGGCCGGAGGACTGACAATCTGGCATGATCTGGAGATCCATACAAGCGAAGGTATCGAGAATTGCTACATAGGTCCCGGTCAGCGGACCGTAGACGTTGTTATTCCTCTTGGCGAGCCTGTAATCGTCCTTGCTTATCCGCTTGGACAGGGGAGCCCCTTCGGTGCATGGCTGAGTCCAGGAACCGGCGACACGCCTGTGATGATGACGCAGATGGATGGAGTTCTCCTTGAGAACTTCTGCCGGGTCGATGGCTGCTGGAATGATCTCAACTATGAAAAGCTTGCTTCGATCATTGTCTCTCAGACTTCGGATTACCGGCAGCCTGACCGCATGAGGCTCCTTGAAGATGCAGCGAACGGGAGGCTTAAGGAAAGCTCAGTACTTCTTCGCGAGAAGATTGAAGTCAAAGATCTGGAGATTCCTTCAGGCCTATGGCATCCGGAACTTGCCAGAGATGGAAATCTGTATGTCTCCAGAAGTCAGGAGCCTTCGATTCGGATGTACCCGGGCACTGTGCGTTACTACAACTTCCAGCTTCGACTGATGCTCAGCATCCATGTCAAAGAAGACGGCAGCTTTGAAAGCTCAATTTCCGAAGGGCTTATCAACTAGCAAAACAAATTGATATTGTGTACTATTAAGCCAATGGAATCGCTTAAGAATCTTTTCAAAATTGGGTACGGACCTTCAAGCAGTCATACTATGGGTCCAAGGCTTGCAGCTGGCATGTTTCTGAAGCTGTATCCTGATGCCGCCTCTTATGAGGCTGATCTGTTTGGAAGCCTTGCTGCAACAGGAAAAGGCCACCTCACTGACGATGCCATAAGAAAGGTATTTGCAGATAGAAAGATTGATATTTTCTGGTATCCGGACATCGAAAAGCCATTTCATCCTAATGCTGTCACCTTCAAGGCCATAAGCGGCGATTCCTCTGAGATTGGCCAGAAGACCTACTACAGCATCGGTGGCGGCCAAGTCGTGGACGACGAGTATGCCGCCCTTGCGATGAATGATGAGGACAACACTTCAAAGAACGTCCACCTTCTTGAGACACCTGAGAATCAGGTCTATCCAGCAGAGGTGAACAACATGGAGAAGATTCTTGCCTATTGCAGCGAAGAAGGCCTCCAGATATGGGAAGTCGCCGTGAAGTTCGAAGGCGATTCGATCCTGGACTACATGAAGCAGGTCTGGACTGTGATGAAGCAGGCAGTAGAGGATGGGCTTGAAGCCGAGGGCGTGCTCCCAGGTGGGCTCAAGCTTGCACGAAAGGCCGGACAGTACTATCAGCATGCCTGCGATCTCAAAGGAGCACTCGGCGAGGATGCTCTTGCAATGAGCTATGCCCTTGCAGTCTCTGAACAGAATGCGGCAGGCGGCCAGATAGTCACTGCTCCTACATGCGGGTCTTCCGGCGTGCTTCCGGGGATGCTGTACTTTTATTCTACACGGATGGCGGTTCCTGAAAAGCGAATTCTCAAAGCCATGCTTACTGCTGGAATCATAGGCAATGTGGTCAAGACCAACGGCTCTATAAGCGGTGCTGAGGTCGGGTGCCAGGGCGAAATCGGAGTGGCCTGCGCAATGGCCAGCGGAGCCGGAGCCCAGATACTGGGAGGTTCGATCTACCAGATCGAATATGCGGCGGAAATGGGGCTTGAGCATCATCTCGGTCTCACCTGCGATCCGATGAAAGGCTTGGTGCAGATTCCGTGCATCGAGCGCAATGCCATGGCTGCGACCAGGGCTATAAGCGATGCTACGTATGCGCTGCTAAGCGATGGAAGGCACAAAGTGTCCTTCGATAATGTTGTGGATGTAATGATGAGGACAGGACATGCAATTCCTTCTCTTTATCGCGAAACCTCAAAAGGAGGGCTTGCCACGCTTACGTTCTCCAATTGATGGAGAGGAGGCTATTTATGGAATCTTATGTCATCATCGGCGGAGGAAACGCCGGTGTAAGCGCCGCTCAGGCGATCAGGGAAATTGACAAGGCTTCATCGCTTTGCATCATAACAGATGAGCATGATCTGCCTTACAGGCGGCCGATGCTTACAAAGAACTTCTCTGGCATTGATTCTTCAAATCCGTATGCAATGCATGATGAAGCCTGGTATGAGGCTCTTGCAATAGAGCTCTGCCATGATTCTGCTCTAAGGATCGACCTTGCTGGCAAGACTGTCAGTCTTGCATCCGGCAGCAGCCGCAGCTTTTCCAAGCTCATCATAGCATCTGGATCAAGATGCTTCATTCCGCCCTTTGCAGGTTCGGATTCCGCAAATGTCGTATCAATCAGAAAGACAGATGATGTGAGAAGGCTTTCAGGCATACTCAAGGATTCCGCAAGTGCAGCAGTCATCGGCGGCGGAGTGCTTGGCATAGAAGCTGCGTGGGAGATGCGAAAGATGGGCAAGGCTGTCAGTGTCATTGAGGCAGCTCCTGCTCTTATGCCGCGCAACCTGGACCGCGATGCAGCTGCAATTATCCTCTCAAAGGCAAAAGAGCAGGGTGTGAACATCATCCTAGCTGCAAAGACCGCTTCAATCGGCACTGATGGCGTGACGCTTGAGGGCGGTTCTCTTGTGCCAGGCGATGCTGTTGTGCTTTCCTGCGGTGTAAGGTCGAATATCTCGCTTGCTCAGGAAGCAGGAATAGCCTGCGACAGAGCGATAATCGTCGATGACCATATGAGAACGAGTGTGCCTGATGTGTATGCATGCGGTGACTGTGCCCAGTATTCCGGCTTCTGTGCTGGAATATGGCCTGTTGCTGGAGCAGAGGGCAAGGTTGCTGGAACCAACGCCGCCGGCGTTGATTGCCTCTATGCTCCAAAAGCATATGCAATGATGATGAATGCTCTTGGTACTGGGCTTTACAGTGCTGGAAAGATTGCATCAGAAGGAGCACAGTCAAAGACCATCGAAACCCCATCTGTCTGGATCAGGCTTTACTATACCGATTCCAAGCTTACAGGATTCATAATGATAGGCGATACGAAGAAAGCCTTCGGACTGTCTCCTCTTCTTGAAAGAGGAGCCTCTGAAGAAGAGGTCAGTGCTTTTCTGAAGTAGAATTCCTGCTCTCTACAATTTCTGCAGCCGAAGCTATGATTCCCGCCATGCCCTGAAGGTTTGACGGGATGATGAGCTTCGTGCTCTTTCCGTCGGCGACTTTCTCTAGTGCTTCAAGGGAGCGCATCTGAATGACATAGTCATCGGCTCCTGCTTCCTTGATCATCCGGATGCCTTCGGCCTTTGCCTTCTGAACTGCAAGGATTGCAGCAGCTTCGCCTTCTGATTTCTGGATTGCCGCTTCCTTCTGGGCTTCGGCTTCGAGTATCACTGACTGCTTGTGTCCTTCGGCAACAAGGATTTCGCTCTGTTTCTGGCCTTCGGCGACAAGGATCGATTCACGGCGCTCGCGCTCTGCACGCATCTGCTTTTCCATTGCTTCCTTGATTGCATCCGGCGGAATGATGTTCTTCACCTCGACGCGGTTGACTTTGATTCCCCATGGATCGGTGGCTTCGTCGAGGATTCCACGCATCTTGGTGTTGATCACATCGCGGCTTGTCAGTGTCTCATCAAGCTCAAGTTCTCCAATGATGTTCCTGAGCGTTGTAGCAGAAAGGTTCTCAAGCGCTCCTTCGGGGTTCTCCACACCGTAGGTGTAAAGCTTTGAGTCGGTGACCTGGAAATAGACCACGGTGTCGATAGACATCGTGACATTGTCCTTTGTGATCACAGGCTGGGGCGGAAAGTCGAGGATCTTCTCTTTGAGCGAGACTTTCTTCGCAATGCGGTCAATGAATGGAACCTTCACATGAAGCCCGACTTTCCATGTAGTACTGTATGCTCCAAGTCTTTCTATCACGAATGCCTCGGACTGCGGAACAATTCTGATGTTCGTGACTATTATCAATACGACTACTATCAGAATTGCGATTATGATATAGATCATCATTGTTTTTCAGAGCCTCCTTTCGGTTCCAGAATCAGGGTGTTGCCTTCTACTGAAGATACTGTGCAGATGGTGCCTTCAGGTATTTCACTGTCAGATGCCGCTGCCCAGATCACTGCATTGCTGCTTTTCGCTTCGCCTTTTTCAAACTTGGTGATCTTCTTAGTCACCACTACGTCCTGCCCGATGATGGTTGCAACGTTGGTCTTTGCGTTGAGCTTGAGCTTCTTGATGGCAAACGGTCTTGTTGTGAGAATCAATGTGATGGTAAGCACAAGAAAGATCAGAATCTGCCAGTGGACTGCAAGTCCCGTCATTGATAGAAAGATCATGACAAGCGCGCTGATTGCTCCCCAGATGGTGGTAAGGGCCATCGTGAGAGCTTCGATGATTACAAGAACAACCATTGCGGCAAGCCATATCCAAGGCATTATTGATGTCAATGTTTCCATGAAGCAAATTATACCACAGCGTCACTGATGGAACAAGGATTCTGCATGGATTGGAAAACATCGTAGTCCGGACATGATTATTTCTCTTGAACCCTTAAATGGTTTTTTCATAAGACCTGCACAACGTGAACTAGTGAGATAAGAATTCTACCCAAGTAAATCTGATATGCACCCAAAAGGGTAACACTTTTTGAAGTGATGCTACCCAGAAGGGTAACACTCTTCTTATAACCGAACCCATAGAGGGTAACGGTTTAGTTTTCTACATGGCGGTGATCCGCATCGAAAGTAACGGAAGTTCAGAAAGTGCAGAAAGTAACGAAAGTAACGGAAGTTCAGAAAGTGCAGAAAGTAACGAAAGTAACGAAAGTGCGGAAAGTGCGTAAACTAAATCGAATCTAAAGTAAGTGCGGAAAGTACGGAAAGTAACGAAAGTGCGGAAAGTAACGAATCTAAGCAATCTGAAAATTCCGGGAAGTTTCTATTGTTTCAGCCCTGATTATTCCCCTGTTACGGGAAATATCAGCCGAAGAAGACCTTTGATGCGGATTATTTCCACCATTGCATTATGGCTGGATTCCCATGCTTGTAATGTTCACAGATGCTTTGGCGAAGAATATGGGATTGGCAAAAACCAATTGAAATATTGCATGGCAGAGAATAAATCATTCCCGGGCTGCAGGATTCTCCATGGACTGGAAAAACATTGGGATTATGGTTAGATTGTATTCATGCGAATAACAGGCGGAAAATACCGAGGACGCAATGTGCTCTGTCCTCCAGGGGTCATAAGACCGGCAATGGACATGATGAGGGAATCTCTCTTCGATATCCTTGGGCCGCTGTACTCTCAGAGCTTCCTCGATCTTTTCACTGGAAGCGGATGCGTCGGGATCGAAGCTGCTTCACGCGGCGCCGAGCCGGTTCATATTGTGGAGAAGGACAAGGCGAAGAAGGAAACGATTGAGAAGAACATCTCATT
>Ga0172377_10004693_pt1 | contig 14033 bp, 10 predicted proteins | sample Pumphouse3metaG_FD_119749 | JGI IMG/M metagenome (GOLD analysis project Ga0172377, IMG submission 119749) | Leachate microbial communities from a municipal landfill in Southern Ontario, Canada - Pumphouse #3 metaG | ecosystem: Engineered > Solid waste > Landfill > Unclassified | place: Canada... | reverse complement strand
GATAGACACACCGATTCCGAGGGAAATCAACTTGTTGAAAATGGCGCAACTAGTTCCATGTATTTCCGCGCACTTTTAGCTGCTTCCTACTGCCCTGTTGTAGGAAGTGTTTGGAACGCTAGATGTGGAGCGGCTTTGAGAAATGTCGTTTATGACAATGTTGAATTAACTAGATATATCGATGACAATATTGAAAGTTATCGCAAGGACAATGTTACTCGCTACGATTTCTATCCCGAGACTGAAGCATTTAATCATGGTTATGCTCAAGGTGGAGACAATGCTAGTTTTGATTTTGGAGTTCGCGAAGAAAACGGTACTTATAAGTCAGGTAAGACATATGAAAAAGGAGATAAATACATCTCATTTTCATGTTACTACGACGGTCTAAATTAATAGCTAAGGAGTATTATTATGAACAAACGATATATGAGATATATTGGATTAGCAATTCTGATTTTACCTATCTTTTCTATATCCTCTTGCGGGAATACAATTGATCCCACCCCAGATATAGATGTAGATTTAAATAATAAGCCAGACTTGTATACATATTTCCCTGCCAGCGGTCAATCAAATGACTTTTTTAACGACAGTTTTATTACTCAACAATTAGAAGAGCTAACTGGGTATAAAGTCACCTACAATCAGACGACCGATACCGGTGCTGACACCGAAATTGGGAATATGCTTACTGGTAAAGATATTGTTCACATGATGAAAGTTGCTCCAACTCTATTTAATAACTATGTCACGCAAGGGTACTTTACCGATTTAACTGACGTTATTGATAAGTATGGTCCTAATTTAAAAGCTCACATCAGCGATGCTCAATGGGAAGCGGCGACATATAATGGAAAAATATATGCGATTCCAGAAGTAGGAACTACTCCGATGTCGAATACAGCTATTGTATGGAATACTGATCACTTAGCGGAAGTAGGAATCACCAAGATTCCAAAAACTGTTGAAGAATTTTCTACGGCCACAACTTTGCTCCAAAATCGTTTTAGTCCGACCAATGTCAATTACCACGCTTTTGGTTTACCTGGTACACACTCAGAAGAAAATCCAATTTGCGCGGCTTTCGATACACCAAAATATTTTTATGAAAATGAAGATGGTAAAATTGAAAACATGATGTTTAACGACAATGTTACGAGCTATCTTACTTATATGAATGGCTTGAGCAATTATGGCGTTCTTGCTCGCTCATGGACCACCGCTTCTGCCACTCAAGTTCTCAGCAATTTTGTTCAAGAAAATGTTAGTTGCGCTGTCGTCTCTTACTGGTATGTTGAACCTTTGAAGGAAATGTTGCTCGCCTCCGGTTCGTACGCTGACCGTGATGAAGTGGACAGCCTAGTCCAATGGAACCAATTTCTTTTAGGTGATGGAACTAATGGCAGCCCAGTTCAGGATGTCGCGAAAATTCGTGCATCTGAAGGACCTTCCTACTACTGCACGGTGCCTGTGGCATGTGCTCAGCAAGCTGCCTACGTCATCGATTGGATGGATAAAAAGATCACTGCCGAAGGAAGTGAAATTGTTACCGCGGGTAAAGAAGGCGTGGACTTTGAATATTGTGATGAAACGGATGAAGACGCAATTAAACTAGGCACTACAGATAAAAATGGAAATGATATATATGCCAAAACTCTTCCTGCTTACTATGAAAATATTAAAGGTATGTCCCAATATCAAACGGGATTTAATGAAGACACATTTAAGAAATGGTGGCCTTTATCAGAGTCGGCGTTTAAATGTTGGAACGTTTTGGTTACTGATGAAAGTCAATGGATTCTCAATCCCTTTGCCCTTCATCCCGTACTTCCGCATTACGCAAAAATTGACTTGAAAGCTTCCAATCAAGTTGTCACTTCTATTCAGCAAATTATTTCTCCTTCTAATGGAAAAACAGTAGAGGAAAATGTTGCAACCGCAAGAACAATTTACTCCGGTTTATATTGGACTGATGAAGTAGCAAACGAAGTAAATACTTGGTATCAATCATCTATCGCCTAGAAAGGGAAGAATATGTCATCTAATCAATGTTCTATCAGAAAAATAGATCTTCACAAATCAAATTACTGGGCCAGAGTTGGAATAAAATTCAAGAAGTATAAATCTATATTTTGGTTTTTGCTCCCCGCTACTTTCTTGGCCCTTCTATTTGGTTATTTGCCACTTATCGGTATTCTGATCGCGTTTAAAGGAGATTTTACTTTAGCAATAAATTCGCCAATCGATGAGTTATTTAGAGATAACTGGACGCTATCTCAGTTTCAAAAAATATTTCAGGATGTTGGTTTCTCCACGGCATTAGCAAATACTTTAACTATTAATGTCTTTAAATTATTATTAGTATTTCCTTTCACCATTGTTTTAGCCGTTATGCTTTCTGAAATCAAAAGCACTTTTATATCTAAACTAATTCTAATCTTACTCTGCTTGCCCAATTTCTTATCTTGGCCAGTTGTCATCGGTGTGTGGGAAAACTTTTTTCAAGAAGTAGACGGAGTTGTGAATAACGTGCTGCTTTCTATGAATCTCATCGACAGCCCAGTTTACTGGTTTGGCAGCGAAGCTCTATTCAAACCATTTGTAATCATCATAGATATGTGGAAAGGCTGCGGATGGAACTCAATAATGTTTTACGCGGCGATTATGTCGATTGATAAATCATATTATGAGGCTGCGACTTTGGATGGATGCAGCAAGTTGAAACAGATTATTCACCTTACAATTCCTTCGATAATCCCCATCATTGCTCTGATGTTTATCATGAATATAACATACATTCTATCTTCGGGATTTGAGGAAGTACAGTTGCTGTTGAAAATCAGTGATCCTTCATTGCGAACCGCCATGAAAACTCTAGATGTTTACTTGTACGAAACTGCTCTAGGCGAAGGTGCAGATCAAGCGTTTGGTACAGCGTTGGGTATCTTTAATTCGACTGTCTCGCTCGTCTTCATGCTTACAGGTAATAAACTTTGCCGTAAATTCTTAAATAAGGGGTTGTGGTAATATGCAAAGATATAGTTTAAAAAAACAAATTAAAACTCCCGTTGGAGATCGCGTATTAAAAGCAATTAACGTTACTGTTTTAGTTCTAGCCATGCTGCTAGTTATCATACCTTTGCTAAACTTGATTTCTTTTGCTTTTTCTAGCGGAGAATACAACGCACAGATAACATTTTTACCAAAGGGATTCACCTTTGATAACTTCGTCTATATATTTCAAGAGACTCGATTCTTAACTAGTTTTAGAAACTCAGTTATCATCACTCTTCTGATTACATTATTCTCAAATTTATTTATGTCAATGGCGGCATATCCGCTTTCAAAACCTGATCTTCCCTTCCGCAAAGGAATTCTAACTTTCTTTATAATCACCATGCTGTTTAGCGCAGGTATTGTCCCTACTTATCTACTTTTGAAAATGTTGGGGTTATACGGAACTATCTGGGCGGTTATTATTCTATCAATCAATAACATTTTCAATATGCTATTGTATAAAAATTTCTTTGAAGGCCTTCCGAAAGAAATTGAAGAAGCTGCACAGATGGATGGCGTATCCAATTTGCAAATGTTTTTTAAAATCGTTGTTCCGATGTCTCTTCCCGTATTTGCAGCTTGCTGTTTCTTTACGATTGTTGCCGCGTGGAATTCTTATTCAGGAGCCTTGATGTTTATTGGTGAATCAGCCGCCGCGCAGTCTCAACAACCCTTAGCATATTACATCTACTGGCTGCTGAATGTCGGCTCAACAGATGTTTCTGATACTTGGTGGCTGATCAATCAAACAAATGTTCAGTCGGCGTCTATTATTATCTCAATTATTCCTATTTTGATTATCTATCCATTTATTATTAAATATATTAAATCTGGTATAACGATTGGTTCGGTGAAATAAAATGAAAAAAAATCCATATTTCTACAGTGAAAAAGACAGTATTGACTTTTTCAAACTTGATGTTGTTTACACAAATATTTGTGATTCAAGCAAGGTGAAGCTACTTGGTAGCGACGCTTTAGAAAACAACAAATTCTTAAGACTAACGGAACAAGAGATTGAATCATTGAAAGATGTTTCAAAAGATGTTCCATTCCTCGCGGGAAATACCTCTGGTATTCAAGCTCACTTTATTACGAATTCGCGCTTTATAAAAGTGAGAGTTAAACTATCGCAAAAATATTCAATGTACCACATGACCTTTGTAGGTCAGTGTGGATTTGACTTGTATTATTATGACAAAGAATCTGACACATATCTATTTCACGGATCCTCATGTCCGGAAGACAATGCTAGAGATCAAATAGAATATGTCGCCCACATTGGTACATTCCATGACTTTGATGAAAAGCAATTAATAATGAACTTCCCCCTATACTCAGGAGTTGAATCTGTCGAGATTGGAATCGAACCTGAATGCTATTTAAAACCTGGTCCTGGCTTTAAAAATAAGGCTCGAATCATTTGTTATGGAACTTCCATCTTGCAGGGCGGAGTTGTTTCGCGCCCGGGCATGTCAACCACTAATTACTTGAGTCGTCACTATCAGCAAGAAGTTCTCAATTATGGCTTTTCCGGAGCGGCCCTCTTAGAAAAAGAAGTTGGAACAATCATCGCGAGCCGCAAGAATGTTGAAATGTATATCATTGATGCAGAAGCCAACGCCGGTTGTGACGTATGGTTAAAAAATAATTTGGAAAATTTCTTAAAAGAAATATATAAGCGCCATCCGGATGTGCCTGTTATTATTATGAGCAAGGCGAAGATGGCGATTGATCTTCAATACGAAAGAAATCCAATAATGAAGAAATATAATGATTATTTTCAAAAAGCGATAGTTCGTAAGTATAAGAAATTAGGTAAAAATATTTGCTTTGTCAATAACTATAATTTATTTACAGGGGACTTTACTGAATACACGGTTGACGGAGTTCATCCAAGTGATTTAGGAATGATGAAAATTACTGAAAATTACATTAAAGCTATCGATAAAGTCAGGAGAAATATATGTCAAAAATAGTACTGCTTCCTCTCGACGAAAGACCATGTAACTATATCTACCCTCAACTGCTCCCGACTGATGGAATCGATCTTTGTTTTCCTCCCAAAAATATTTTGGGACAGAAAAAAATCGCTGGTGATTTTGTAAAGATCAAAGAGTGGTTGCTGGAAGAAACCAAGGATGCTGATTTCTTGGTTATTTCCCTGGATACATTGCTTTTTGGAGGAATAGTTCCTGCGAGAATCAACCATCTTACATTAAGTGAAATTGAAGATCGTGCAAAGGTTGTTACTTTAATAAAGCAACAGAATCCACAGATTAAAATATTCGCCAACGAATTGATCATGCGTTGCCCCAGTTATTCTCTTTCCGATGAAGAACCTGATTACTTTGATCTTTACGGCAAAGAAATTTTCCGCTATGGTCAAATTGTTGACATGGAGAATCAAGGAATGATGACTCCTGAACTAGCGGAAGAATTTGAGTCGCTCGTGAAATTTATTGATCGTAATGACCTCAAAGATTACTTAGATAGACGTCAAATTAACATAGCGATATTATTGGAAAATTTACATCTTGTTGCAAATAAGATTATTGATTTTTTTATCATCCCTCAAGATGATTCAAACGAGTTCGGATTCTCTTCTGTTGATCAAAAGAAAGTTCGCGATCACATCAACAAATACCACATTGAGAACAACATAATAATGTATCCGGGTGCCGATGAGGTCGGATTAACGCTCATTGCCCGCGCCATCAATCAAATCAATAATTTGAAACCCAAAGTATTAGTGTGCTATTCCTCTTCTAAAGGACAATTTGTCGTCCCAAGTTTTGAAGATCGCATTATTGACGAGACTGTAAAGTATCAAATTTATGCCATCGGCGGAATAAGAGTCGACGCCTGTGCGGAATGTGACATTATTCTCGGCATTAATATTGGAAGTCAAATGCTCACAAAAAATGACAAGCGCTCTGATACTGTCTATGGAAAGAATAGAAATTTGCTAACCTTTATTGACTATCTTGAATATGGTAAGAAGTTAAATAAGATTGTCGGAATCGCCGATGTTGCTTACTGCAACAGCGCCGATGAAGAATTGCTAATTTTGCTACGAAATCAAAAAATGCTGTATAAAATTGATGCTTATGCCGGTTGGAACACTTCCAGCAATACTCTTGGCACAACACTTTCTACCTTGAGTTGCTATAATTGCACTCGAGATGAAAAGAAAAAGACTGATTTTTTGACTTATAGATATTACGAGGATTACGGGTATATGGACATCGTTCGGGATGTCATAAATAACGAAATTCTTACGCTTGAAGGAAGCACTCGCTTCTTCTTAGGAAATAACTATGATTTAATTCTTAAAAAGGCATATGACCTTTTAGAAAAGCATATGAAAACGCATTTTTTGGAAATATATGACAAAGTCGACACAATGAAAGTTTCTTTCCCTTGGAATCGAACATTCGAGATAATGTTGGACTTAACATTTAAGGATAAATAAATATGAAGAGTATTGGAATAGACATTGGTGGAACGTCAATTAAAGGTGCTCTATTTAATGACAATGTAATTGTTAGAGAAATTTCCAAGGAAACCAATGGAAAATTAGGCAAAGATAAAATTATCGAATCTTTGCTGCAAGTAATCAATCAATTATTTGATTCAGAAATTAGATATATCGGAATTGATTCTGCTGGAAATATAAATCCCCAAAGTGGGGAATGTGTTTACGCTTCTAACAACTTAGTAGGATGGACTGGTTTTAACATTAGAGAATATATTGCTCACATTTTTAATGTACCCGTATATGTGGAAAACGATGCCGTAGCAGCCTTGATAGCTGAAGTTTCCCAACTGAGTCAACAAGAGCAAAAGCAGAATATTTGCATGTTGACGATTGGTACAGGACTAGGATGTTCGATTATGGAAGATAGTAAGATTGATTATGGAACAAACTTTGATGGCGGTTCTTATGCGCACTTGTGTGTCAATCCAAATGGAATGAAATGTGATTGTGGAAAGATTGGATGCGCCGAAAAAGAACTTTCCGCTACCGGATTGTACTATTATGGCCAGCGAGAGATATCTTCGCTGATAAGCGTTGAAGAGTTATTTAGTCTATATCGAATTAAAGATCCTCGAGCGATAAAAGTTCTTGAAGAATACGGGGATAAAATGAATTTATATATACAAATGTTAGTTGATCTTAAGCATATTGATATATTGATTATTGGCGGTGGAGTTTCCATGTCGAAAGATATATTGAAAAAATTGATTAAAAAGAACATCAAAATAGTTTATGCTAAACATGGAAACAGGGCTGGCATCATCGGTGCCAATCTTTTGGGAAAGTTGCAAAATGAAACTTGTTAATAACACTATTTATTCCTTGAATCAAAGCTTTGGTGAACTTGAAAAAGATTTTCCGTTTTTGATGTCTGACATTAACCTCATTATTAGTTCTGCTTCTCAAAATAGCATTCAGTTTTCTCTTGATTCACACACGTTATCAATACATTGCTTGAGCCGGAAGGATATATATTATTTGCTGCACGCTGCGGATGCAAGGGGTCTTGATAAAAGCTATCAAATTGATTTTCCTGACAGAAAGATTTCCAACCTTTCCTTTATGGTTGATTGCTCTCGCAACAACGTGCCAAAACTCGAGACTATTTACCGCCTCATCCGCTATTTGTCGTACATGGGATATGACGCTTTAAAATTATATCTAGAAGATACCTACACAATTAAAGATGAACCTTATTTTGGTTACTTGAGAAACGGCTATACTCCTCAAGAATTGCGAAGCATTGATCAATACGCGGAGATTTTTGATATAAGTGTAATTCCATGCATTCAAACTTTGGCCCACCTTACAGCAGTTAATCGCTGGTGCGTTTACAACAAACTTTTTGACTTTGATGACATCCTTTTTGTCGGTGAACCAGAAGTATACATACTGATTGAAAAAATGGTTCAAACCTTAAGTTCGTGCTTTCGCAGTCACGAGATCAACATCGGCATGGATGAAGCCTACTTTTTAGGAAGAGGAAAATATTTGGATAAAAACGGATATAAGCCTCGCTATGAAATACTATCTAAACACCTCGATAAAGTATTGCAAATATGTAAAAAATACAACCGCGACCCAGAAATGTGGTCTGACATGTTTTTTTCTTATTCGCAATTTGCTTATCAAGACTCCCTCGATACTAAATTACCTGAATTAAAAATTCCTTCTAATTTAAAATTAGTCTATTGGGATTATGAACTTCGCGATGAAGAATACATTGATAAGATCTTGCAACTTCACAAGAAAATGACAGACAATATTGCTTATGCTGGCGGTGCTTGGAAGTGGATGGGATTTGCTCCGAACAACGCCTTATCGATTGAAGAACTGCGAAGATACATAAATCGCTGCCAGCTAAATAATGTTAGCGAAATCACCATTACTGGTTGGGGCGATAACGGCGGAGAATGTTCAATCTTCTCTATTTTGCCAACTTTGAATTATGCTGGAAACGCAAAATACTTAGGTGGTGACGTTGATCCTTCTAAGTCTTTTAAATGCCTTACGGACATTTCATTTAAAGATTTCATGAAAATTGATAATGTCAATCAAATCGGAACTAATTGGTCGGCCCTAAATCGCAATTACATGTCTTCAACTTTCCTATATAACGATCCCTTGCTCGGCATTTACGATTCGACGGTTCGCGCTGATCAAAGTGATATTTATAAAGATGTTACTGACAACCTTGAAAAATTGTGTGCAAATAAAAAGTTTGGATATATCTTTACAACTTTGACTTCCCTCTGCTCTCTGCTGACAAATAAATGTGATTTGGGGTTGAGACTTAGGAAAGCTTACAAGGAAATAAACTTAATTGATTTAAAGAAGATTGATCTAGAAATAGATACCATTAAGATTAAATTAACTCAATTTTACGAAGATTTTTCTTCTCAGTGGCACTTTGAATCACGCCCAAATGGATTTGATATTCAGGACTTGCGAATCGGAGGACTATCGATGCGATTAGACCACGCTCAGAAGTTAATTAAAGACTTGCTTAGTGGAAAGATTGATAAAATTGATGAATTAGAAGAGACGATTAAAGATTTTTATGGAAAGGATGATGACTGGGAAAAGCCTGATGACTTGTGTGAATCAAGTTACAGGAAAATAGTTTCAGTCAACATTAATAAATAGCTATGAAATATTCTGTAAATAAAAACATCGTAAAGATTGAATCAAATGGCTTGTTCAAATATGTCGAATTATTTCAAAGCGACACCGTGAGAATATATGCTGAAAAGAACGCTGAGGATTTAGTGGAAATGAGTCATCCTGCCCCCCTCAATTTTTTTGATATTAACCTTTACGAAGATTCAAATAATCCCGAAATTAAAATTGAATATGATCAATTATCTATCCGGATTAATGCCAAGCTTAACGTAAGCATCTATAAAAAGGGGATGGCATTTTTTAAGGAAGTTAGTTCATCAGACAATACGCTTTCAACCAACCTAACTATCTCGGATGACTCAAGAGTCTTTGGCTTGGGCGATAAGATGTCAACTTTAGATAAAAAAGGATATTTTTACTCTTCCTGGAACACTGATACTTCTGAGCATCACGACGAATTATTTCCTTCGCTATATAAGTCTTCAAATTTCTTGCTTAATTATTCTTTCAAAAATTACTATGGAATATATTTTAACAGCACGTATCGCTACAATTTTGACATTGCAAAAACTGATCTCAACCTCATTGGTGTTACTTCATTAAAAGCCAAACTTGACTACTATTTATTTTTATCGGATGAGGTTTCTAGCATCATCTCGAACTTTTCATCGATGTGCGGTCACCCTTATTTAGTGAGGCTTAAAACCTTGGGAAATAACCAGTCTCGCTGGTCTTACGAAAATGAAGAACAAGTCCTTGAAGTCGCCGACAAATTCGAGAAATACAACATTCCCTTAGATTACATTCACTTGGATATACATTACTTAGACAGCTATAAGATTCTCACCATTGATAAAAATCGCTTTCCACAAATGAAGAACTTAGCAGACAAATTATCAAGTCGAGGCGTTGAATTAATTGCCATCAATGATGCCGCGGTTAAAATTGAAAAAGGATATCCTCTCTACGATGAGTTAATTGACAATAAATTAGTCTCTACTTTGGATGGCCAACCATATGTGAATGCAGTGTGGCCAGGCGACAGCGTCTTTCCGAATTATTTTGACGTTAAAACGCAAGAAGTCGTCTACAAGTATATGGCAAAATTTATTGAAGAAAATGGTTTCAGCGGAATCTGGAACGATATGAATGAACCAGCTTCCTTCAAAGGCGAATTGCCCTTGGATGTCGATATGAGTTTCTCTTCTCGTTCTTTAAAACACGAAGAAAGTCACAATCTTTACGGTGAAAAAATGTCTAAGTGTAGCTATCAATACTTTATGGATCACAAGCGCCGACCCTACGTTTTTTCACGCGCTGGTTTTGCGACTACTTCTAAATATGCCTTCTTCTGGAACGGCGATAATTTCTCTCTCTGGAACCACTTGAGGTATTCAATACCCCAGTCTTTATCTATGGGTTTATCTAACTTTATGTTTAACGGAGACGACGTTGGCGGATTTGGTGGAGATTGCAATAAGCAATTGCTGATTCGCTGGGTTGAAGCCAATATATTATTTCCTTTTTTTAGAAACCATTCTTCTTTATACACGAAGCATCAAGAGCCGTATTGTTTTGATGAAGAAACATTAATTATCTATAAAAAGTATATAGACTTGCGCTATCAGTTCTTGCCTTACTTATATGACTGCTGTTATCAAATGGCACTAAATGGCAATCCTGTCACTCGCCCGTTGTTCTTTAACTATCAAGATGATCTCAAAGCTTTGGATGTAAATGACGAGTATATGGTCGGAGAATCAATACTGGTCGCACCTGTATTGAATAAAGATTCCAACTCGCGAATCGTCTACTTTCCCGCAGGAAAATGGATTGACTATTTCACAAGCGAAGCATATGAAGGCGGCAAAGAATACATTGTCAATTTGAATATTGACCAACTTGGGTTGTATATCAAAGATAATTCCATTGTCCCAATGTATCAAAATCTCATGCACATCAATAAGAAAAATATTGACACTTTAACTCTGCGCATCTTTGGCGACAGCGCTTCAACTGAAATTTATGAAGATGATGGGGATACGACGGATTACTTAGATGACAAATATAATATCTATCGGGTCAAATACTTAAAAGGTGTATTGACTTTCGAGACAATACATAAAGCTTATAAGTCCGATTATAAGAAAGTCAAAATCGTTCTCAATGAGGGTAATTATGAAATTCCTTTTGCGTACCAATGGACTTTAGACATGAAAAAATGTAAATAATCTAAGATTATTTATCAAAAAATTAACCTATACATTGTCTTTAGTAAGAAAACGAGGTATGTGTACTTATACTATATATATAAATACACATTTATATGACTGGGCGAATCAGATAAAACACAAGGAGATGGAAATTTTATGGAAGCAAAAAAAGTAGCGATTTTCGGTCTGGGTAACAGAGGAAATTTTTACGGAGAACTCGCTGAATTAAAACCTAATAAAATGCAGGTAGTTCAAATAGTCGATGCTAATCCTACCGCTTTAAAATACGCTCAAGGTATATATAAGCTTGAGGATAAATACTGTTATTCATCGGTTGAGGAATTCTTGAAAGCACCTAAATTAGCCGAGGCCGTAATCAACTGCACCATGGATAAATATCACATCGAAACAACTATGCCTCTCTTCAAATTGGGATACGATGTGCTTTTAGAAAAGCCCATATGTATGAATCCGGTTGAATTGGTTGATTTGATGAACGAATCAAAAAAATATAATAAGACCTTGATGGTCTGCCACGTCTTGCGCTACACTCCCTTTTATCGCACGATCAAGAAATTGATCAACGATGGTAAGATTGGTGACCTTATAACTATGGAAATGGCGGAGCACGTTTATGTGCCTCACATGTTGGCAAGTTACGTTCGCGGCCAGTGGAACTCTGAAGCTAAATGCGGAACTCCAATGATCATGGCAAAGTGCTGTCACGATACGGACTTAATGTGTTGGTTTAATTCTGGCTCGCGTCCACAAGAGGTTTCCTCTTTTGGCAAGCGTTCGGTTTTTATTCCAAAAAATAAACCTGAAGGAGCAGCAGAAAAATGCATGAATTGTAAGTACAAGGAAACTTGTATATATTCCTGCTATCACAATTTATCGATGCACCACATGGATCCCATTATGTTTAACAATGCGTTTCCGGGAAAAAGATATGACGAATTAACTCGCGAAGATAAGATTAAAGTCCTTACTGAATCACCGATGTTGGGTCACTGCGCTTTCGATGGTCCTCAAGATATCGTCGACCATCAAACGACGTGCGTGGCATTTAAAAATGGCGTGACCGCAAGCCTAACCATGGTTGGTGGAACATCTTATCCCTGCCGTACTATTCACCTCATCGGGACCAAGGGCGAATTGTTCGGGACGTTTGAATCAAATAAGTTAACCTTGCGAGAATACCTCCCTGAAAAGTTTTCTCGCACTACTAAACAAATCTATTTAGGCAATGTTGGCAAAGGCCACGGCGGCGGCGATCTTCGTCTCGTTGAAGACTTTATCGATTACTTGAGAACAGGTAAAAAATCCATATCGCAAACGACGATTGAAGATTCGATCGACGGGCACTTGCTAGGTATCGGAGCTGACATGTCGGACAAGCAGCATAAAACGATTTTAATTACTCCTGAAAGAAAGTTGACTCAAGAATAATATGAAGTTAAATGAAGGCTTAATCGTTTCGTGTCAAGCGCTGAAAAATGAGCCGATGTATGGCGGTGACAGCGTTCCTAAATTCGCTTTGGCCGCATATCAGGCTGGAGCCCAAGGAATTCGTGCCAACACGGTTAAAGACATTGATAGGATTTACAAAATCATCGGTGGCAATCTTCCGATTATTGGAATTATAAAGGCTGAGTATGTCGATTCTGAAGTTTATATTACGCCTACTTTGAAAGAAGTAAAAAAGCTCATCGCATCTAAGTGCGATGTCATTGCCTTAGATGCCACTTTGAGAACTCGACCCCACGATGAAAAGTTAGGAGATTTAGTAAAATACATCAAAGAACACAGTTTGAAACTGGTCATGGCCGATTGCGCGACATTAGAAGAAGCGCAACACGCGGATGAGATTGGATTCGATTACATTTCTACCACTTTGAGAAGCTATACTAAGCAGACGAGTGGGATTCAAATCCCAGATGTGGAGATGTTAAAGAAGATGCTGGAGATTCTCCCAGCGGACAAAGTGATATTTGAAGGCGGAATTGATTCACCTCAAACTTTTAAAAAGGTATTGAATACCGGGGTTAAACGCTGCGTCATCGGCGGAGCCATCACGCGCCCTTTGCAGATTACTAAACGATACCTAAAAGAATATGAAAACTAGAAAAAAGGAGCGAATTATGAAAAACGAAAACGCGCAGAAAAAAGAAAACTTTTTTACAAAATTTAAGCCTTCGAAAATCGCGGAAAGACACGAAATAAAAAAAGAAAAAGAATATAAAAATAAACTTTTAAACGAAGAAAGAATCATTAAATACAACACTTTAGTTGCGAAAGAGTTAGAAAATCGCAAGATGAAAAAAGTCGCACCTAAGGATTCATATATTTCGCTCGTCAATGTAAATAAAGTCTACGACAACTTGGTTCAAGCAGTTTTTGATTTCAATTTAAACGTTCAAAAAAATGAATTTATCGTTCTTGTTGGTCCTTCTGGTTGCGGTAAATCCACTACTTTAAGAATGATCGCAGGACTCGAAGAAATCACTTCAGGCAATTTGTTCATCGATGGAGTATACGCTAATTCCCTTCCTCCCAAAGATCGCGATATCGCTATGGTTTTTCAGTCATATGCTCTC
>Ga0172377_10004689_pt1 | contig 14036 bp, 9 predicted proteins | sample Pumphouse3metaG_FD_119749 | JGI IMG/M metagenome (GOLD analysis project Ga0172377, IMG submission 119749) | Leachate microbial communities from a municipal landfill in Southern Ontario, Canada - Pumphouse #3 metaG | ecosystem: Engineered > Solid waste > Landfill > Unclassified | place: Canada... | reverse complement strand
GTGCCACTCCCGGTTTTCGCAGATTTGGGTGCGAGCACCGGAAAGCACGATAATCTGACCATCCTTGCGACGGGCGGCGATCTGAAAGCGGCATTTGCGATAGGACGCGGCGACAGGGTGATACTCTCACAGTATTTCGGGGATCTCGAAAACTATGAGAACATGAAGAATTATATGCATGCGGAGAAGGATATGGAGCATGTTCTCAATGCACATCCTGATGTGGTCGTCTGCGACATGCATCCGCGTTATCACAGTTCTGATTTTGCGAGGGAATATCAGGAGACGAACAGCGTGAAGCTTGTTCAGTTTCAGCATCATCACGCGCATGCGGCATCTGTAATGGCGGAACACGGACTGAATTCAGCTGTAGGGGTAATTTTTGACGGTACAGGTTATGGTATTGACAGGAGCCTTTGGGGTGGTGAATTCCTGTACTGCAAAGGGAATAAGATGGAGCGGGCAGGCTCGCTCTCACCAATACTGCTTGCTGGCGGCGACGTCGCGAGTGTTGATGCCGGTATGGCCTGTGAATGTTACAGGGCGGCAATCGGTATTGAGCCCGCAGATCCCGTCACGAGAGCAGCGCTCGATAACAGGATCGGCACTATAATGAGCAGCAGCATGGGAAGATTCTTCGATGCCATTGCGGCCGCACTTGACATCAGACATCGCAACGGCTACGAAGGAGAGTGCGCTATAGCACTTGAGAACGCGGCGGCCAGAGCGGCTGAGATAAAAGGTATTTACGATCCGGCAAAACAAATTTCGTGTGATGATTTCACTGATCTGTTACCGGCTGCGATAAGCAATTCAGAAAAATTCATTGTAAAGTCATCTGCAGATGGCCGCCTGCTCCTTGACCAGAGAGCACTTTTCAAGGATATAACAGATCTTAAGAACGAAGGCATGAAGGCTGACGACTGTGCACTTGTTTTCCATATTGTGCTCTCGAAACTGTCTGCTGACATAGCGGAAAAAGTTGCGGTGGAACATGAAGAGAAAAACATTGTGCTCAGTGGCGGAGTCTTCGCCAACAGAATTCTGGGTTCGCTGATAAGCAGGATTTTGCGTGACAGAGGTTTTGCGGTATACTTTAACGAAAAGGTTCCGGGAAATGATGGGGGAATCGCTCTCGGACAGTGTTTCCTCGCGGAACTGATGTGATGAAAGGAATGTGTATGTGTGTTGCATATCCGGGGACTGTAATCGAAGTGAAGAATCACAGCGCCATTGTGGATTTTACAGGAACAAAAGTCGAAGCCCTTACGGGGCTTGAAGATGTGAAAAAGGGAGACCGTGTGCTGGTACACGCGGGCTGCGTCATTCGTGTCATGCCGGAAGAAGAGGCTGACGAGACTGAGGAAATATTCAGGGAACTCGCAGCGCTCACTGTTGAGGATATGAAGGAAAGATCCGGAAGATGAATAGTTTTGACGAAATAAAAAATTTTCTCAGAGAATATGACGGGCCGAAAGTGAGGCTCATGGAGGTCTGCGGTACACATACGGCCTCAATCGCATCTAACGGCATTCCTTCGATGCTATCTGACAATATCAGGCTGATATCGGGACCGGGATGCCCTGTCTGTGTGACAGTGACGGCTTATATAGATAAGCTCGTTGAACTCGCAATGAATCCGGATAATACAATTGTTTCGTTCGGAGATCTGCTGAGAGTCAGAGGTTCTGCGAAGAGCCTTTCTGATGCAAAGGCCGAAGGCGCGGATGTGAGGATGGTCTATTCGCCATCACAGATCCTCGAAATGGCGGCAGCGGATAAGACCAGAACGTATATTTTTGCAGCCGTAGGTTTTGAGACAACAGCGCCTGTCTATGCACTTCTGCTGGAAGAAGCCGAAAGAAGGAACATTTCAAATGTAAAGCTCCTCACGTCACTCAAAACAATGCCTGAAGTAATACGCTGGGTAATAGGAAGCAGGACTGACGAAACGCCGATCGATGGATTCCTTGCGCCAGGTCACGTCTGCGCTGTCATGGGCGCTGACATGTTCCGCGATATTGCGGCGGAAAGCTCTATTCCGTTCATGGTATCCGGTTTTGAAGGACCGCAGATACTGGCTTCTATATATGAACTTGTAAAGCTTCGCGGGAAGGGCGTTGTAGAGAATCTTTACCAGACAGTTGTCACTCCCGAAGGAAATTTAAAAGCTCAGAAAATGATGGACAGATATTTTGAGCCTTGTGACGCTTCGTGGCGGGGAATGGGAAAAATCACAGGCTCCGGACTTATCCTGCGCGCACAGTACAGAGCGCGCGATGCCGGAAGTGACGGTCTTGATGTCGATGCGGCGGGAAACGGATGCAGGTGCGCGAGTGTCCTGACCGGTGCAATAAGCCCGACAGGCTGCCCGCTTTTCGGCAAAACATGTACTCCCCGTGATCCTCACGGCGCATGCATGGTATCGCAGGAGGGCTCCTGCTACAACTGGTTCATATCGGGACGAACCAGGTAAAGTCTTGATGGAGGTATGTTTCATTTGGAAGAAATAATAACTATGGCACACGGCAGCGGCGGAGAATCAACAAGCCGACTGATTTCGGAAGTGTTCGCAGCTGAATTTAGCAATGAATATCTTGCCGGTATGGAGGATGCTTCAGTAGTGCCAGTCTCATCAAAGATAGCGATGACTACTGACAGTTTTGTTGTGACACCGTATGAGTATCCGGGTGGAAATATCGGAAGACTTTCGGTCTGTGGTACAGTCAACGATCTTCTCACAAGCGGAGCTGTACCCAAATACCTGACAGCAGGCTTCATCCTTGAAGAAGGACTTCCTGTAAGCTCGCTTATACGAATCGTAAAATCAATGGCTGAAACAGCCAGGGAAGCCGGTGTCATAATAGTGACAGGTGATACAAAGGTCATTGAATCCGCATCGAAAGACGGCGGTGTAATGATAAATACGGCCGGTGTCGGAGTAATTAATGAAAACGCCCATTGCTATAAAGCCACACAGGTAAAGCCTGGAGATGTGATAATTCTCTCAGGCACACTCGGAGAGCATCACGCAACTATACTCAGCAGGAGAATGGGCCTTGATAATGAATCACTTGAAAGCGACAATGCGCCGCTCGTAGATATAGTGCATAACCTTGAAGAATCAGAAGCTGCAGTACACGCGATCCGCGATGTGACAAGAGGCGGACTTGCAACTGTTCTCAATGAATACGCAAAGACTGCCGGAGTTCAGATAGTCATCAGACAGGATTCCATTCCTGTAAAGAAAGCAGTAAAAGATTTCTGCGGAATACTCGGACTTGACCCCTTATATATGGGGAACGAGGGCAAGATGGCCATAGCTGTAGATCCCGCTGATGCCGCAAAGGCACTGGAGATCATCCGCGGCAGCAAATACGGCGCTGATGCCGCAATCATCGGCTCTGTCATCGCAGTGCCTGAAGAAGAAAAACCCGCCCTCTTACTTGAAACAACACTTGGCGGCAGACGCATCATGGGCCCCCTCTACGGCGAAGGATTACCAAGGATCTGCTGAAGCAATGAGCCAGGGCCGCAGGGCTAAGACAAATGACGACGGTATCCATGCTTGCATGAGATACCGTCGCCATTAGCCTTAGCCCGTAGGTCGTGCGAATGCACGACACTCATAAATGAGCGAAGCTCATTTATGAGTGCGACCCTGGCTCGTTTATGAGTGCGGCCCTGGCAGACAAGCACATAAATGCGCGGAGCTCATTTATGAGTGCGGCCCTGAATTGAAGCGGCCACTTGCAAGCCCTTGCACAAAACAGTAAAATATCGAAGGCTGAACAATAATAAAGCAGGAAGGAAATAAGACTGATGGCACTTAAGAAAAAACCTGTTACCGGCATGAAGGACATTATGCCTGACGAGATGGAAATACGCGATTACTGCATATCTGTAATAAAGAAGACTTATGCGGAATTCGGATTTCAGGGCATAGAGACACCATGCGTGGAATCAATAGAGAACCTCACCGGCAAGAACGGCGGAGATAACGAGAAGCTGATTTTCAGGATCCTCAAGAGAGGTGAGAAACTTAACCTGGAAGAAGCAAAGTGTGAAGATGATCTCGTTGACAGTGGCCTTCGCTATGACCTGACAGTGCCGCTTGTCCGTTATTATTCAAATCATACAAATGAACTCACACAGCCGTTCAAGGCACTTCAGATGGGCAATGTCTGGAGAGCGGACAGACCTCAGAAGGGCCGCTATCGCCAGTTCATGCAGTGCGACATAGACATAATAGGTGAACCGACAAATCTTGCGGAGATTGAGCTTATACTTGCCACAACGACAACGCTCGGACGCCTCGGTTTCAAGGGATTCCAGATCAGAATCAATGAGCGCCGTATCCTCAAAGCTATGGCAAGATACAGCGGATTTCCGGAAGACCGTTATGATGAAGTCTTCATAATCCTCGACAAGATGGACAAGATTGGAATCGACGGAGTTAAGAGCGAGCTTATCGAAACAGGTTTTGCAGAAGAATCTGCATCAAAATATGTTGATCTTTTTGTTAAAATGGAAGAGGCCGATGACAAACTTGCGTTTCTTGAAGAGAAGTTATCGGGAAACATTGAAGATGACGTAATCCCCACACTTCGTGAGACCATAGATACAGTGGATGCCACAAAATCTGCGGAGTTCAGGATGGTCTTTGATCCGACGATCGTTCGTGGGATGAGCTATTACACAGGAACTATATTTGAGATAGCTATGCCGGAACTCGGAATCAGCTGCGGTGGCGGCGGACGCTATGATGAAATGGTAGGAAAATTCACAGGAACGAATGTGCCGGCCTGTGGTTTCTCAATAGGCTTCGAACGTATAATACTTATCCTTATGGAACAGGGATTCAAGATTCCCGGCAAGGCTGCAAAGGTCTGTTTCCTTCTCGAAAAAGGACTTAAGGATGACAGACTTAAGGAAGCCATAAATGAGGCTCAGAAAGAGAGAGCTTCCGGCTCTCAGGTCCTTGTAGTCAGAATGAACAAGAACAAGAAGTTCCAGAAAGAACAGCTCTCTACTCAGGGCTATGAAGAATTCAAAGAGTACTACCAGGATCCCATTAAGTAAAAAGACCAGAATGACAGAAATGAATATTCAGAAAAAATCTAATTGACGGAGGAACGGATAATGCAGAGCAGGACACATACCTGTGGTGAGCTGAGAATTGCAGATGCAGGCAAAACAGTTACACTCGCAGGTTGGCTGGAGAATATGAGGATCGTCGCCGGAACACTGGCATTCGCGGTGCTTCGCGATTTCTACGGCACGACCCAGATAGTTATCGAGAATGAAGAAATGATGGCTGCTTTCAGGGACATCACAAAGGAATCGACAATTCAGGTAAATGGCGTAGTCCGTGAGCGCTCAAGTAAGAATCCAAAGCAGGATACAGGCGATATAGAAGTAGTGCCGCAGAGTGTCACAGTTCTCGGCCGCTGCCGTTACAATGAGCTTCCTTTCGAGATCAATCACAGCCGCGAGGCTGATGAAGCAGTCCGTCTTAAGTATCGCTATCTTGATCTCAGAAACCCTGAAGTCAAGAAGAACATAATACTCAGGACAAAAGTCGTCGCGGCGCTCCGCAAGGCGATGATGGATCATGATTTTCTTGAAATCACGACACCTATCCTTACAGCGAGTTCACCGGAAGGCGCAAGAGATTATCTTGTTCCGTCAAGAAAACATCCCGGCAAGTTCTACGCACTCCCTCAGGCACCGCAGCAGTTCAAGCAGCTCCTCATGACCGCAGGTTTTGACCGCTATTTCCAGATCGCACCGTGCTTCCGTGATGAGGATGCAAGAGGTGACCGTTCACCGGGAGAATTCTATCAGCTCGACATGGAGATGGCATTTGCTTCGCAGGAGGATGTTTTTGCTATCCTCGAGGATGTACTCCCTCCGATCTTTTCAGAATATGGGACATATAATCGTGCCTCATCAGCACCGTTTACGCGCATACCTTATCTTGAAGCAATGGAGAAATATGGTACCGACAAGCCGGATCTGCGCATTGACCTCACAGTTAAGGATGTCACAGATACTCTTAAGGACTGCGGTTTCGGGCCTTTCTCTTCATCAGAGAACAGCGGTGTGGTAATTAAGGCTGTAGTTGTTTCAGGTTTTGAGGGCTCCAGAAAACTAATAGACAAAACACTTGCGGACGTTGAGGTACAGGCTGGCAGCAAACCGTATTGGTTCCGTATTGATGAAAACGGGGAGCTTGTAGGTGGAATATCGAAATTTGTTTTGCCGGTGAAGGACGCGGTAGTTACATCTCTCGGACTTAAGAACGGCGATTTTGTGGCACTCGGCTCAGGAAAGAAGACTCAGGCTCAGAAGACAGCGGGCGTGCTCGTCAAAACTCTCGGAGCCACTGTGCCGGGTCACATGGACAAAGAACAGTACTCGTTCTGCTGGATCGTCGACTTCCCCATGTATGAGATCGGTGAGGAATCAGGAGAACTTGAATTCTGTCACAACCCATTCTCAATGCCGTCGGGCGGACTTGATACACTTCTAAAGGCAGAAAGAGGCGAGATAGATCCTCTTACAATAATGGCAGATCAGTATGATCTTGTTGTAAACGGAATTGAACTTTCATCTGGAGCTGTAAGAAACCATGATCCTGAGATCATGGTGAAGGCTTTCGAACTGGTCAATCTCGGAGAAGAAGATGTAAAGAAGAAATTCCCTGCAATGTATAATGCCTTTTGTTACGGAGCACCGCCACATGCGGGAATCGCTCCAGGCATAGACAGAATGGTCATGCTGCTTGCGGGGGAAGAGTCAATAAGAGAGATCATCCCGTTCCCTATGAACAAGAACGCACAGGATGTGATGATGGGAGCTCCTGGAGAAGTTACGCAGAAGCAGCTTGATGAGCTTCATATCGCATGCACAGCTGATGAAGAAGAGAAGACGGAGTTGTCATAACATCCTGACATCAGGTATCACGGAAGGATCTCCTGAACATGCGGCAAATGAGTAGCCGGAACAGGGGGGCCGGAGCTCAATATAATAGGCTTTTGGTGATCCTTTTTCGGATGTGACAGTGCATTTGTCACGGTCAATGTGAAAACTCCTGAGGCCTTCGCCGAGCCCACGGCCTGTGTATTTAGTATAGCTCTCGCGGATAGTCCATGTCCTGAAGAAAAAATCATCACGCTGCAATGAATCCTTTATGGAAGAGAGCATAGCTGAATCTTCAGCGGGATAGAAACGTTCCCATACTGATTCTGAAACAGACCTGTGCTCCTGAATGTCGACTCCTATACTGAAGTCGGAAAGCGCCATGACAAGATAATCACCGGAATGCGATATGCTTATGAAAATATCAGGATGGAACGGCAGGTAAGGACGGCCGCCGTAAAGGTAATCAACATTTATCCCATTGCTTTTACACCCTGCTGAATCTGCCGGGACAGGCAACTGGAGACACAGCCCATCGTGCTCAGCTTCATAAACAGCGAGCTTCAGCATGTTTTGCCGGGCAACAGCTTTATCAGTTATGAATTTGGTATTGCAAGTGTAAATGCGGAAATATCTGCTCATACCTATATGTTATGAGGATTGAAATTAGGTGTCAAGAAATGTATAATACAAAAGTCTGCGAATGGCTTTGATCACGCTTTTGCGAGCCGCAGCATGGAGGACAGAAGAACATGAAAAAAAGAAATGCGATCATAGCTCTTATCATAATGGTTGCTCTGATTATCGGCGCGGGATATCTTTCTCTTGTCGGTATCGGCCTTGAAGGCAGTGGATCCATTTATGATATCAAGCTTGGACTCGATCTTGCAGGCGGCGTGAGCATCACGTATCAGGCAGTCGGAGATGAGACCCCGTCATCGGAAGATATGGATGACACGGTGTACAAACTTCAGAAGAGAGTTGAGCAGTACAGCACCGAAGCTCAGGTCTACAGAGAAGGTGAGGATCGCATCAGCATTGAGATCCCGGGTGTATCTGACGCAAGTACTATTCTGGAGGATCTTGGAAAACCCGGATCACTTTACTTTATAAGGCAGACTGATGATGACGGCAATGCGAACTACCAGCTTGATTCATCCACATATACATACAAGCTTACGAAGACACTTGACGAGATCATCGCTGACGGCGACGCAGTGCTGTCAGGTACTGATGTAGCGGACGCTCAGGCTGGATATCAGAATGACTCGATGAGCAATCAGCAGATCGTTGTAGAGCTTACCTTCACAGATGATGGTGCCACGAAGTTCGCTGATGCGACAACAAAAGCTTATGAAAAGGGCGAGTCCATAGGTATCTATTACGACGGCGAGTTCATAAGTGTTCCAAATGTTGAAGCTGCAATAACGAATGGACAGGCAATCATAACCGGTGAGTCTACCATAGAGAGCGCCAAAGAGCTGGCATCAACAATCCGTATCGGCGGCCTCAAGGTAGAACTTGAAGAGCTCCGTTCAAATGTAGTAGGTGCTCAACTTGGTGAAAATGCCATCAACACATCTATCAAGGCCGGAATTATTGGCCTTCTGATGGTCGTGATCTTCATGTGCGCAGTATACTGGCTGCCAGGTGCATGCGCAAGCATAGCACTTATGCTCTATACATTCATGATGATCCTTATCCTGAATGCTTTTGAGGTGACACTTACATTGCCGGGTATTGCCGGCATACTGTTGTCGATAGGCATGGCGGTCGACGCAAACGTTATTATTTTCGCCCGTATAAGAGAGGAACTGGCAACAGGCAAAACAGTTTCTTCCGCAATGAGTATTGGCTATAACAAGGCTCTTTCGGCTATCATAGACGGCAATGTGACTACACTGATTGCCGCTGCAGTTCTGGGGCTCAGGGGCTCAGGCACAGTCAAGGGTTTTGCCCAGACACTGGCTATTGGTATTCTCCTTTCGATGTTTACAGCTATCTTTGTGACAAGATTCTTCATGAAGATCGCATATGGTATAGGCTTCAGAAATGAGAAGTTCTATGGTATCGCAAAACAGCACAAGACACTCAAAGTTGTAGATCACAGAAAAATACTGTTCACGATTTCAGCACTTGTTATTCTGTCAGGTTTTGTCGCTATGGGAGTTAATGCCGCAAACGGCAAAAAGGCTCTGAACTACAGCCTCGATTTTGTCGGGGGCACTTCTACGAGTGTTACCTTTGATAAGGATTACTCTCTTGACGAGATCGACAAGGATATAGTTCCTGTGTTTGAGGATGTTACAGGTGATGGTAATGTTCAGGTCCAGAAGGTCGCCGGCAGCAATCAGGTAATATTCAAGACAAGGACGCTCGACGTCGAAGAGAGAGATAAGCTTCAGACAAGTCTCGAGAGCAAGTACGGCGTTACTGAAGATGGTTTTGAGACAGAGACGATAAGCTCGACAGTAAGCTCAGAAATGAAGAGCGACGCGGCATCGGCGCTTGTTATAGCTCTTATCCTGATGCTGGCATATATCTGGTTCAGATTTAAGGATATGCGCTTTGGTGTTGCATCTGTAATGGCTGTTGCTCATGATGTGCTGGTGGTTCTTGCATGTTACGCCATAGTCCGTGTTCCTGTAGGCAGTACATTCATTGCCTGCATGCTCACTATAGTAGGTTACTCAATTAATGCTACGATCGTTATTTTCGACCGTATAAGAGAGAATCTTAAGATACAGGGAAGTGCCGATCTTGAAGCGATTGCTGATCTCAGTATTACGCAGACCCTGTCAAGAAGCATATTTACATCGCTGACTACTTTCTTCATGGTATTTACTCTGTATGTGCTTGGTGTTTCTTCTATCCGTGAATTTGCTCTTCCTATAGGTGTAGGTGTTGTTGCTGGCTGCTATTCGTCGATCTGCCTGTCAAGCTCATTCTGGTATCTTCTTAAGAAGATCAAACCAGGGAACAGCAAGACAGCAAAGAAAGTTGAAAAAGCGGTCATCGCGGACAATAAGGTGGCAACAGCAGGTCAGTTGCCGAAGAAACCGGGCAGAAAGAAAAAGAAGACAGATACTAAGTAAAGCCTGGATAATGCGTAATAGATTATGAATAATTGCGGAGGGATGCGTTTACGGCAGACCCTCCGCTTGTTGTCTGCAAAGGGAGAAATGCCATGTCTGATTGGATGATAGCCCACAGGGGCGGAGATTTTACGGCGATAGCAGAGCAGTGCCACATATCGCCGATCCTTGCGAGAATAATAAGAAATCGCGGTGTAATCGGTCCTGCCGCAACAGATGTTTTTCTGAACGGAACGACAGCGGACCTGCGTGATCCGCACCTCATTCCGGGCATGGATGGAGCGGTGAAAATCATCAGGAACAGCATTTCTTCAGGCGACAGAATGAGGATCATAGGTGATTATGATGTCGATGGAATATGCTCAGCCTATATTCTGCTGTCAGGACTTAAGTCTGCGGGAGGGGACGTTGATGCGATACTTCCTGACAGAATAAAGGACGGATACGGACTTAATGTCGATATGATAGAAAGAGCAGGTGAGGATGGTGTGAAGACGGTGATTACCTGTGATAATGGCATAGCTGCAACTGACGCTGTGAACAGGGCAAAGGAACTCGGAATGACAGTCGTCGTGACAGATCACCATGAAATCCCTTCAGTCCTTCCTGATGCAGATGCAATAGTTGAACCGAAGCTGAGAGATGATACTACAGGAGAAATCACATATCAGTTTCCGGATATTTGCGGAGCCGTAGTGGCCTGGAAGCTTATTGAGGCAGTCAGGGGTATATCAAATGAAGAGGCCGGTGTCAGGGGCAGTGAGATGTATGAGGCAATGGCATTCGCGGCTATCGCAACAGTTTGCGATATCATGCCGCTTATGGATGAGAACAGGATAATAGTGCGTTACGGACTCAGGGCAGCGGCTGAAACATCGAACCCGGGGCTCAGAGCGCTCATTAGAGTAAATGGGCTGGAGGGCAAAGAGCTCAGCGGATATCATGCCGGATTCGTTATCGGACCTTGTCTCAATGCATCAGGAAGACTTGATTCTGCGGAACGGGCACTCAGGCTTTTTGGTGTATCAGATTCAAACGCAGGGCAGGACGCAGAAGAAGAGGCGGGGGAACTTAAGGCACTCAATGACAGTCGGAAGTCAATGCAGACCACAGGTATTGCAGAGGCGCAGACAATGATCACGAGTGGAGATTTTCTTAAGGACAATATTATTGTCATTGTGATAAAGGATCTTCATCAGTCACTGGCCGGGATAGTTGCGGGTAAGATAAAGGAAGAGTACAACAGACCGACATTTGTTTTGACTGCGTCCGGTGAAGATGGCATTCTGAAGGGCTCCGGCAGATCGATAGATGCTTATGATATGTATGAGGGAATGACGGAATGCTCGGGTCTGCTCCTTAAGTTCGGAGGGCACAGGATGGCCGGAGGACTGTCGATCAAAGAGGAAAATGTCGATGAATTCAGGCAGCGCATTAACAACAACTGCGGTCTTACCCCCGATGATATGAAGAAGGTCGAGCATCTCGATATGGAGCTGGCAGCGCACTGTGTAACAAGTGAGCTTACAGGCGAACTTGCAAAACTGGAACCTTGCGGCAACGGGAACAAACCGCCGGTCTTCGCCTGCAGGAATATGGGAATAGAAAGCGCAAGGATACTCGGACAGAGCGGAAATGCCGTAAAGTTCGACCTCAGAGACGAAGATGGCAGAGTGTTTGAGGGAATATGGTTCGGAAAATCAGGAGCGCTCGCAAAGAGTTTTGATGAATTTTACGGAGTCGGTACGTTTGAAGCGCTGACATCCTCTTATGGCGCGCATGGTACAGCAGGCGCTATAAGGGCTAATCTTGCTTATCAGCCCAGAATAAACAGTTTCCGCGGGCGCGATACATTGCAGCTGCAGATAAAGGACTTCCGATTTATCGGAAATATGACATGAATTTGAATCAGGAAAGTGTCAAAAATATGATAGCGACTGTTTCACTTAATCCGGCTATAGACAGAACTATGACAGCTGATGACCTGGTAACAGGGGAAGTAAACCGCATGAAGAGTTCAGTTCAATATGCCGGCGGAAAAGGAATAAATGTCACAAAAATGCTGAGAAACCTTGACGAGGAGGCCTGTGCGTTGGGGTTCCTCGGAGGTTTTGCCGGAAAGTTCATCCTTGATTATCTTGAGACCATTGGAGTGGACTGCAGATTCACAATGGTACCATCCGAAACAAGGACGTCACTGAATATAATAACTGACAGCGGAGAGGTGACAGAGATCCTTGAGCCGGGAGCTGCAATACCTGCTGAGAGTGAGAAGGAGTTCAGGGTGGCACTTGGTGATGTCACGGCTGAAACAAAGACAATTGTGATGTCAGGATCGCTGCCGACAGGACTTCATGACGATTACTATGCGGAACTCATTGAAATCTGCAGGACTGCTGGCGCAAAGGTGATACTGGACACAAGCGGAAAGGCATTTGCCGCCGGAGCATCAGCGAAACCTTTTCTGATAAAGCCCAACCTCAGGGAGCTGGAGACTTTAGCAGGAGAAAAGCTTGATACTGAAGGGAGAATCGCTCTGGCAGTAAATAATCTGCGTGAGGGAGGAATAGATTGTGTAGTGGTATCGCGCGGAAAGCAGGGACTTTTTTCTGTGGATGGAAATGATATCATTAAGGTGACAGTTCCATATGTGCCTGTTGTAAATACGGTGGGAAGCGGAGATGTGTGCGTGGCACTCCTCGCAGATAAGCTTCAAAATGTCGTCGGCGTTCCTTCAAGGAATCAGTTGACAGATGCTATGGTGTACGCGGCTGCTTTTTCAGCGGCTAATGTCACAACAAAAGAGAATGGTAACGTCCCTCTTGATACAGCTGAAAGAATGCTTGGAGAGGTGCAGGTGTCAATTGAGAAGATGAAATAAGACCTTTAGTATAAGAAACCATAAGAGCCGTACCTTCCGGCACGGCTCCTGATGGTTTCTTATGAGGGGGGAGATAGTTGATTGGTTTCATCTATCTGAGTAATACTTTACAGGAGAATTGTGACGAAGCTGTGTCCGCTCCATAACGAATTACTAAAATTTCTAAAGAATTTATAAACCGGACGGAATTCAGACCATACACAAGGAGAATATCAAATGACAAAGAAACTGGGAGAATTGCTGGAAAGACTGGAATACAGAATAAAGGACAACACAGGAGCGGCTCTTGATACACCGGTAACAGCGGTTATCAATGATTCAAGGCTTGTATGCAGGGACTGCCTTTTTATCTGTATTCAGGGCGCAAACCGCGATTCACATGATCTGGCGGCCGAGGCAGTGGAAAAGGGAGCAAAGGTAATCGTTGTAAGCCACGATGTCGTACTTGGTGATGACAGAAAAGCGATACTTGTCTATGTGGATGATACGAGATACGCGATGGCCTTTATTGCGGCCGCCTGGTATGGCCATCCGGCGGAAAGAATGAAGATCATAGGAATTACGGGGACAAAAGGCAAGACCACCACGACATATCTCGTGAAATCAATCCTTGAGGCCGCCGGGGAAAAGGTAGGACTCGTCGGTACTATTGAGACGATAACAGGGTCTGAACATATACCCGCGTCAAATACTACTCCGGAATCACTCACTCTCCAGGAGACGTTCGCAAAGATGGCAGACGAGGGTATAGAAACAGTGGTCATGGAAGTATCATCTCAGGCGCTGATGCTTCACAGGACGCAGGGGTTTACTTTTGATATAGGTGTTTTCACAAATATAGAGCCTGACCACATCGGCCCTAACGAACACAAGGACTTTGATGAGTATATGCATTGTAAGGGATTGCTGTTCAAACAATGCAGAATTGGAATAGTAAACGGTGATGATGAGAATTGGGAAAAGGTTCTCGCGGGTCATACATGCACCGTCGAAACATTCGGGCTTAATGCCGGAAATGATCTGACAGCTGAGGGTCTTGAGCTAATTAAGAAACCCGGGGAACTTGGAATCTCATTTTTGACAAAAGGACTGACGGAGATAAGGGCCGAAGTGCCGACACCCGGCAGATTCAGTGT
>Ga0172377_10004688_pt1 | contig 14038 bp, 13 predicted proteins | sample Pumphouse3metaG_FD_119749 | JGI IMG/M metagenome (GOLD analysis project Ga0172377, IMG submission 119749) | Leachate microbial communities from a municipal landfill in Southern Ontario, Canada - Pumphouse #3 metaG | ecosystem: Engineered > Solid waste > Landfill > Unclassified | place: Canada... | reverse complement strand
TAAATTTTAATTATTAACAATAGCGCTCTGATAGTCAATTAATTAAAAGGTAGAATTTTGCACACTTTAGACTGAAGTTAGGTTCGGTGTGGTATATTCTTCGCCCAAATATAAAAATAATTTCATAGAAACGGTGCATTTTCATCAGTTTATTTATACTTTTACTGCCGCAATCTAAATGACCGTCAAAATGAAAACTAATTACTTTGTTCTTTTGCTATGTTCAATGATTATGTTCATCACCTGTTCATCAAGCAGCAAGGGCGATGACAAAGATGACCCGGGTGGGGAAATCCACGAGGACCAATTCCAGAAACTTCCTAAAAGCGGGGAGCTGAAGGTTATGAGTTTCAATGTCAGATACGGGTCCGCAGTGGAGACCGATCCCAACAACAATTGGGATTTCAGGAAAGCCGCCTGTCTTGAAATGATCAATGACCAGAAACCTTCTGTGATTGGTTTTCAAGAGGCTGTCTACACTACCCAATGGCTGTATTTCAAGGATAATCTCGCTGCCGATTATGACGGCTACGGGGTCGGCCGCAATGACGGGGCCGAAGAAGGAGAGTGTATGGGGATATTGTACCGAAAGGCTGACGTGGAGATGCTCGACCACGGCACTTTCTGGCTCTCTGACACTCCTGACGAACCATCTAAAGCCATCAGCTGGGGAGCGGGGCATTACCGAACGGCAACTTGGGGCATTTTCAGACTCAAGGCCACGGGACAGAAGTGCTGCTACATCAACACCCATCTGGATTTGGTACCTGCCGCGAGAGCGAAATCAATGGAACTGATTCAGCAGCGTTTCGCTCTTTACAATCCTGAAGGATTCCCTCAATTCCTTTCTGCCGATTTCAACACCAACAGCGAGGACGTCATATTTGACGAATTGGAGAAGACTATGTTCAATTCGAGGGATTACGCTCCCGAGGGGCACACTGACTTCAACGGCACTTATAATAAGTGGGGAGAGAAATCTATGATAATCGATGACATCTTCTACACCTCATCTTTGTCTGTCATCGAATATCACACAGTGACCGAAAGCTACGGGTCTTCGGCCTTCGTTTCCGACCACTACCCAATCTACGCCATCTTCAAATTCTAAAGGGCATCCGGGAGCCGAGGACTGCTATTCGAGACTGGAGCAGACGATTTCAGCGAAATCCTTGACGTGGACTGAGTCCGGAGCGGCTTCGGCGAAAGTCTTGAGACAAAGAGGACAGGCGGTGACGATGGTCTGAGGCTTGTTGGCAAGCAGATTGGAAACAGAGGACTCAGTAATCTTGGCACGGTCCCTGGCATCGAGGGTAAGACTGCCGAGGCTTCCTCCGCAGCAAATGCTCTCGTCGCGCTCTTTGGCCGCACTCACCAGCTCACCTACTTGTCCGAGAACCGCGCGCGGTTCATCGTAGACTTGACACCCGCGGCCAAGCTCACAAGGGTCGTGATAGACGAGCCGCTCTGAAGATTGTGCCGGTTTAAGCCTTCCGGAGTTGACAAGGTCATTTACAAATTGAGTATAGTGTTGAATCTCAATTCCTTCCAAATGATAATCTTCCTTAAAGACTTTGTAGCAGATAGGACAGGACAGAATCAACTTCTTGCAACCGGACTTCTCAATCATCTCTTTGTTCGCTGCTATAGTCTTGGCTGCCGCGTCAGTCTTTCCGGCAAGCATAAGAGGCCGGCCACAGCAGATTCCCCCGTCACGGTCAGCGAAGACATAATCGACACCGGATTTTTTAAAAATAGTCTCTACGGATTTGATGATACGAGGAGTAAGGTGACTCATACAGCCCGCGAAATACAGAACCTTGTCAGACGCAACGGCCTCCGGAGCAGAAGACTCCATATTCGACCCCGATTTGAGCGAATCCATTGGCAGAGACTCAGACCAGGATCCGCCGGCCTGAACAATAGGTGCCTTAAGGTAAGATAAGTCGTAAGGAAGATGATTGTTGACAGTGGTCCTTTGGACCCTCCTTAATGCCGGAGCATCCACACTCACGGGACAAAGCACGTGACATTTGTCACACATAAGGCACTTGTCCGCAATCTGATCTATCTTCTTCTCATTCTTACGACGCAGAAATCTGATGAAATAGACAGAGGAATACTTCAGATTCTTCTTCTGTACATTCATCGGGCAGGCATCAAGACAAAGGCCGCAACTTGAGCAGGCATATATCTCCGCCTCAGCCACACCCTTCCTTGGATGACGAGGCTTTATGCCGGCATTTCTAAGAAGAATCCAAAGCACTTCAGTAAGAATGTGCATATAGCGGCTAAACGGCATAGTCACGAAGAACAGTCCCAAACTAATCGAATATGCCCACCAGACCGGCATAATCCATAGTTTCTCACCGAAAATGAGATGCCAGAGATGATTGACAGGAATCGTAAGGAAACTGCCGCCGCTGAGATCCGCCGTGAAACTCTCGGCCAGAAGCCTCAACGGAAATATGAGCCATAGACTGTAAAGAGCGATTCTGTCAGCGAGCGAAGGCTTGGTGGTGTGCCTCATTCCGAGCACGATGGATCTGAACCTCTTGAACACCGCCAGACCGATACCGGACAGCACATACAAAAGGAAAAAGTCCATCAGAAAAAAGAAAAACGAACCCCTCAACGCAACGTGCGCCGGGTTCATCCACACGAAAAATCTGTAGAATATAGGATAGAAAAGCGCACCCTCGCTGAAACTCAGATGCTTAGGCACGAAAAGCGCCACTTCTATATGCCCGAGAACAATCAGCATAAACCATCCGAACGCTATGGACGAGTGCATATACCCGAGCAGTGGCTTACGCTTCCATATCTTGACGTGGAAAAGACAGTCGCAGAACAGATCCCTGACATTCTTCCACGCAATGACCGGATTGATCCACGAGAGCAGAAGCTTGATTCTGTCCTCCCTGGTCAGATTGGACAAAAGCCTGATCAGACCTACCGTAATCCAGATGAGCATAAATGTGATCCCAACGAGAAAAGGAATCACGAAATGATTGTAACCCGAAGGAATTCTGTCGATTACCTCAGGAATACTGTCGGGATTCACAGTAAGAAGACAAAGGATGTTCAAAAGACCGGTCATTTTGCGGAATAGATTTTAATAATGGACAGAATCAAGTGTCTTGTGTTGATCTCCCTTGGGCAGACCAATGTACACTTGCCACAAAGCTGACAGGGTTTGAGCAGTTCCAGAGCCTTGTCCGGAAGCCCGTTCTGAATGGCCAGAATTGCTGAACGAAGACTTGTCGGAACGAACTTTCCCGCTGCGCACACAGCCGTACAACTGCCGCAGGCGATACATTTCTTCACGTCAGGCTCCTCGGCTACAAGCAGATCAAAAGTCTTTCTGTCGAATTTGTCCAAATCAAGTCTCGAACTCGGACTGATGCCATAACCGAAATCTACCATTTCTCTCGAATTAGTTTTTTGTAATCACTTGCCTGAGGAAAAACATCAGTCAGGTACCTGTCAATCTCCATTGACGCCCCCCTCGCATCAGCGATGGTCTCAGGCAGAGTCTTCGGCCCCGTAGCCGTTCCCGCAAGAAACACGCCCGGCAACGGACTGCGCTGATTGGAAGTGACCGAGTCACGGACAGCGAAGAACCCGTCTTCCTCAACAGACATCCCGAGAAGATCACCGACCCTTCTCCCTGCATCAGAAGGACGCATCCCCGCCATAAGGACAAGCAAATCAAGAGTAACCTTCAACGGCTTGCTTGAGAAAGTGTCCTCAGCCTTCACCTGAAGACTGCCGTCCGCATTCTCGGACACCTCAGCCACACGGCCTCTGATAAATCTCACCCCGTACTCCTTCTGAGCCTTGAGGTACAAATCCTCGTAATGCCTTCCGAACATCCTCAAATCCATATAGAAACAGTACACTTCCGCATCGGGAAACTCTTCCTTCATCTCGCAAGCCTGCTTGACGGCAGTTGCGCAGCAAACCTTTGAGCATGCCCTGCATCCGGCCTTCTCATCCCTTGAGCCAACGCAATGAACGAATCCGATCTTCTTGGGTTTGTCAATCCTACTGTCAGACCCAATGCTGAAATAAGCCTCCAGATCCGCATTGGTGATCACGTGATCATAGATCCCGTAACCGTACTCTTCCTTCTTCTCCGCTCTGAAAAGCGTGAATCCGCTGGCGAGAAGCACCGCGTCGGCAAGCACTGAAATACCGTTGGAAAGAATCACATTGTAGGATTTGTCGAGACGATTGATGGATTTCACCTGAGTGTCCGTAAAACTCTTCACCCCACTCATATTCTTAAGCATAGAGGACAGCACCCCGTCTGCGTGAACGCCGTCGGGGAAAAGTCTGTCCCATTTGGAAAGATGACCTCCCAGAGAAGATCCCTTCTCTATGAGAATCACATTATAGCCAAGTCTCTGAAGCTGAGCCGACGCCTCGATTCCGGCAGGCCCGCCGCCTATAATCAGTACGTTATTCTTCATAATCATTCAATTATTTCAGACAGGTGGGACAAATCGGAGAGCCTATGTCCTTTCCGTTCTTTCCGGCATACTTCTGAGCAGGGTCGTATTCGATGCCCATCTTGTCCAGAAGTGGCTCTGAATCAATCTGATGAGTCTGAAGACCAAGATCCCAAGGGTCATATCCCATCACAAGTCCGGCCACCTCCTCGTAGGTCAGCACCGGAATCCCGTGACCTTCCTCGCCGTAAGTTCTGCCGGTGGACTCCGCGATCACGTACTGCCATCTGTCCATAAAATACGGGCATCCCGGGCAGTTAGTAATGATCAGATCAGGATGGAAGGGCTCCATACTCTCGAATTTCTTGTAAGTGTTGGAAAGAGAATAGCCTCTGTTGCCTTTGATGAAATACTGCCTGAACCCGAATCCGCAGCAATGCCTTCTCTCCGGATAATCCACAATCTCACCTCCCCACGCCTCTATCATACCGACAAGCACATAAGGATACTCCGCCCCTCCGACTCCTTTGGAAGGGAACATCTTCGAATAGTGGCAGCCGATGTGCTCCACTACTTTGAGCGGCTTCCCAGTCTTGACATTGATAAGCTTGTGCTTCGCCTGAGCCGCAATCAGATTACGGTACTTGTAGACAAGGTCGCTGGCGTGAATCAGATACTTAGGCTTCGCAAAATCCAATTTGCAAGTCTTCCAGAGAATGTCCTTGATCCGAGCCTCTTCTTCCGGGAACTCCCTCCAAGTCTCCATAGTCTCGCAATAAAGACCGAAAGACGTGATGCAGGAGCATACGTAATTCTCATATCCGTTCTTGGCCATCAGAGCGAACTGCCTGGCTATGATTGTCATTACGGTCTCCTGAGGAATTGTGTCCGAGTGATAGGCTATGCCGCCGCAAGTGGTGTGGTGCTCTGTCTCAAAAATATCTTTGCCGAGACGGTTTCTGGTTATGTCCAGAAAAGTGACCTCCGAAGCGGGAAAGAAACTCTGTCGGATGCAGCTTCTCACATAGAAATAATGGTCATCGGGGATATCCTTCTGATAGTCTGACCAGACCTTCTGCTTGCCTTCGTATATCATTACTGATTCAAATGTTTAGGATTAGTCTCATTGTACACTTTAGAAGAGAACTCCTCAATGGACAGCCCCATTTCCTCGGCCTTCCTCTCCCCCGCCTTTCTGACGTTCTCCATCCTCTCGGTGGCGCCTGTCTCATCGAATATTCTCTTAAGCTCGTCAAGATCCTCTTGAGGGATTTTCCTCATAACCCCGGGCCCGTCTCCGTCCAGATTGCCGCCTAACCTGTCGAACACGTCATCCAGATGCTTTTCCTCCCACTCCCATATCCTTCCCGACTCAGGATGCCCCGCATAATCGAAACGACGAGGGTACACGCAGTAGCCGTAGTCCAAGATGTTAGAGCATAGATCCTTTGAAAGCAGATACTGCTGTCTCCCCTTCTCCGAATCGATGAAAAAGCCAAGATCGATGGACAGACTTCTGAGGGCCATCACTATAAGTCCCGGCGCATTCTTTCGAGGGCACCTCGTCACGCAACTCATACACTCCCCGCAGTACCAGATTGTGTCGCTGCGAAGAAGTTTCTCTATCTCGGCGTCGTCCTTGCTCTGCACAATGTCCACGATTCTGCGCGGGTCGTAACGATAGAATTCCGCCGCAGGACAAACCGCAGTGCACGTTCCGCAATTGATACAGGCGTTCAAGCCTTCTTTCAGCCTGTAGTCCTTCATCAGAAGGTCGTAATATTTTCCCATCAGCTGTGTTTGAATAATTAGCAAAGATACCGATTATTTCCTCTTCTACAAATTGGTCCGGCAACTAACTCCGAATCTTCTCCAATGAAAAAAACCGTAAATAGCTGAAAGACTGTAGACTACGTACAGAGCCGTCATCCAGTACTGTCCGGTCAGATAGCACATCATAGCAGTGGCGAAGTCGGCCACAATCCAGATGAGCCATTGCTGAGAGTAAGACCTGCTTAGCCAATAGGTCGCAATGGCGCTGGCTATGGTGACACCTGAGTCAAGCCAGGGCATCGGGTCCGCCAACTTCGTGAGGAGCAGCGTCACGGGATAGAGGCAGGCGGCGAAAATGACCACGCTGAAAAGTACTGTGGAGAACGGCAGAGGATTCAGGTATATACTCTCGGCAGGTCTCGGCTCAGACCTCATCTTCTTCTTGTCCCTCCTCCAGCAAAACAGCCCCCAGAACGACACGGCCACATAATAGACGTTCAGACCCATTGAGGCATAAAGCCCCTGAATGAAGAAAACTACCATAGCCGCCAGTCCTGTCACAATGCCCACCACCCACATCGAATTCTTCTGTCTAATCTCAAGGATGATGTACAAAATGCCCGTCACAAGGGTGAATATCTCCATAAATTCGTTCATAAAAGTCTATTTTCGGAAACGCAAAGATAACCATTATCCGCACCACAATTACGCTGTTTTTGGCTATATTTGCGAAAAATCACGCTGCGCGATCTTTCCGATATGAGGATAATCCTGACTTTTCTGACAATATTTCTGACTCAAACGGCCGCTTGGGCGCAGTCTGACATCAATCCGTTAGCGGACACTTCCCGCATCGACGCTTCAATGATAACAGCCGATGCGAAAAGGCCTTCAGCCGATTTCTATGACACAATCCCCAAGTCCATTCTCAAGACCTCCACTCAAGCCGCGGATGCGATAAGACTGTTCAACGGGCTGCAAGTCAAAGACTACGGAGGAATCGGCGGTCTTAAGACCGTGAACGTCAGAAGTCTCGGCAGCGAGCACACGGGAGTGTTCATCGACGGGATCGCAGTGGACAACGCTCAGAATATGCAAGTGGATCTGGGCAGATTCTCCACCGACAATCTCTCGTCAATCACCCTGTCCAACGGATCGGGAAGCGCGGACCTGCTTTCGGCAAGAATGTACAGTTCCGCCTCATCACTCTCTCTTCTGAGTGAGCGCCCGGTTTTCACAAAAGGCAAAGCCGACAATTTCTCCTTGCGGGTTCGCGGCGGATCTTTCGCGACCATATCCCCCTCATTCACTTGGGAGCACCTCTACCGCAAACGGTTCAGCACCAGAGTGAGTGCCGAATTCGCCTCATCCTCAGGTCGTTACAAATTCACAAAAAGCGAGTGGAGGGCCAATCCCGGTGGCACTTTCAGCGGCTATGACACCACAATGACAAGACACAACGGGGACATCAACAGTTTTCGGGCGGAAGTCGAGATGTCCTCCAAAAGCCTTAGCAACCATCTTTATTTTTACGACTCGGAAAGAGGCCTGCCCGGCCCCGTGGTCAGATTGGGAGAAGGGCTGAGCGGATCCAAAGACAGGCAACGGGACGTGGACATATTCATTCAGGGTCATTATCTCAAGGAAATATCCTCGCTTTACAAGCTCAAGATCAACTGGAAGCTGGCACTCAACCGCACCCGCTACATGACTAATCCCGAAGAGGACCGACAAGCCCTACCGATTGACAACACTTATTCTCAGCAGAGCGTCTACCTTAGTTCTTCCAATCTGCTAAGAATTTGCTCTTGGTGGCATCTCACCCTCGCGGCCGACGCTCAGTTCAATCTGATGGACTCGGATCTGCAAGGTTTCGTGTACCCGAGAAGAATCAGCGCATGGACATCGGCGGCGAGCACATTCTCATTTCCGAAAGCAGTCATCTCAGCAAATATGACTTACACTCTCGCATCGGATTACTTCCGGCGCGCGGAGGCATCCCATGCAGGTGGGTTTGCAAAGACAAATGCCTTCAGAGACTGTCTAACCCCAACGGTAAAACTGTCTTACACCCCTTTCGAAGACATAGATCTTTCATTGACGGCTTTCGCTAAAAGGAGTTACAGACTGCCATCATTCAACGATTTGTACTACACTCTGACGGGCAACAGCAACCTTAGGCCTGAAAACGCGATGCAGTACGACCTCGCGATAGGCTATTCTCTCAAACCTTGCAGCATGCTGTCAATCAGCGCAAAAATCGAAGGCTACCACAACTGCGTCAGGGACAAGATAATAGCCATTCCGACCTCAAGCCAGTTCCGCTGGACAATGTTCAACATCGGTAAAGCAGAAATCACCGGCATTGAGACAAGCGGCATAATTGCCTGCCGCTCAGGAAAGACGGATGTAGGAGTGACTCTCCGCTACTCTTTTGAGAACGCCTTGGACCTAAGCGATCCGAAAAAAAAGACATACAAAGGCCAGATTGCATATATTCCCGAACACAGCGGTTCCATTCACGCTTTCGTAAGCCTGAAAGGATGGAGGGCTGATTACGGGATGTTTTTGACGGGAAGGCGGTGGAGCAGCTCCGCCAACATTTCCGACTACGAGATTGACCCGTGGGTGACAAACGAGATTGCCGTGTCCAAATCTTTCAAGTCTGTCTCGCTCATCCTCGCCGCGCACAATCTTCTGAACGAACAATACGAGGTTGTGAAAGGCTACCCGATGCCTGGACTCAACTTCACGGTCTCTGCGGAGTATTCTTTCTGAAGAGCTTTATTTTCCCGATTTTTATTCCAACCTTTGCAAGATTTTAACAAAGAAGATTATTATGAATAAGTTCCTTTATCCGGCACTCACAGCCACAGCACTTCTTTTTTTGTCCGGCTGCTCTGATTCCGACGACAATTTTGAGAACATCCCTTCCGAAGACGAATCACTTCCCGGAGTTGTGGTCTCGCAAGAGGAAAGTGATTCTCCGTACTACAAACTTTTCGTGCTTAACGAAGGCAAAAGCGGCACCAACAACTCCACTCTTGACTTTTTGCGATTCTCCGACGGCACCTATTGCAGAAACACATTCAGCGCTATGAATCCGCAAATCACACTCGGATTGGGAGACGTAGGCAACGACATTAAGGTCTACAGAAACACGGTTTGGATTGCTGTCAACAACTCCGGTCTGATCGAAGTGATCAACGCCTTGAACGAGAAACATATAGCCACGATAACAGTCCCTAATTGCAGAAACATTGCCTTTCACGACGGCAAGGCCTACATAAGCTCCTACGCCGGAGCAGTCTACGGAGGAAATGACATCAAAGGGTCGGTGTACTTGATTGACATCGCCTCAATGTCCGTTACAAACAAAATTGAAGTGGGCTACCAGCCGGAAGGGATTGCTGTCAACAACGGTAAACTCTACGTAGCCAACGGCGGGGGATTTCACTCCGGCTACGACAACACCGTCTCAGTCATAGATCTTTCCGAGAGAAAAGTCGTCAAAACAATCGAAGTGGCGAAGAATCTCAAGGAATTGTTCGCCGATGACAAAGACAACATCTGGCTGAGCGCACTTGGGGACTACTATTCAGTCCATTCGGGAATTTACCGCGTCAACGGAACCACAGACAAGGTCATCAGCAATTCGGAGCCTTTGTCGAAAGTCAGAGTCAGCGCTATGACTATGGATGACAACGGGACAGTCTATGCGATAGGAAGCGATGACGAATGGAATTGGTCAGGATCTAAATCATACTCTTTCCACACCGTCTCTCCTTCCGGAGCGGTCACGACGGAAGCCTTCTCCAAGGATATGGAAGCAGTCGGGACCCCTTATGCTGTCTGCGTGAACAGCTCTAACGGAGACATCTACATCGGTGACGCCGGCGACTATCTCAACCCTGGCACTATCTGGTGCTTCAGGAAAGATCTTTCTCTCAAATGGAAGACTGAGTGCGGCGTGGATCCGGGGCACTTCGCTCTTTACTCGCTCTACAAATAGACTACCAATTCTTGAACGGCCGGAGGGAAAGCGACGCGTTGTAGTAACGTTTGTCACCGGTAACCTCCTTTCCCAGCCACGACGGCTTCTCGAACTGTTCGTCAGGACTGCCAAGCTCGATCTCGGCCATAAACAGGCCCTCATTGTCACCAAGGAATTCGTCCACTTCGAAAAAACGCTCGCAGCCCTCACGAGAGGTGCCGGGAACGGCTTTTGAAGGAGCGGCGGGAATTATGTAACGGATTTTGTCAATGATTCCGCCCTGACAAAGGCGCATCAAGTCCCCGGCATCCTCCAAGGACACTTCCTTCTCCCATTCGCAGCGGCTGACTCCCGCCGCGTCACCGGGGCCTTTAATCGTCAGAAAAGCCTTGTCATCGCTAATTCTGATTCTTACGGAACGGCCGTTATCGTGAGCCACGTACCCCTGCGCCATTCTGTGACTCTTCACAGCCTGACTCTTGAACGAGAGGTCGTTCACCAAAAATTTTCTTTCTGTTTCTATGTGCATATCTCTCACATCAAAATTCCGCTCACATCCCTGCCGGCTTCCTGAGCTTCCCTTATTTCCGTGGAAGAGACGTCCACGATGGGCGCGTCAAGGATTTGGATACGGTAAAGATGCTCAAGTGCGTCCTCAAGCCCGACCATACCTTTGTTTTTGTGGGCGTCGTACTCGTCAAGCACGTAAGGAGCCGGCATCAATTTGCATTCCTCCAACAGCATAGAACGCAATTCCCGTATGTCGAAGCCGGCGCGGGGATAGACCGCCACCCCGTACTCAATCAGAATTCGCTGAAAGTCTCTCCATTTGTGGATGTTGTACAGACAATCGGCCCCGATGACCAAAGTGAAATCATTCTCCGGCTCCCTGCGCTTGAGCGCGTCCAGCGTCTTTATCGTGTACTGCGGCGGAGGCATATTCAGCTCAATGTCATCCACCCAGACGTGAAGATCGGGATGTCGCTTCACTGCATCTATCGCATCGCGGTACCTTTCAGTGGCCGAGTCCGGGGATATGGTGTCCTTCATCGGGTTTTTAGGAGACACCACAAGATAGACCCAGTCGAATTTATGGTCCTTGGTGAGATACTCCATAATGGCCTGATGGCCTATATGCAGAGGATTGAAAGTGCCGGAATAGACCGCGATTTTCATAAAGAAGTCTTATTTTGCCAAAAAGCCCTCCACAAGCTTTTCAGCTTGCGAATAGGCCGTCTGAAGATCGTCGTTAACCAATATGTGATCGAACTTGTCGGCATAAGTGAGTTCCTCAGTCGCCTTCGCCACTCTTTTGTCAATCGCCTCTGGAGTGTCAGTCCCGCGAGCTATGAGCCTCTGACGCAGGATCTCCACCGACGGAGCCTTGATGAACACGGACATTGCCTTGTCCGAGAAATACTTCTTCAGATTCACTCCCCCCTTAACGTCAACGTCAAAGATAATGACGTTGCCTTTAGACCATATCCTCTCGACCTCCGACTTCAAAGTACCGTAGAAAGAGCCCGGATAGACCTCTTCGTGCTCCACGAACTTGTCCTCAGCTATCATCTTCCTGAACTCGCCCGCGGAGAAGAAATAGTACTCAACTCCGTTTTTCTCAGTGCCGCGGGGCGCTCTGGAGGTCGCGGAGACGGAAAATTCCATTTCCGGATGCAGAGAGAGGATGTGTCTGACTATCGTGCTTTTGCCCGAACCCGAAGGCGCGGAAAAAATTACAACTTTGTTGCTCATATAAGTTTTTTATAACAATTATTCTCGAAAGAAGTTTACCTGACGACAAAAATAACTATTTTTGCCAAGTATTCTTGAATGAAAACGACAATTTGTCAGTAAAATGTTTTGATTTGTTAAATCGTCACACCGATTTCGGACACGATGGCGTTTGGCTGAAAAATTGCAGTGAAATTCTTCTTGGTTTAGTAGAAATAACTTCAAAAATTAATTGAATATGGTTTCTTTCAAAAAAATTGGTCTTGTCAACACCAGAGAGATGTTCGCTAAGGCCGTAAAAGGCGGATATGCAATCCCTGCCTTCAATTTCAACAATATGGAGCAGCTTCAGGCCATCGTTAAGGCTGCAGCAGAGTTGAAATCTCCTGTAATTCTTCAGATTTCCAAAGGCGCCCGCAACTATGCCAACCCTACGCTTCTTCGCTATATGGCTGAAGGCGCTGTGGAATATGCAAAGGAACTTGGTTGGGCACATCCGCAGATCGTGCTTCACCTTGATCACGGAGATTCATTCGAGCTTTGCAAGAATTGCGTTGATATGGGCTTCTCTTCAGTTATGATCGACGGTTCCGCTCTTCCTTATGACGAGAACGTCGCTCTGACAAAGAAAGTCGTTGACTACGCTCACCAGTTCGACGTCACAGTCGAAGGCGAACTCGGAGTACTCGCAGGCGTTGAGGAGGAAGTTTCTTCCGAGGTTTCACATTACACAAAACCTGAGGAAGTCGTTGACTTCACAAGCAAGACAGGCGTTGACTCTCTCGCAATCTCCATCGGCACATCCCACGGAGCTTACAAATTCAAACCGGAGCAGTGCACAAGAGACCCTAAGACAGGCCGTCTGGTACCTCCTCCACTCGCATTCGATGTCCTCAAAGGCGTCGAGGAGAAACTTCCGGGCTTCCCTATCGTTCTCCACGGCTCATCATCAGTTCCGCAGGAGTACGTTGACATCATCAACAAATTCGGCGGCAAACTTCCTGACGCCGTAGGTATTCCTGAGGATCAGCTTCGCAAAGCATCCAAATCAGCAGTCTGCAAGATCAACATCGATTCAGACTCCAGACTTGCGATGACAGCAGCCATCCGTCAGGAGTTCGCAGAGCATCCTGAGGTCTTCGACCCTCGTAAATACTTGGGACCTGCACGTGATGAGATGCAGAAACTCTATGAGCACAAAATTAAAGACGTTCTCGGATCAGACGGCAAAGCTGCCGACTAATCTCCGGACTCAATAAACTAAAAAAGGCGACCTTTTTCGAGGCCGCCTTTATTTTATGTAATCCGTTCTCTTTAGAACGAAGAATAGTCGGAAGTGAAGACCGTAGTAGAGTACACGTTAGTCGCCCCGGTGCTCGGAATAGTCTGAGTGGCCCTAACCTCCCAGTTTTCTTCCGCTCCAGGATTTGCAGAGGTCGGCTTGAAGTACCAGTAATGACTTGCCGTAGTTGAGACCCAAGTAGTGGTGTTCTTGTTTAGCTCATTGAACGTGTAGGCAGAGTAGCAGACATTCGTACAAGAACCGTCTGCAAGTCTTGAGAAATCGCCGACTTTGGTCCCGTTCTGATAGAACTCAACTTTCCAATAAGTGTTGTCATCATCCCAGACCTGAGCCACGAAACTGTTCTTAAAGCTTGAATTGCCCTTAGCTGTAATCCCGGCTGCGCCTCCCTTACCTCCTGAATACCAAGTGTAACTGTAAGCTTTGGTTCCTGTGTAGTTCTCATCACCATCATAGACCCTCAACTGAAAGTTCTTGTCTCTATGCGTTCCTTTCGTGTACCAGTCTGTAATTGAAGAGCCTTGAACAGAGTAAACGTTGTAGCCGTTAGGCCCGCCTATCACATCGGAATTGTTAACCCACCAGCCACCGCATGCAGCTCCGTGGATATGCTCGTAAATCGGCAATCCTCCTTTGCATTTGTAACCGGTATGGATGTAATTCTGAGTGTAATGAGTGTGCCCTATCATCAGATGAGCCTCTTTGAACTGAGAGAACAAAGACAGAAACTCACTTTGGTAATACCCTGTCGTACCCCTGAACGGAATGTGGCAGCAGAAAATC
>Ga0172377_10004687_pt1 | contig 14041 bp, 14 predicted proteins | sample Pumphouse3metaG_FD_119749 | JGI IMG/M metagenome (GOLD analysis project Ga0172377, IMG submission 119749) | Leachate microbial communities from a municipal landfill in Southern Ontario, Canada - Pumphouse #3 metaG | ecosystem: Engineered > Solid waste > Landfill > Unclassified | place: Canada... | reverse complement strand
GATATAGTGGCCAATGTAAGCGAATGCGATGCCTGTTTATCAAAATTAAAGAAAAAAAGATGTTGAAAATATAATAAGCACTAACATATGCTGTATTACCAATAAAACCTCTACGGTCTTGGAATAAAACAATAATTGCCTGAGTAAAAGCCAAAAAAATAGATAAAATAAATAAAATATCCCAATCTTTACGATCTCTAAAAGCGGTTATTAGATATAAATAGAATAAAAAGAAATGAGTAATATGAAATAGTCCTAACATTCTTTCAGCGTCTCCCCAGAAACTTAAATTAAAATCAACTCCAGTAAAACAGCTTATTAAAATAACTAATAAATAAGCAACTAAACCATAACTTACGAGCGATTTAAAAGGCCTAAACTGAGGATACTTCCAGATCAGAACTAACCAAATTGGAAACATCAGCTCCATTAAAATATTAAAACTTATCTGTTTAGAGGTGATAAAAGGAAAAAGGAGTTTAGAAAAAACTAAAAAAATCACTCCTAGGGATAGAAAAATACCAACTTGTAAGATTTGTTTATAGGTTTTAGCAGTCATAAAATAGTATGATAATTAAAATCGCCCTTTAGTAGGCTAAAATTATTGTATAATAAGTACTCTAAAAGAACAAGTAAAATGAAATAAAATAAATAAAATAAATAAAATAAATAAAATAAATAAGCCAAAATTCAAAAGGACATTATTCTAAGAAGAGCCTTCTAAAGTTTATATAAAATTTGTGTTTAATTAAAGATTTAAAGTTATGGCATAGAAATAATTCTAGTCCCAGATGAAGACACAATAATTTCCATGATGAATAAGGAAATGCCCCATGCAGAAAGAATGATGATTAAACCAATTACACCCGAGCTTAAAAGTTTTTTAGCTTTAGTGATTTCTTCATCATTGCCCGCTGCAGTCATCCATTTAAAACCAGCAAAAATGACTAGAGCAACTGCTAGAATGCTCAAAATTATTAAAATATTATTAATTAACTTAGCTGCAATTTCAATAGGGGATTTATCAGACAAACCTATATTATCTTGGATTATACCTTCACCAAAATCAGGGTCCGCAGACGCAAAGAAGACTGGCACAAGCACAGAAATAAACAGAAAACTAAAAATGAAAATGCTAAATAAAAATTTAAAAAATATTTTTTTCATAAATCACCGCCTCTCTAGTATTTAATATTAAAAAATAATACATATATTATAACATATGCAAACTATCAAAACAAGTCAAATAAATTATTAGCCTGTTCTTCTATTCATTAATAATTTCCAATGAATCAATGATAATTTCACTTCCTACTTGATGGAAGTTAACTTCAGCTATCAAAGCGATATGCCCATCTTCATAACTTAATATGACCAAATTATTATTGATAAAATTAATCTCAGTAAGATAAAAGGTTCCTCCTAAAACAGGATCAACTGGAGAGAGCTGATTAATATTGTTTTGAAAATAAGCCTCTATCACTTCTTGGCTAAGTTCTTGCTCAACTATTAAATCAACAATAGGCCCAGTCTTAGGCTCTAGTCTATTAGCTTGATAATAGTATAAAAGCACTCCAATTAGTACTATTACTATGAACAAGGACCCGACTAATTTCGCGTTTATTTTCTTCATAATATTATAAATTAATATTTAAAAATATTTTTCAAACTATCCAAACTCAGCTAATCTAGCTCCCAAATAACTGGTAATCTGGCAGTTATTGCTTGACGTCCAAAAATAATATCGGCTAATCCTGCCCCTTCGCTACCAGGCAACCAAGCAGCTAGAACCAAGTCCCACTCTTTTATTTCTTGCTTAATATCTAAAGGACGTCCAGAGATAATAACCACCATTATTTTTTTTGATTTTTCTTTAACTTTTTTAATTACCGCTAAGTCATTTTTAGTTAACGTTAATTGTTCGCTATCACCCCAGCCTTCAGCATATGGTTCCTCACCAACTACCACGATGCCTAAGTCAGCCATGACCCCAGTATGCTTAAAGTCAGCGTTTGGCTCATACATTAGATCAGTTTCAGGGAGAATAAGTTCCTTGATCCCTTCATAAATAGTACTACCTTTGGTCCAATTACCATCTATTCCTTGCCACTCAACTGACCAAGCGCCTAACTGTCTACCTAAATTATGAGCGGCACTACCAGCTAAATAAATTTTTTTTGACTTCGCTAAAGAAGTTAATAATTGTTCATCGCCTTTTAATAACACAATAGACTTACTAACTGCTTCTCTAGCTAGCGCTCGATGCTCTTTTGAGCCAATACTTTCTCGATAATCAGGATGATAATTTATTTTATCAAATAATCCGACCTTAAACTTTAAGTTTAATATCCTCTTAACTGCCTCATCTATCCTGGCCTCACTAATATCACCATTTTTAACCGCTAATTCCATATCAGTCATAAAACGCTTATATTCAAAAGGAAGCATCACCATATCAATCCCTGCATTAATAGCCGTTACTGTCGCCTGATATTTATTAGTTTCTATTTCATAAACAGCATACCAGTCAGAAATTACCAAACCTTCAAAACCTAATTCACCCCTTAAAACATCAGTGATTAAATACCTATTAGCCGATAACTTTTTGTTCTCCCAACTATTAAGCCCAACCATAATGGTTGATACTCCTGCTTCTACTGCTGCCTGAAACGGTGGTAAATGTCGTTCACGTAATTCAGCTAAAGTCATTTTTGACTCACCTTGATCAAGCTTAAAATTTCTATTATACGAGCTACCCCATTCCATTGCGCCTGCTCCAATATAATGTTTGGCAGTAGCCATAGCTCTATATGAACTCGCGTCATACGAAGCGACTCCTTCTATATAAGCCCTACCAAGACTAGTAACTAATTCTGGATCAGAGCTAAACGACTCATAAAATCTACCCCAACGAGCATCAGCTAAAACATCTAAGTTAGGAGAAAAATTCCAGAATATCCCAGTATCAGCTAGTTCTTCGCTGGTTGCTAAGGCGACCCTCCTCACTAACTCAGGATCATGACTCGCTCCTAAACCAATCGCATGGGGAAAAATAGTTGCTTCAGCCAGGTTGGCGTGTCCGTGAATAGCATCAACTCCATAAATGATTGGTATTCCTAGCCTGCTTGTCCGACTAATTCGAGTATATTCTCTAATCATCGTTCGCCAAGCTTCTGGAGTATTTTGCTTTGGCTTTGAGCCCATACCACTGAGTAGTCCACCTAGCCCATATAAAGCAATATCATCATCATTTTTTAAACTTTTCCTTTCAATTAACATCATTTGGCCAATTTTTTCTTCTAAAGTCATTCTTTCTAATAAGTCAGTTACTCGCGTCTCAAGAGAATTTTCAGGATTATTATAAGCTAAATCTGCAATTTTGCATTTACTTATCTCCCTATTTTGGCAAATCTGAACAAAATCAGTCCCCTTTTCTTTAATAAAGAAAAAATAAAAAAGACTGAAGAAGATAATTATTATTAGAAAAGGATAGAGATGCCTCATAAATAATTAGACTAGGTAACAATTATTAACAATATGATAATATTTTAATTCATTGATAGTTTAAATTATATCATTTATTAGCTTTTTTCAACAGCTTAAAAATCTATCTAATTTTCATTAAAACGGATTAAAAAAAATTTAAAAAGACCGTTTTTTTAGAACGGCCCTTCAACTATTCTTTTATATCTTGAAATATCTGATCAGCATATTGCTGATAGAACCAAAAAAAGCAAACTATTAGCGCAATAATAATGCCAGAGCTAAGAGGCGTTTTTCCTAGATATAAAACTAAAGTTAAACTAATAATATTGGTTAAATGGTAGGCGCGATTTAGATACCTAAGATGAGAACGAAACATTAAAATTAAATAGCTAGGTGTAATTAAGCTTAGATAAACAAAATAGACAAAACTATTAGCCATTAGAGCTATAATTAAAGCTAATAGCAAATAAGCGATTAAAAATGCGGAAGCATTTCTTTGACTATGAGAGCTTGTTTTAATAATTAAAAACGATCCCATACCTACTAAGTAGAGTATGAATGATAAATACTCAAACTGATTCAACATAACTTTATTATTTTTAAATTAAACAATTTTTTTTAAAGAGCTAGTAAGCTAAAGAACTATTAATAAGTTAACATTTTAAATTTGAATGTCAAATCTGACTAACAATATAAAACCTAAAAAAATTAAATTATGCTGTTAATTTAAATAACCTTATTATTTTAGACACTGACATTAACAAGCCCCTTATTTTTTTGGAATCTCCATTATCTTATAACTAATCTTAACATCAAGTGGAAGTTCTGCCACCATCTCTCTCTTATCCAAGCTAATTTTTTGATATAAGCGAAGATAATAGCGACCTGGACCAGTTATTGGCAAACCTTGAATATTAGTTCGATTACGAAACCTTAATATTCCTTGCTTGATCGGAAAACTATTATTGAAAGTATTAATTACTTTAGCATCTGCATCAATTAATTCACCAATAGAATCTAAGTTAATTTCTGTTTCTGCTTTTTCTCGAGACCAATAGCTCACTAATTGAAACTCAACTGGAATAACTAAATTATTCTTTAAAGCATCAGTATTCTCTAAGTTGATATTAACTTCCTCTAGACAATTAAATAGACTGAGTTGATTGCTTTCAACGTCAATTGATGATTTTTGACAAAGCAAACTCCAGACATGTTTCATATATTTTAGAATTAATAGTAAATAGAATTATGATTTAATTATAGCATAATCGCAATAGATTGTATCGGTTAATTGTATTAGTTAAATTATAGAAGTAGATTAATGAATTAAAAATAAAAAACTGCATCTAACAGTTTTTTATTATTCGCTTATTAAATTATCTTCTTTCTATTCTAGTTTAGCGAGCCCAGATAAGTGATTGGCGAGAACGCATAAATTTATTATATTTAGCTTTCCAAACTCTTTGATCGCGTGGAGATTCTTTAGCAATCACCTGGACCAACTTCCTTTGAGGCGTAAAAATTGAATTAATCATATATTTAAAGTTAATTATAAATGAATTAATAAATTAGTTTGTTAAACTGCCACTAAATCACGAATTACTTTGACAAGCACACCTCTGATTTCTAATGCCTTACGATATATCGGCTGGTAACTTTCATTAGCTGGCTGTAAGCGAAATCTGCCCTTCTCTTTATAGAATCTTTTTAAGGTCGCTTCATTGTCATCAATAATAGCCACTACTGTATCACCATTATTAGCGTAATTCTGTTTCTTAATAATTAAGAAATCACCACTAAATATCCCATCACCTAACATTGAGTCGCCCTTAGCCCGTAAAGCATATAGATCCTTTAGATTAAAGCGATCATCTTCAACCACTGCTACTGTCTCATCACCTTCTTCAATCGCTTCTATTGGCTCACCACAGGCGATTGAGCCTAAAAGTGGCACTGACATCGTCTCGGCTAATTTGAGTTTCAGTAGCTCTAAACTACGAGCTGAACCTTTAGTTCTTTTAATGAAGCCTTTCTTCACTAAGTTACTTACATGCTCATGAATCGTCGAGATAGCTGAGGTCCCCATCGCTTCCTTAATCTCATTAAGTGAGGGAGCGTAAGCATATTCTGCTTCATAGCTAGAGATATAATCAAATATTTCTTTTTGTTTTTTAGTTAAAGTTGCCATATTACTTAGTTATTATAGATATTCTTGACCGACAATCTTATTATAACCGAAACTAAACCGAAAGGCAAGAGCTGAGCTGTGGATAAGTAAAACATATACCCAGTCGTCATTTAAATAAATATTTCTATGTATAAAAAAACAAGACCCTAAAATTAAGGATCTTGTAAATAGACTATTTAAAGCTTTTACTACAAATCAGTTTTATTGGCCTTTACACCAATCTGGTTCATAATTAACTCACCTAAGGGTGTTTGAGCAAAGGCCTCAACCATCCCCCCTAAGTTTGTTCCGCCGCTGGTGCTAAAAATATCCATGACATTTTTCATGCCAGAGACAGGATTGCCGGAATTAGCAATAATTTTTACGTCGGCTTTTTGCAAGGCCTCAGCTTGCTTGGCACCAACTTCGAGATAAGCCTTGATGCCTTCAATTGTAGCCAAGTATTGCTGATAACCAGGATTCTCACCAATTTCTTTAGCTAAAGTAATCATGGCCTGGACCGGCGCTAACTGCATCAGCTTTTCAGCTTCGGCCATAGCGGCGCCTTCAACTTTGATTCCTTGAGCCTCTTGCTGCTTAGCTTCAAAGTTGCCTTCAGCGACAATCACCGTGGTTTTTTTGGTTTGCTCAGCAAAGACTACCTGCTCATCACGCCTAATCTCAGCCAACTTCACCAACTCAACTCTCTTCACTTCCATGTCACGTGTTTGAGTTTCTTTTGTCTGTGACAGGACTTCTTGTTTTGATTGTTCTAAGGCAATGCCCACGGCCTTTTCTTTTAAGGCCTTGCGTTCTCCAACAGCCTGATCTGCTTGCTGTTGTCTGATTTCAACAACCTGACGTGCTTCGATTTCTGCAGTCTCAGCAGCTTGATTATTAGCAGCCACCTCTTTACGGCTCTCCATCTCAATTTGAGAAGTTTTTTTGGCCATAATGTTAGCAATGACTCGACTGCCATCGGTGTCCCTGATGTCCATTAACTCCATTGATTTAACAGACTCAACTCCCCATTCAGACAATTGCTCACTAACCTCAGAGGTAAATTGATCGCCAAATTTTGACCGCTCTAACATGATTTCGTCAATGTAGTCTGAGGCCAGAACTTTTCTGACAGCTCCTTGAACAATTAAAGATATTTGACCCTTTAACTCCGGCATCGACTCCACTCTTTGCGAGGCTATATTCGTATCTTTAATACGAAAGAATGAGGTGACATCAACCTTAAATGGTACTCGGTCCTTGTCATATGCCTCATAATCATTCAGTGACAAATCAAAGTTGGATACTGGTAGTTTAATAACCGTTACCCCAATGTTTGGAATCCAGGAAGGCCAACCATAATAGACATTTTTTCCTTCACGTCCAGTACCATAAGAAGTTGTCTTCTTTTTAGATTGGACTGTGTGCACCATGTTAGTAGGCACGACAACGCGATACAATATCGCTAATAAGACCCAAAATGCAAATATGCCAGCTAGGACATAAAGGATTGGCAAAGCACTCATAATCATTTCCATGTTTTTATTTTTTTTTGTTAAAGAAAAGTTTTTTACAACACCTTGTCGTAAAAAGTCGCTAATTAGCAACCTAGCTTTATACGCTAAATTAATTATTTTGTCAATACCTAATCCGAAACAACCTAATCCGAAACATTCAATAATCTAGCGCCATACTGCTAATAGAATTAATCTAGTTATAATACAATAGCCCCCTGATCTTAGATCAGGGGGCTATTCTTACCCTAACTGTTTTTTTTCAATTATCAACCGTAATTTAATACTTAAATCCTATCTCATCATTCTTTGCATCCCCTTGTCTTGATTCATACCTCTATGTTGACCTTGCCCTGGTGCTCGATCAATTCCTAGTTCAGTCATAATTTGATCAGCTTCCATTCTAAGATTATGGGCTTCAATTAGTCGGTTAAAATTTTCGGCCGTTATTTTATCTTTGAACGGATTATTATCTCCCACTGCTTCTTGCCAGGCGCTATAATCTCCTGCCTCTAAAGCTGCTATAGCGGCTGTCTGTTGAAGCTGTCCTTGAGCTTGACGCTCTTCTCTAGCTTCAAACTGAGAAGCATCTAAGCAATTACCTGCTCGCTTCATCCTAAATGAATTGTCCCTAGTATCACTAGCCGCTTGGGCGGCAATTATTCCTCCGCCAATTAGAGCACAAGCTGCTAAAGCAAAAGTAACTCGTAGTAAATTTTTCTTAGTCATATATTTTTTCGTTTAATTAAAAACGGATTAATTATTAGTCAAGCGAATTAACGCTCTCAATAATTAATACGTTTATAATTTCTTTTTCTTCCACTTACTTTAATCTCTTTATTTTTTTGCTATTATCTAAGCCCTTCATGTTTTTTCTACTTATCACCGACCTATTTGCCTTAGCTTCAATGTCTCGTCTAGCACTGCCAGCTACGTCCCCGCCTTCACGGGCCACAATTTTATTTTCTTCAAATTTTTCTGGCTCACGCTCATTAGATATTTCCGTAGTAGCTGTTTTTGCTAACATATTGAGAACTAATTCTAAGTTAGCCATATTGTCACGCAAACTTTCTTTCTTTAAATCTTTCAGTTTCTTATATTCTTTTGTACTCATATCTGCCCAAGCCTTAGTAATTTTATCAGTTAAAATTGCAAACTCTAGGCCCTAGACTAGCCATATTTAATGGAGTTAAAAAGAACTTTAGTCTTCACTTAAAAGAATGTAAATGGCTATATTATCGGTCAAATGATATACTTGAAAAAGAGCTAATTAATATGCTTAAAAAATACTACTCATAGTCTAGCTTGCTAGTCTAGAGCCCTAGATATCTATGCTAAAAGAAAGCAAATCATCGATTTATAAGATTAAAAAAAGTTTTGCGAGAAAAATTATCGAAAAAAAATTGAATACTAAAAATCTAAAAGCAGCCTTTTGTATCGGCAGTCTAGCTAACACGGAGGTGGCTTCAAACAAATTTTATCAAGATTTTGATATTCATCTATATTTTGATACATTAAAAATAGACAAGAAAACCCTAATTACTGTCAGGCAAATATTTGAAGAAGTTTCTATCGAAAATCGAGATAATGATACGGCTATTGAATATATGGTTATAGATAAACCATGGAAAATGATGCCCACAAAAAAAAGAAATATTGGAATCCATGGAACAATCCTAAATTCTCTAGATTTTGATCGCAGGTTAAATATGCATCATATTCTCGGGTTAAATATGTGGGAAAATGCAGAAATACTTTTTGGTGAACTAGAATATACTAAAAAGGACATCTTAATAAGCCAATTCCTTTCGGATGTTGGTGGAATAGGTTGGCTTGAAGAGCTTTTCTATAAATCAATCCCATTTATTGACCAGGCTGACAAAAAATCCTACCCTATGGTTACTGATATTTGTTATTACTTTGGACTATCTGCTTTACTCCATTATTACTATGTGCAGAACAATACTGTCGCAACAAGATCTAGGTGTCTTGAATTTTTTATGAATCAACCAGTATCTAATGACTTGAAGAGCGGAGCGTCTTTTTTGGTTAAGAAAAAAATCAATAATCAAGATGATTTTTTAGCTGCTGTAAACCACACAATTTCGCTATTGACTTTTGTTCATAAGGAGATTAATAAAAATCATGATGTGCTATCAACTGCTAACAAGTTTAAATTTGATGAACACTCAAATTTAATTAGCACTATTTTAAAAAGAGATGTTTCTATCAATCAACAACATTTTCCGATAGATCGCACTAATTATGATGAAGTAAAAAAGCAGATTACTTTTCATATTAGCAAATTTCCACATTTACTTCCTGGAGATTTTACTGATGCTATTTATAGTATTGCAAAAGGAGATACCAATATCATTTGTAGGTGTTATTTTTGGCCACCTGAAAATCAAAGAAGGTCTAATGCTATCGATTTCCCCGAAGAAAATGAAAGTAGCAAATATTCTTTTATCTATTCTTGGGAAAAAGGAATTATCACCTACATCCAAAGGCTCCATGAAATAATTATTAACGAAGCTGAGATTAGACCAATTGACACTATTTTTGCAAAAATTATTTCTCTAATTTCTTTCAAAGAATACCTAGAAAAGATTTTGAATTTAAAATATTCATCAGAAGAAATAATATCAAAATATGAATATCTCTATCTGCGTAGAGGTGTAAATATAACAAATATGGAGGATCAGTTCTTTGCCCACCTTAACGCTCTTTACTCCCTGGTAAACAAATCTTTATAAACATTAACAAAAAGCCCATACTTCGATGAATAAATTATGGGCTTATTTTAATAAAATAATTTATAGTTAGTGAAAAATACGTTTTTATGCATCAAAGACAATGGAATGTATTTTTTTTGCCTCTTGGTCGCTTAGGTTCATATAAACAACTCTAATCGTATACCTAATTATATCAACCATTTCGTACACATCTATTACATTCACGCTCCAAGTATATTCTGATTTTATTTTATCTTTAATGACTCTAAGATAATCATGAATTGAATCTTCTTTTTTTAATTCAATATTCCTATCTAAACTAACCAATTTATTATTAATCTCTACAACTGGATTATTTTCTATTTCTGGCAACAATAATGTCATTTGAGTAATATTAAACTCAGAAAAATATACATTTATTTTTTCTTCTTGGGGTCTATACTTATATAATATACCTAGATTATGACCATTTGCGTGTATCCACCAGCAGGAGTTTGGGTTGGCATCTCTTGGAGCTTTATCTGATTTTATAAACTCAATCTGATTAAACCCCGAATATCTCAATATCTTTTCTATCCTAGCTTTAAAAATATTAATTTTATCTTCTAAAGAAGAGTATAATAATCCAATCATTTCCTGTTCGACGTACTTTCCTTCTTTTTCACCAAATATTTTGCCAATCTCAAATATTTCAATTAGACTTAAATTTTTCTTGATATATTCCTTATACTGGCTAAAGAGACCAATTGACATGGAAATGCGTAATTCAGGAAAATTTTCATTAACAGAATTTTGAGTTGAAACAATATTCCAGTCAAGATATTTAGCATTCTTATTTTTATTAATCCCAGTCAAAGGTAATGAGAGGACTTCATCAAAACTTAATGAAGTTGTAAACTCTCTTAGCTCATCTGCAAGAATGATATTTTTAGGCGTAATATTAGCCACCACTTCTAATTTAGGAAGAATGTTTGTGGGGATTTTTCTATAATCATAAATTCTAGCCACCTCTTCCACTAAGTCCTCCTCCACGCTAATATCTGTTCGATAGCTAGGTGGGGTCACAAGAATCATTTCCTTATTTTTTTCCTCTACCTGAAAATTAAGATTTTTTAAAATATCTCTAACCTCATTTGAGGGTATTTCAATACCTGTAAAGATAGATGGTGCCTCTAATCTCATGGAGATAGGTTTAAGTATCTTTTTATTAAGATAAAAATCAAATAAAGAGCTATTAATATTTCCGCCACAGTATTCTAGGATTAAATTAATTAATAAGCTCATGGCATAGTCTACTCCTTGTGGATCAAGATCTTTTTCCAAATAATTACTTGCATCAGTTACAATATTTAGACTTCGGGAATTCCTTCTAACAACAGCTCGATCATATACTGCCAGCTCAAGAAAAATATTCTTAGTTTTTCGACTTATTTCCGCTTTTTTTGCGCCAACTATTCCTGCTAAGGCAAGAACATTACTTTCATCTTGAATGAGTAGTTCTCCCTCTTGATTAAGCTCTATTTCTGTTCCTAGTAAAGTGGATATCTTATTATACTGGCTGTTTATGGACCAGATAATTTTTCCAGTTATCAGGTCTCCATCCAATAAATGAGAAGGATAGCCAGTCAGGATCATGACATAATTTGACAAGTCAACTAATAAATTTACCTGATTTATTTCATAAAAACTTAAAAACTCTTTTAGCCAAGCAGGTGACTCTTGATTTTTGATGTTGATAATTTCAACTGCCAAAACTCTTCTAACTTCATTTTTTGCCTCAATGTCTACATTAATTTTTCTTTCAGTATAATTTATTTTATTTAAATCAGGAATTATAGTTTTTAACTTATAGTATGCAGCAATCTCTCTGGCAATGCCAATAACAGCTAGACAGTCAGGTCTATTTTGTCGTATTTCCAGACTAATTAAATGATCCTTAGCTCCCTTATAATTAACTTCCGAGATGCTATCTCTCATAAAGCCAATATACGTTAAAACTTCAGCTATTTCCTTTGGATCAGCTTTTAGCTCAGGAACCAGTTCTTTTATTTGACTAAATAATACTTTCATTTTGATAATATTTATATCCTAAATTACCCCCTAAAAGGGTTCTAATATCACTAATCTTATACTTTGCCATTACCCACCTATCTAGACCTAAACCGAATGCAAAGCCCATCCACTTATTTTTATCTAAACCAGCTTCTTGCATCACATTAGGATGTATTATCCCAGCGCCACCCATCTCTATCCATCCCACGCCTTTACACACAGCACATCCCTCTCCTAAGCATTTAAAGCACAACATATCAGCACCAATTCCAGGCTCCACCTCTGGATAATATTTACTTCTAAAGCGCATCACTACATCATCACCATACATCATTTTAAATAAATAATTTAAAGTTCCGAAAAGATCCTGGAGATTAACTTTATTTAAAACTACAAGACCTTGATAATGATGGAAAATAAAATGGTTACTCTTATTTACAGCTTCATTCCGATATACCCTACCAGGAGAAACTACTTTAAAAGGCGGTTGATAACTAGCTAACACCCTTGCTTCGATTGAAGATGTTTGAGTTCTTAATAAAAAATTAGGCTCTTTTACATATAAAGTATCTTGCATGTCTCTAGCAGGATGGTCCAAGGGAACATTCAATCTCTGAAAACAGAATTCATCAGTTTCTAGTTCAGGTCCGTCCATGATGCTAAATCCCATATTAGTAAAATGACCATTCATTTCTTTAATAGTTTTAGAAATAGGGTGCAAGTGACCAATTTTTAATAAATTAAAGTCAAGGCCTTCTGATTGACTCTTAAGCTCATTGATTAATTTTTCTTCATTAAAAAAATCTTCTTTTTCTTTAAACAGAGAAAGAGCTTCTTGGTAAATATTTTGAATTATCGGTGCCTTTTTAATCTTTTCTTCCGGTGATAGACCTTGAATTTCTTTTAAACTTAACTTAATCAATCCTTTAGCACCAAAATACTTGCGCCAAATCAAGCTCATATCATTAAGATTCCCTACATTAGACAGATCAACACTTAATTCATCAAGTTGTTTTTTTATATTTATTTCCAGCATAGAAGTTAATCAAAAAAAATATCTATTATTATCCATTGACATCAATAATTAAAACCAGCTATATGTATTTGTTGGAACTTTATAATCCTCTACTAGATTTGCGTAAAATTCACAAGAAATCTATAATTTTAATATTTATTACAGTATAAAAAATTTATTCAGGCAAAAGAAGTCTAAGTAAATCGTAAGTTAATACTAGCAATTATTATTGTTTTTGTAAATAATATTTTAATAAATGTCGATGCTTAGAGCCATAAATTTCAGTTCGTGACATTTTGTCACGGCCTCATTTCCGTCCTGTTTAAGTCTTTGTTTTAGTTTTCTCCAGTAGGCCCCAACGTCAACACTTAAACATCTCTCTTGGCTATAAACAAATATTAAGTTCTCAAACTCTTCTTTATTATAAGTATTCATAAATATTTATATATAACAAACTGCGCTTTTCTATATTATAATAATAAAATTAATTAAATTAATTAAAATAAATTAATAATATATCCACTATAACAAAAACAAGTTAAGCAGCTAATAACATTTAGGACGATGGCAAAAGAAATAAGCCCCTGATTTTAAATCAGGGGCTTATTCATCTTCCTATCTACTCCTTAAATGACCCGGTCTAAATTCACATGGGGCGCCAGGCGGACAGAGCTTCCGGCCTGGTCGCTCCATAAAGGCCCTGCCAGGGCGCACAGACTTGATTATTTGCGCTTTAAAGACCTGATCCGACTCAATGGAGCCAATAATATTTAAAGGCTCGTAAGCGACAATTTCCGGTAGACTCATTAATTCATCTCCGGCCACTATTTTCCAAGTCTTGCCACTAGGATCAATTAACTCTAAACCATTAGCCGTAGTTCGAGCGAGTCCGACTAAGCGACCAGATTCTGGCTGAAACCAGAAATTGACTTGGGGATTAAGCACTTCTTGATATAAAACTGAACTAGCGCCTAGCTCTTCATCTAATTTTTCACCAAAGCCTAGAAGATAGAAAGCTTCACCTAAAAGAATGCTACTTAAGAAAGCTAAGAGGATAATTACTTTCAATGGG
>Ga0172377_10004683_pt1 | contig 14051 bp, 16 predicted proteins | sample Pumphouse3metaG_FD_119749 | JGI IMG/M metagenome (GOLD analysis project Ga0172377, IMG submission 119749) | Leachate microbial communities from a municipal landfill in Southern Ontario, Canada - Pumphouse #3 metaG | ecosystem: Engineered > Solid waste > Landfill > Unclassified | place: Canada... | reverse complement strand
CGAAGACACGTTGGCACGAGGGAAGATGATGTACATGTGGTTCGTACCATTGGGGTACGTGTACACGGCTTCCATACGAATGAACTCAGGAGCCTTCAAACCGCCCAGGCCGATTTCACCAGCATGATTGTTGGCATAACCGTTCTGAGAAGTAGCAAAACGAGCGCGATCACCGCTTGCCCAAGTACCAGTGAAGGTGTTGGCAGGGATGGTGATGGCAAGCACAGCATCAAGCTGGAACGTGGATTCCGTACTAACAGTACCGGAACCAGTCAAAGCACCAGTATTAAAGCCTTCAATGGTGTAAGCCGTGGCCGAAGTGAACTTCACAGTGAAGGTATCAACAGGGCACGTTGCAGCACAAACAACAACTTTGGCGGCGTCTACAGTACCAAGAGCACTGGTAATGACACCGATTGCAGAAGCACCCACACCAGCACCGACCGTGAACGGGTCAATACCGCGAGCGAGAGCCATATTCTTGGGGGTGATTTCCTTGAAGGCGCATTCAAAAGAACACGACTCACTCAAAGGAATGGACAAGTCTTCCAGGGCCGGAAAACCGGAAGTAAGCTTCCAGTATTCAACGTTGGAAGTCATTTTGGTATCAGCCATTGCACCCATAGAATCCGCGGAAGTCAAGCAAGCGTTGGCATTGCTGACGTTGGCCGCAGAAGCACCGACACGGATCTGGGCAAGACCCAGAGCGACGGTGGATACGTCTTTTGTAACCGGTCCAGTTCTCATTTAATCCTCCTTTACCTTATTATCTGTGGTCGGAACATGCATAAGAACATTCTCGAAACCACAACCAGTGTGCCAACATTTCAATTTCAAAGAACCATGAATAAACATGTTTACCGGAGGCTCTTTGCTGCCAGAACGCTTACCGAACATAAAGTGCCAAACACCATTCGGATATCTGCGTATAATAGGCTTCCCGCATTTTTCACATTTGATAATAGTTGCGCTCATAGTGTACCATTCCAAGAAAACCAAAGCTGGGTGGGGCAAACTTTAGTCTCATCTGAAAGTGTAAATTCCTTCAACGGTGTAACTCTTGCCAGCCACAAAGTTGAAGTCTGCACCAAAGCACCGTCTACTACCTCGTAAAAGGGGATTCTTTTATTCCCATCAGGCATTGCCGGATCGGAGAAAAAATTCATTAACCTGTCTACAAGAATATCATTCTTCAAACCTTCAGCATCTTCTCTCGTAAGGACGTAAACTTCTACAAGTCCTTCACAGATTCCTTCAAAATCAATATTACCGAAGTTTACAGAAATCCATTCTTTTACAGAATTATCAGTATTGGTAGCGTCGGTCAAGCTCTTATCATACACGACATGGATAGCCGGAGATACAGAAGCCTTCGCATCTATGAAATTTGAGATGGATATTTTAAATCCACGTTTACTCAACGCTACCATCACCTATCCCCTTGTTGAATTCATCAAGAAACTCATAGAATTGTTTAAATTCCGCGTAGGCTTTCTGGTTGTCTGTCTCGTTCATATCGATTTCCACAACACACTTATCCATACAACGGAGCATACTACGTACTGTAGTAATGGATAGTTCCATAGTTACATGGATTTCTTTAGCTTGTACTGCTAAGATTTTCATTCTTCACCTGTCCCGTTATATCCGGCACGCCTATTTTCCGTCATACCAACACCGCGCAAAATCATGTCTTCTACAATCTGCTTCACCCAACCCTGACCTACAAACTGCTCAAAAGCTCTGGCTATAAGAGGTCTTTCCGGCTGATTGACAGTTCCATACTCAAGCCACGATAACTTGTACCACATAGGAAATTCTCTACTGGATTTCACCTTTTCCTTAATGCTCACTACCCAACCTTTATGGTTCTTTTCACCAGCTAGGTTAGTTCTGAAGGCTGTAATGGAATCCAGCATTTCGCCGGTGTCGATACCTACAGTGCTTCCGTGTTTCTTCTTTCCCCAAGATTCACTCACACCGTCTACAGGTATACTACCACTTGCTATAGCATTCTTGAGAAACACAACGAACTTCTCAGCCATGCGTTTGCTCATACGACCAGTACCAGTACCATTGCTGGAAGTATCACAAATATCGATATACTCATGCCGAGCTTTTTCAAAACGCTTGACAAGAGGTGTTTGCCAATCATCAGACCATAAGTTGTACCCTATGGTCAAGCGTACAGGACTTTTGTCTGTCTTCAGCATTACGCCCTCGTGTCTTCTTCAAGATCACAGACCACAACGCCGTTAAACCTGTAATACTCTACATTCGAAATTTTGTATTTTTCGCCAGAAGGCATTACCAGGCGATCAAGCACTTTAGGCGCGATTCTTTCCGGAAAGTATGCCACCTTTTCCTTAGTAGAGAACTGCAAGAAAGACTGCTGATCATTCAGATCGGAAGGGCTGCCTCGCAGCGCAGACGTTACAGGCGCAGGCGAAGTGAATACATCTGCCCAAACAGGCACCTGCTGGCGCGTCACGGGGTCTCTATCCGTGCCTGACTGCCTTTTGACTGTAACGGCAGCATTGCACTTGTAAAGCGTGGTAGAGATGATGACAATTTCATCTTCAAAAAGCTCAGGAGAGTGATTCACTACAAGATATGTGAGGTTCTTGCCCACAAAAAGGAGAAGTTCGCCAGGAGTAATCTTCGTTTGTGCCTTCAATGTGCCTTCAATGAAGTGTTCCCGAATAAAAGGATTAGACACCTGTACGTTTTGCTCAACGTCGATGTACTCTCTAGCAACGGGAGAGGACCCCACTATCTCTACTAGGGTCCCTATCTCTTCAAATACAGAGGCCAGATCATCCTGTAAACCAGCCATGATTTACCTCCTAGTATTTGCCAAGGAAATTGTAATCTCTGGCGTTGGGGATGTACGTTATCCAGCTACAAAGTGTATCAGGATCAACAAAAACAGAACTAGCGAACAAATCAGAATTGTCCTTCTTTGCCTGCTCGTATTGCTTATCAAGCAGGTCAAGGATCTTACTGTAGTGCTCAAACCTATTCTGTAAATGGATCTGCTTATACCGAAATTTACGAGCAGCTTCTATCATCAGAATAAAAATGGAATGCCGAACACCTCTTTCAAGTATCCAGTATTCCTTAAGGGGCTGGTCGATCGGAACCGACCAGCCCAGTTCTTTCAATGCAGAGGTTGCGGCGTCCAAGTACGCATCATCAGATAATGAATCCGCAGTAACACCAAACTTGGGCTTGAGTGCTTCTACAACATCGTCAATGGACGCCAACATAACTCACCTACTTCTTTACAGGTTTGGGCTTTGCTTTGATCTTCGGCTTAGAAATAGGGGAAGGAGCTTGCGCTGCTTTTTCCTGTGCCGTGTCGTCCTGTGTGCCCAAAGGAGGAGTGTCGTGGGATTCTTCTGCCTTCCCCTCGCCAGAAGAAATATTGTCAAGAACTTCAGAACTTACGTCCTTGTGCTCTTCAATTTCAATAACGTCTACGGTATCTTCAGGGTCAAGGCATTCGACGAGTCCCCGAGGATCTTCAGCTTCCGCAATAAGTACGTCTTTCAGTTCGGCGGGGAAGTTAACGGACTGGGTATCGTAATACCCAGTACCAATGATACCGCCAAGATGAGAAAGAGCACTTGCTTTCAGTGTAGTTTTTACACGGAATTTCATAGTAGCTCCGGTTTATTTTACAGTAAGGGTCACGATGGTTTTGGGGTTGTACAGAACCGGGAGGCCCTTGTCCTGAACACGAACCCAGATTCCATCAGGATCCCACTCTTCCTTCTGATCAGTGTACAGGCCCCAATGACGGCCAAGGCCGAAAGGAGCTTCCATGAATTCTGCGACCTTCTCGCCTTCGAATTCGTCGGTGAACATCATGATCTTGTTGTCAGCTACGAACTTCTTCCGCATTTCAACCACGTCACGTCCGCCCTTGTAGGCTTTCGTAGTCGCGCTGATTGTCAGCACGTTGGTGGCGTAGTTGATGGCACTGACGGTACAATCTTCCCAGGTTTCATCCTGAGACATGTCGTACAGGCGAACCTTTCCGCCTTTTTCGAAATCCACGGCGTCTTCAACAGTTACGGCGGTGTCACCGATGGCAACATTCGCCGTCATATGCGAGCGGGCAGAGTACAGATCGTCATACAGCTTGATGTCACCAACACCGAGCAGGCGACCGAGAACCGGAGCAGGGTTGGCAAACAAATCGCCTTCACCGAAAGTCGATTTCTTCAGGAGATCCTGAATATTCGAATCAAAAACGAGCAGGCGCAGGGTCGTGCTGTTCATGATGGTGTACTTCGGAGAAGTCTGAATCTCGTTGGCGAACAGGTCTTTCAGGTCGTACATGTCGGCCACGGGATTACGAGTCGTACCAGTTCCCCACACATCAGTACCGGTCAGGGTGATTTTGTGCCGGGACGGGATTTTGTAATCGACGGTGAACTTCAGACCCTTTTCAGAGTTGTAAGAAATCTGACCGTTGACCATCATCTGAGCCAGCATCCATTCGCGGCGACGTTCGCAGCGATATTTCAGCTTGGCCAGGGTCTTCGCCAGACGCTTTTCCGCCTTCATGTACTTGAGGGAGACTTCGGGCTCCATCATGTTGTTCAGGAAAACTTCATCGAAGAAGCGTTTTTCCTTGTAGTACGCAGCGCGGGCCGACCCTTCACGCCAGTACATATCGTCCGTAGTCACCGGGGCGGGAGAGCCGGGGGCGACAAACGGGGTCATACCGATGGAACCACTCTCAAACATCCAGCGAATCGTATCCGATTCTTCCTTGGATACCGAGAAAAGTCCAGAAAAGAAATTCCCCTTCGGCTTGGGAATACTGGACACCACTTTGTTCAGCGTTTCGACACGCAGGGCCTTGATACCAGCACCTTTAGGCATAATAATGTCTCCTTACTTCAAGATAACGTACGGGCCGTCAATGACACCGCTCAGAGCAGTAAGGGCAGTGGCGTCCGCCCCAACCATAGCATCCTTGTACAGAATCGCATTCGACACCACCACAGAAGTGTGTGCGCCGTTAGGATTCGTGTAGTCCCCAGTGGAAAGATGCTGATCCAAAACATACTTTGCCGTGCTGAACTTACCAGATGCACCGGCAGTGAGATAGCAGCAGGCAGACTTAGCGACAGTGAATCCGCCCACGGTCGTAGTGGCATCGTCCAGAGTGACAGTGTATGTACGACCGCCCGCATCAGCAACAATAGAGGCAACAACACCTTCCTCGTAGGCACCGTCGCTATCCGTAAGCACGATGGCGCTGTCCACATCCAACTTGCCAATATCTTCCTTCCAAATCTTGAAAGTAGTGGCCGTAACGTTGTCGGAAACCAGCATGATGCGGCCAACGTCCGCCGCGCTGATGGTATCCGGAATGTAGGGAACCAGAAATCCGGTAAGAGTCTCTACCGCCATGACGGTGCCAGCTTCCAGATCACCATAACCACCCCGAACATTCTTCTGAATGATCAGGGCAATCTCGGGCTCGGAAAAGAAAAGACGTTTTTCACGGAACTGCGGACCCATCACGTGGTTGACCTGCGGAAGATCACCACCGATACCGGCAGTAGTAACGTTCAAACCGATGATTTTATCAGACATATCTCACTCCTTAATTGAGATGCGCGAGCATACGGGCAGCAACATCGTCGGACTTGTCATCCGCGTCCACTACGCCTGTATCTTCAGCCTTGTTTTCCAGGGAAATGCCCTTGATCGAATCGCTGTCTTCCGAAGAAAAGCTCGCAGCTCCGACCCATTCGGCAATTTCACCATCGACAGCGCCTTTGTAGGCTTCAGCATCTAGAATTCCGTTCTCGGCAACGAAGTCCTTGTGATCAACAAGCTTTTCGAACTTGCCCTTCAGCGACTTCGGCAAAGTACTTCCGCCAAAAGAAGCATCGAAAATGCTCTTGGCCAAAGTAGTGGACATGCTGGTATTTGCCATGATAAGGTCACGATGATCATTCTTCAGCTGGGCATTTTCTTTTTCCAAAGAACCTTTTTCCTCTTCCAAGGAACCCAACTGAGCCTGATCAACCATTCCGGCCTTCGCGTCTGCTTCGATAGCAGCGTAAAGCTCAGGATGTTTCTCTTTCAGTTCAGCTTTGGTCATAATTCCTCCTTCAACAAAATCATTTTCATTTGATTCTCCCAATACTACGGTAGCCTTCTCTTCGTCAACCGATACCGCGGACACCTGGGAGTTTTTGGTAGTACCTAACGCGGCAAGACGCGATACCACCTTTTGCAAAGAACTGACTTCGTGTGCCATGCGGTACTTAACAGCATCCGATCCCACCCGAATACCGCCTTTACCGAAGTTCTCTTTAACGTAGGCAACGTCATCAATTCCGAAATTACGAGAAAGTTTCTCAAAGAACACTTCTGCCATGCTGTCCAGATAACGCACTACCTCAGCCTTATCATCTGCTTTTTCTGGGTCCAGCCGCTTTCGAGGAGAGTTGGAGTTTACAATTTCAACATAGGTTCCATCGCTTTTGGGCATGGCAACAACCACGCCGACAGAACCGAGCCTTGCTGTAGCATCCACAGACAGCCTGCTAACAGCGGAACCCATCCAGAAACAAGCAGAGGCGGAAGTTCCGCCTACATAGCCCTCAATAGGCTTAATGCCCCTGGCTTCAAAAATTCGATCAGAAAACTCGTTAATTCCTGTGGCATGGCCACCAGGAGAATCGAAGTAGAAAAGAATCTTACCCACCTGACTATCAGCCAGTGCGGATTCGAACTGTGAATGCAGCATATCAAGATCAGTAATGCCGCATACTCTGGAAAATGCAGTAGCTCTGGGAATGATGGGGCCTATCACGGGGATAATGGCTACATCTGTACCCGCTACAGCACTCTGGAGCACTGTTCTTGCCCTTTCGTTGTCTTCCTTCACAAGCATGGCTTCTTCTTTGTTGCCTTCTCCATTTACCACACTAAGCAGTAATTGAAAATAGCTTTCATCGATAAGCCACTGACTTGAGCAGATCGCAGAAAGGATGTGTTTATTCTTTGTTGTCAGATTCATTCTTTTTCACCTTCTTATCCTTTTGAGCACCTTCAAGTTCTTTATCTTCCTGTTGAGATTCAGAATCAGCAGCATCGACCGCAGATGCCAATACTGGATATTTAGCATCCTCGGCGGCGTGTTGCAACCTCATTCTGGTGTAATTGCGAAAGCCAAGCTTCTTAGCCACAACAGAAGGTGGTATGCCCAGAGTGTCTACCACGGACCCGTGCTTAACTCCAAGTAAACCCTTCGCTGCGGATTCAATATCTACAACTTCCGAAGTCGGGAAAGTGATTTCCAATGACTCCCAAATAGGCAGCATCTTCTTTCCAAAGATAGGCTCTTTCTTGTCATCAAAACCCTTTACAACAGTTGCCTCCCTGAATAGTTTAAATTTGGGATTAACGATGGACTTGATTCTGAAAATCTGTTTCCAAAAATCGTACACAAGGAATCTACGAAAACGTTCAGTCTTCATTTCTTTTCTATCTGCTTCAGGACCCCTGGAAGCCTTAACGGAAGCGTAAGTTCCACTGTTAGAACCAGTCACCATATCTTCCGATGTATTGAGGCCCGAAACTACCATCTGCATAATGTCTGTGTCTGCATCGGAAATTTTTGAAAGATTCGGGTTCTTGCAATCAAGCTTCATACCCGGAGGCAGCACAATAGTACCACCAGGAGTCTTCGGCTTATGAAATCCAGTCTTTTCCACTTCCTCATCAGTCAAAGAAACCCACTTCTTAAAACTGGCCATGTCTTCAAATGTAGCTACCCACAAGTAAGAACCGGAAGAACGCTTATGATCGATCTCATAACGCTTCAATTCCTCATAATGATTAGCCCACTCAACAACAGTCCTAAGATGAGATATGTTGCGATCAGTAAAAAGACCGCGATCCCAAGAGATAATGAAAGTCTGAAAACCGCCGAAATTACGGAATGCAGTCTTCCGAGTAGAACCGTACACCTTGTAGTTTTTGTTTTTAACAAGCTTATGATTACGCAGCTTGTCAGACATATCCCCAGGAAACTCAGAAACGTAAATGCTGGGAATAACATGCGGAACTTCCTTTCCGGTATCGTCCTTAATTTTCACAACGTAGAATAAAGGCATAGAGGACTTATTCGGATGATAGACTACACCTTTGTGGTCATTCCCAGTTTCCAAGGAATTTGGAGGTATGAAGTCCAATTCTACGAAACCATCTTCATGAATGGTTCCGGAAAGAAAAAGCTCCCCTTCAATTTCAGCACGCATGACGTACTTTTCGAAAAAAGAGTACAAACGATTCCTGCTGTCAGTGATCATCTGGTACACAAATTCCTGAACGTCCTCGTACTCGGAGTAAAACTCGAACCCTGCCCCTGCTAAATATCCGCCTGTGTCTTCCACAGAAGTAAAGACCTGTGGATTGGTATTAAACTTTTTCCAACACTCTTGCTGAAGATAAGCTATACCGGCCGGAGAATCGTCTTCCATTCTTGCCACAACAGGAAAACCATCTTCATCTACCACCATGCCTTTAGATCCGTCGGGCATGGTGAACAGGAGGCCACTGGCCATAACCTCCTCATCCGACATTCCTAATATAGCCTTCTTATATTCTTCGTTCATGTATCCTCCAACTATCGGTAACTACCCAACACGTTCTTATTGTCATAGTACATCCCCATAAAGGACGCAACACCTCGGGGCCTAAAATCGTTCACAGTCAAATTCCTCATACCATAAATGTTCCAGGCAATACTGAAAATACAGTCATCCTGTATTCCGTATCTTTCAGACTTCTCCGGTGATCCATACCACACTTTGTCATCCGAAGACTGTTCAAAATTCATCATTTCCTCTTTAAAGATGTCATCCATCTTGCTTCCTGCCACACCTATCTTAGGGCACTTGAATCTTTCTGTGGAAACGATGATGAACATTTCCGAAAATGCCATTTTCTGCCGCTCTATGTTAGGTTGAATCAACTCATACTTAATTTCATTCTCTTCCAGCCATGGAATAATATCGAACATGCCCCAACGTTCTGCACAAAAAGTATCAACACCATCATAAGTGGTGTTTGCTATACTCACGATATCTTTAATTCCATTCAAGCTGTTATCTATCACATGATTTATACCTAACACCGCATAGATATAAGATTGCACAGAGTTAGGTAAATACTGAATTGCAGCATTGCTTCTAGACCCTGGAAGACCCTTGGCGATTATACTGGTTATGGTTCTAGCTCCATGTGTCACTATTTTCATGGGATCGGCGCGGTCAGTTCCAAAGCCAATAGCCCAGTCTGTGTCATAATAATCTGAAAGCTGTCTAAGCTCTTCGCATGTCGCCACACTGTTGAATAACGTGGCTTTGTCTAGGCTCAGAATCGTTGACATAGGCTTTACTGCCCTTTGTAAACCGGCCCTGATCAAAGAAAGTTCAGTATCGGCAGCTTCGTTAATGCGCTCCTCAGTTTTACGGATTGCTGCCAGGTGTCGTTGAATGTTTTGCGTGTTTGGCTGGGGTGCACCAGAAGGATGAACAGATAAGATTCGCGTTGCTTCTACCATATCTTCACTGAACACTTTACCTACGCCAGATTCCCAGACATTTCGAAAATATCTATCGAACTCGGCTGGTGGAAACTTCATTCGATAATCGTCAAGCTGGGCCTGGGTCATCTGGGGATTGAAAAAATCTTTGTAAGATCCTTCTTTCGAACAGCGGTAGCTAAAGAACGTCATGCCCTTATGCTCGCTCTCAATCCAGGATCGGTAGAGCTTGTAAAGGATATGTGATTTTGCCGATACAGTGGAATCGATGATTCCCAGAGCATTAGGCATGTTACGAGTGGAACCGTCAAGCTGCACGAAGAACTTTGGATTCTTCATGTCGAAGATTTCTGAAAACGTGTAGCCTGTAATGTTCGACACAATACCGCTGAAGCTAGATATGCTACGAATAATCGATATGGTAACACCTTTAGAATTTCTAAGCCGAATCTCTTTCTCCTGAATATTACGCTCACCCACAGTAGCCAAGAGCTTGGGGCTATTCAAAATGATTTCACGCATAATATCGTAATGGACAAACTTAACCTGATCCTTACTGTTAGCACCAAGCATGATCTGCTGCTTAGGAAAACAAAAGAACTTCCACAACTGTATCAGACAAGCTATCAACGATTTACCATCACCGCGCATCCAGCATAGCACTATTACGCGGTATTTAAATCGGCCTTTATGCATCTGCAACGCTTCCATCAGAATAGGCTTCTGCATATTCCAGCAATCGTAGTAGCTTCTATCTGTAAGAGGATTTTTCTCTCTCGGCATATCCCCCATGGGCAGCCATTTAGGTATATCACTGCCTTCTTCATAAATGGCTAGATTTACATTGTCTTCGCACCACTGGATAAACCCCGCCCCGCCATTGCGCCAAGCTTTGAGCTTGTCTTTGTAAGACATGGAAGTGGTATCAATAGTCGGGGGCGGGGTAAAGTCTTGCTGATAAGCTTCTAGTGGTTCTAGGCTGGCTTCAGATCGTAATGCTACACGCTTCAATATTTCTTTAATGGTTTTCTTCTTCATAGCATTACTCCATTATCTCATCAACGTAAGATCCATCCCCTAGTTTTGGGTTTATAGTTGGAAGTGCTTCTTTAAACCCCAGATTGTTCCACAGCTTCTCTATTGCCGATGTTTGTTTTCTGATCTCAGCTACGAGTGGGTGGATCTTCACATCGCCTTTTTCAGTAATGAACGTCAGCCTTTCTAAAGTGGAATACTCTACTTGCAAATCGAATAAGATGCTGAACATGGGTATCAGCAAACACCCGATACGGACGCCTTCCTTCGTGTTGAACGTCTTCCCACACACATCTAAGGCGGCTTCATATACGGCTTTCGTGTACTCAGCATGGGGCTTGCAGGATCTGTTATCCCCGAAGAACTGGCATTCCTCAGCAATAGGGCAGCGATCACGGCAGGGCTTACGATATATAAGCTGCACTGCCTTGGTATTCAGTAGTTGCTTTTTAAGCTCAAGATTAGCCATGGTAACTCCTTTTTTGTGTGTGGATAATATGCTGGTTAGGGGGCGTTGTAAAGGCTGTGGATATGGGGACAAGAAAACCTGGATATGGGTTGGGGTTATCGGTATATCATATACATACAATAGCGAAGGGTCAGTCTGGGTTCCTGTTTTTCAGGGTCCAGGTGTGGTGGGGTGCTTGACGCTAAAAACGATGGCCTAAGTGCTTGAAATAATTGAAGGGGGGCCTTTTCTTCAATCATTCTCACGGCTTGCGCTCGCGTGTCATCGTAAGCCATTGAAATCACTAGCTAATGGTGCTGATATACTAAACTATAGCCAAGTATTTTCACAAAATGAAAGAAAAGCTTGCTATTCTCACGAAAAAGCCTACTTTCTTTCTTAGTTATTTGACAATTAAAGGCACGGCGCGAACGTCACTTAGGCGAAAGTCTAAAACAAGCGCACGGCAACGCGAAAGAAAAGAGGCTTCATTGTGAAGCATGTCTTGACGCTTCGTGAAACAAGCAAGCCAAACAAGGCAAGCGCAAGCGCAAGCGCAAATTGACGCAAAAGAGAGCGAAATAATGGCAAACAATAAGAAGATCGAAAAGGCAGTCAAGACAGTCAAGACAGTAAAGCCTATCGCCAACGAAAACGAAAAGGCTTTGTGTGACTTTGAAACGGCTTTGTTGACTGCCTTGAAAGTAAAAGCCGTAAACGTAGAAGCCGTCAACGATTTGATCGAAAAGGCAGGCTTCAGCGTGAGCATGGCAGAACACGAAGCCTCGAAGCCTGTCGACGCGAAACAAGCGGCATTTGAAGCATTGCAGGCGTTCATTGTGAAGCCTGCCAGCGTAAAGGCTTTGACTGATAGTTTGAAAGGCTTGTGGCTTGAAATTGAGCCTGACAAGACGCTTGACAAGCAAGGCACGTCTTTTTGTAATTACTTCATGACAATGAAAGTAAAGGCAGGCGAGACAGTCAAAAAGGCTGAATTGCTCGCCTACGTGCAAAAAGAATATCGTTCGCATTACGTCAACGTTGGCCATTATGCGACTTGGCTTCGTAGGCTTGACGTTGAAAAAGTGCCTCACGTGAAAGGCAACGGCTTCTTTCGCATCACGGCTTAACTTCTAGCAGACTGGCAGGCGCAAGCCTGCCAGTCAAAAAGGCAGGCGCACAATGAACAGACAAATGGCCGTTTACACAGACAAGCGTTCGAATTTCGATACAGTTTGGCACTACACAAAACTAACTTTCAAGACGGCGTTCGCGTTCGGCATTGGCTACGCTTATATTGTTATAGGCTTTTCGCTTTAAACGCTTGCCTGCCTTGAAAGAGGCAGGCCACAAACAAAAGAGGCTTCAAATGATAACTTTACAGGCTTTTGGCTTTGACGTTGAATCATACGATAAAACGACTTGTGACGGCGAAATTGTGACGGCGAGGCTTGCCAGAAAAAACGCAAGACTTCGTGACGTTGACTTTTTTGTGCTAGGCGAAGCAAAAGGCTTTGATGCCGTAGTGCATGAGCTTGAAAAATTGTGGCCAAAAGGCAGCGCAGAAAGAGGCATTTTGTTGACGGCTTGCGAGTATAGCAGACAAAAGCCTTATACGCTTTTTGACGGCTTCTTAAACGTCAATAGGCTTCACGCTGTTTATGCCGACAGGCTTGACGCCGTGCGGCGCGTCGTCGTCGCGGCATTTGAGACAGCGCACAAGCTAAAAATTGACGATCTAACACTTCACTATAGATAAATACAAGGCAGGCGCAAAGCCTGCCTTTTTTTGGCCTTGCACTATTCCTCCCCTCTCCGCACCTTAAATTGCGCGATTTTGCACGATATTGCGCGATTCCTCTCCACGTCCTCCCCCTCTCCTCACCGGCACCGCTCCAAAATCCTGATCCGGCTCCGACCCATACCTGGAACTCCGGCTCCTCCCTGGTGTACCTATGGGCGGTATCTAGGACCCAGGTACTCCAGATCCTAAACAACACCTCTCGGAAGCCGAAGTCCCCACATCGAACTTATAAAGACGGGAATCCGCTGTCCCCACACGGGTCAGGGTGGCAGGTATACCTATCCCTATACCAGGCCAGCCGGGCAGGTGTACCTTGGTAAGGTAAAGATTTTCGAGGGCCGGGCAGGTATACCTATACCTAGGAACCTGCTCCTGGCAACAGTTAGGAGTCCCGGCCATTTAGGTACATTGTGGGACAGTTATGAGGAATTTTTACTTATGGGAAAGCCACGTCCCCACGACGAGCATCAGGAAATGTCGCAATTATAAGATTTGCATCCTATCAAACATTATGTTTCCTGGTATCCCCGGCAGTGAGAAATAATAAATCTATGAGGAAGCTATGGAAATAACTACATATTTAGAAAGTACACGAGTGGTAATGCTAGGAACTGTAATAAATGCATCAAAACATAAAGTGGGAAAGACAGTATTAGAAGAACTCTTTTTGCTGTCCCTGGCTTTCTCAAGAATATTCCTCTTATTTCCTACAATACGTATTCAAATTATAGGTAAATAACAGTTATTTCCTTACAATATCAAAAATAATGACTAGTTCCGCATAGAATATCAGGGATTGCAGAGGAAAACAGGCTAATAGGAGCTCAAAATGATGCTTAAATCTACGAAAGTGCATTAGAGCATCATTGAAAGTATCCCTGTTCCTGCAAATCGGGGACGGGAGGAACCCCGCTCCCGGCTACAGGTATTGGTGTATTTTTGATCCTAACTTGCCCCTAGTGCAGCCTAGAACAGTCAGGAGCCCCGAGGCCGGAAGATAATCCTGATATCCAGCGCAGGGACTGCTGTTTATACCGCAAATGCCCCTCCCCACGAGCGGAAATAAGATCAATACAATTAGATATACACGCGCAATGAGGAACAGGAATTTGGCAGGAATCAGGAACGATATGTCGGAATGCCTGGAATTAGCTAGGAATAAAGGTTGTGTGCCTGGG
>Ga0172377_10004681_pt1 | contig 14054 bp, 7 predicted proteins | sample Pumphouse3metaG_FD_119749 | JGI IMG/M metagenome (GOLD analysis project Ga0172377, IMG submission 119749) | Leachate microbial communities from a municipal landfill in Southern Ontario, Canada - Pumphouse #3 metaG | ecosystem: Engineered > Solid waste > Landfill > Unclassified | place: Canada... | reverse complement strand
GGAAGGGGAGTTGACCAATTGGCGTGCCGCGCTCGTGAACGGCAGGCAACTGGCATCCGTTGCACGGGAACTCCGGTTGGGGGACTACCTCTTCATGAGCCGCGGGGAGGAGGCGAGTGGGGGGCGGGACAAGGAATCCACGCTCGCCAATGCGCTGGAGGCGCTCATCGGGGGGATTTTCCTCGATCAGGGGTTCGAGAAGGCCCGGACGTTCTGCTTTGATCACATTCTCACGCGCCTGGGGGACCTGCTGAAGGCCGGCAAGCACCGGGATTTCAAGAGTGTGTTCCAGGAGAAGGCGCAGGAACTCCTCTCGATCACTCCGCACTACGAGGTCGTTGCGGAGAGTGGTCCGGACCACGACAAGGAATTCACGTCGGCTGTGTTTCTGGGGACGGATGAGATTGCTCGGGGGTCTGGAGCGAGCAAGCAGGAGGCGGAGCAGGCGGCAGCTCAGGCGGGCCTGAAGGTCAAGAAATGGAAGTGAGCTTCAGTCGTCGCTGCCCAGCCCTGCCGTGCCATTCTTGTGATTATTACCATTCATGAATCGATTCCCCATCCGTGATTGCAGCCAGTCGCGCCTGTTCCTCTTTATTTCAACGAGACCGAGCACCGCCATATCGCTGCGCAGACGGTCAATGACCTGATAGGGGGCGTAGTAGGGCAACTCCACTATCCAGTCCCCGTTCTTCCGATGGGTTTTTGCAAAAAAGACTTCGAGAATTCTCTCCCCCGCTTCGGCGGTTTCTTCATCAATGCACCCTTTGAAACGCAAGATGGGCATGGGGATGGATTGTATGCCTTTCCCCCCTGTCATTCAATGGATTGCCAGAGGCTCAACCCATCTTGATCTCAATATCCACGCCGGAGGGCAGGCTCAAAGATTGCAGGCTCTCCATGGTCTTGAACGTGGTTTCCTTGAGGTCGATCAAGCGCCGGTGCGTGCGCATTTCAAACTGGTCGCGTGAGTTCTTGTGCACGAAGGTTGAGCGGTTCACGGTGAATTTGCGAATGCGGGTGGGGAGGGGGATTGGGCCATGGACGACGGCTCCGGAACGTTCTGCGGTGTCGATGATCTTGGCAGCCGCTTCATCGAGCACCGTGTGGTCGAACGCGCTCAGGCGGATGCGGATGGAAGGCGCCGTCTTGGATTCAGCGGTTTTCTTCTGGACCGGTGCGGGAGTGGGTTTCTTCTCCACGGCAACGGGTTCTTTTCGGGGGGCTACCGGTTTCTTCACTGCGGGAGGTGCCTTGGGAGGAGCCTTCTTGGCAGGAGCGGTTTTCTTCGCGGGAGCCTTCTTGGGTGCAGCCATGGGAGAGGAGGGGAGAAAGAGCAGAGTAGTGATTTCCGTAGGGACACAGCGTGCTGTGCCCCTACGGTTGATGCCTTATTCGATGACCTTGGTCACCACGCCGGAGCCGACCGTGCGGCCGCCTTCGCGGATGGCAAAGCGCGTCCCTTCGTTGAGGGCGATGGGCGAACCGAGCGTGACGACGAACTTCACGTTATCACCCGGCATGACCATTTCGACGTTCGCGGGCAGCTCGACTGCGCCGGTCACGTCTGTCGTGCGGAGGTAGAACTGCGGCTTGTAGCCCTTGAAGAAGGGCGTGTGGCGTCCACCTTCCTCCTTGGTGAGGATGTAGACCTCGGCGTCAAACTTGGTGTGCGGGGTGATGGAACCCGGCTTGGCCAGCACCTGGCCGCGCTCGATATCCTCGCGCTCAATGCCGCGCAGTAGCAGACCCACGTTGTCGCCGGCCATACCTTCATCGAGGAGCTTGTGGAACATTTCCACGCCCGTGACGACGGTCTTGCGCGTCGGCTTGATGCCGACGATTTCCACTTCTTCGTTGATCTTCACCTTGCCCTGCTCGATGCGACCCGTGGCCACGGTGCCGCGTCCCTTAATGGAGAACACGTCTTCCACGGACATGAGGAAGGGCTTGTCGGTCTGGCGCTCGGGGACGGGGATCCACTCATCGAGCGTATCGAGGAGCTTCTTGAGTGTCTCGATTTCTGCCTTGTCCCCTTCCACTGCCTTGAGGGCGGAGCCGCGCAGAATCGGGGTCTTGTCACCCGGGAACTCGTACTTGGTGAGGAGTTCGCGCACCTCCGTCTCCACGAGGTCGATCAGTTCTTTGTCCGTCACCAGATCCACCTTGTTGAGGTAGACGACGATGTACGGCACATTCACCTGGCGGGCCAGCAGAATGTGCTCGCGCGTCTGGGGCATAGGACCATCAGCCGCGGAAACCACGAGGATGGCTCCGTCCATCTGGGCGGCGCCCGTGATCATGTTCTTGACGTAGTCGGCGTGCCCCGGACAGTCCACGTGCGCGTAGTGGCGCTTGGGGGATTCGTACTCCACGTGCGAGGTGTTGATCGTGATGCCGCGCTCTTTCTCTTCGGGGGCATTGTCGATGTCTGCGTACGCTTTCTTTTCTCCTTCCGGTGAGAAGTTAAAGGAGAGGGCCGCGGTGAGCGTGGTCTTCCCGTGGTCGACGTGACCGATGGTGCCGACGTTCACGTGCGGCTTGCTGCGGTCGTATTTCTTCTGATCTGCCATAACAAAGGAGGGAAAAAAGGGATATCGGAAGCACTCTAGCTTCTTTTTGCCCGAAAAGTCTAGGGAGATTGCGGATGGTCGTCAACGGGATTGCGACCAAATTCGTGGAGAGGATGGGCAATCCGACGGCCTCAAAAGGACAGTTTTCTCCGTGTGGCGTGATCGATTATGCTGGTGCGCATGCAGCGCAGAGAGCGTGTCCTTGGCTTCACGGAGACAATTTGGCGGTGGTTTACCGTTCATAAACGCACGCTGCCTTGGCGTGATCTTCCGGTTCAGGATGACGCGGAGCGCGCGTACAGGATCTTAGTCTCGGAGGTCATGCTCCAGCAGACACAGGTGCCGCGGGTCATCGTTCTCTATCCGCGTTTCCTCGATCAGTTCCCGACATTGGCGACACTTGCACGGGCATCGAATGCCGATGTCATTCGGGCATGGCGCGGTATGGGGTATAACTCGAGGGCGCTGCGCCTTCGCGATGCCTGTCGGATCATCATGGATCGGTACGGGGGGATCTTTCCCAAAACGATGGAGGAGCTCGGAGCCATCAAGGGAATCGGTCACTACACCGCCGCCGCCATTCGGAATTTCGCTTTCAATCTTCCGACTCCCTGCATCGATACGAACATCCGTCGCATTCTCCATCGTACGTTCGTGGGGCCGGAACGTCCGGACGGGACATGGGAGAGGGATGACCGGTTGCTGCTGCGCATCGCTGCGGATGTACTGGATGCTGCGCTCGACGGCGCACCGCATCACGATGCGTGTAACTGGCATGCGGCTCTCATGGACTTCGGCTCGCTGGTGCAGACCAAAAAAAATCCAAAGTGGGATGTTTGTCCGCTCACAGCGCAAGGGCTCATGAAAGCCAACCCGAGAAATTTCCCGAAGTCTGAAGTCCCCGCCCGTACGACCGGACGCATCCCGAAGTCCGAACCCGGCCGTACGATTGCCGGCCGCTTCGTTCCCAATCGTATTGTGCGGGGGCGCATCGTGGAGGTATTACGGCAGACCCCGTCGGGTCTTTCGTTGAATGCAATCGGACGGAGAGTGGCTTCAGACTGGTCGCTCGTGGCGCATCATCATTGGCTTGAACAGATTCTGAAAAAGCTTGAACAGGATGCGCTTGTCGCGCGACGGACCGGCAAGTTCACATTGGCCGACTGAGGTTCACTGACAGTTGCACGAATCCACGACGCATGTGCCGTTGGTACAGCTCATGTTCGTGGTGCACTGACCGCCGCTGGCCGCGCCCGCGCAGCAGACGGGGGGACGTGCGCAACCGTTCGCATCACGGCCCAGTTGCGGGAAGAGCACTCCGCCTGGACAAGAGGGGATAGAGGGAGCGGGGCAAGCGAAGTCGGAAGATGAAGAACGGGAGGAAGAACTGCTGGAGGAAGAGACGGCCACGCACCGGCAGCACTGTCCAGTGCAGGAGGCGGAACCACAAGGACTGTTGTTGCATAATCTGGAATAGCCGGATCCACAAAGTGATACGTCGAGTGGCGTGCATTGGCCGCCTGTCCGAGACACGGAGCAAAAGTCCGTGCCTGCGCACGAGGTCCAGGATTCTGGGCTTGAAGAAGAGCTGCTCAAGGAAGAGGACGAGCGGCTGCTGCTCATGGCAGATGACCGCGATGATGACAGGCTGGAACTGGCGGTTGTCTGTGTGACGGTGACGGAGTTGCTGCAGTTGTTGCCAATACTGTCGCAGAGTTTGACCTGCTGTCCGCCGGTGACGGAGAATTCGCTAAGGGGCCGCGTGTAAGAGATATCCGTTCCCTGGCCAAAGGCGACCCAATTCAACCGCCGATCCGCCGCGTAGAGGTAGAAATATCCGTTCGCCATGAAGGAGGTATAGGTGATGGTGACGGTCGTTCCGTTGATCATGACGCGCGAGAGCACGGGAGGTCTCTGACAGAGGCTGAAGGTATTGGTTGGGCCTTTGTGGCATTCCCAGCCGGGCTCGACTTGACAGGAGGCAGAACAGCCATCACCGTCCGCGATGTTGCCATCATCGCACTGCTCAAGCCTTTCGACCGTGCGGTTCCCGCACCACAAAGCGATGGTGACGTGATTGCTGGTGCCACTGCAGATGGTGGGATTGTCGTCGCGGCAGAGCCGAAGGCTCATACCAGCGGTGACGGGGGGATCGGTGAGCGGCAGTGTGACGGCAAGATCCGCCCCGCGTTCGCAGAAGAAGGAGGCCTGTGGATGCACAGGGAACCATTCCCAATCCAGGAGCGTTTCCTGATAGACGCCGCGGAAGAGCGAAACGCATCCGTCGAAATCTTTGCTGTAGGTGACAGCGACATTCTGACCGATGATTTCGGCGCTCGTGAGCGTGGGGATCTGTTGCACACACCTGCTATAGGTGGTGCCTTCACAGATCCAGCCAGTCTCGACGCTGCAGGTTTTGGAGCAGCCGTCACCATCCACCTTGTTGCCATCGTCACACGCTTCACCTTCTTCGACGCGGATGTTGCCGCAGATAGGTGGTGGCTGCGAAAGGGCGATGGGTTCGCCGCATACGGCGGTATCGCCGCAGAGGTCGGTGCGGCCGACGCAGAGCCGCACGCCTTGGCTGGCGGCGGACACAGAGAGCAGAGGAAGGTCGGAGAGAGGATATGTGACGTTCATTCCCAAGTTCTCGCAGAAGAGAGGCTTGGTGTGGAGCCTGGTGGAGCCGGCACACAGGCTGGCGCACAGTTCCTGGGAGAATGGGTTGCTGTACGTGACGATAACGTTCTGGCCGCTGATCGCAATAGACGAGAGTACGGGGGGCTGCTCGATCTGGCAGGTGCTCGAACAGCCATCGGCGTTCAGCGTACCGCCATCGTCGCATGTCTCGCCTTGATCGAGGATATGGTCGCCGCATTGCGTGCACTTGTAGCACTCCCCTGCGCAGGAAGTGGTACCGCAGGGGCCGCCAGACTGTAGGAAGCCGGGCGAACAGCGAGTGTTCAAGTAGTTAACCCGCCTACACACGTTGAGGGCATCCCAGAATGCGGAGCATGAGAATGTTGTGTTACAGCTTCCCACTCTCCCTTCACAGAGGGCAGGAGGGAGAGGAGAACTGACGTTTGAAAGGCGGCCGGAAGGACAGAGCCTCCAGCCGTTCTCGATGCTGCAATTCACACAGCCGTCGCCGCTCACAGCATTGCCATCATCGCATTCCTCCGCGCCTTCCTTGCGACCATCACCGCAGCGGGGATCGGTCAAGCTCGTGGTGATCCCCCGGAGTGGCACATCCGCTCCCCGCAGTGCCGCGAAGGACGCCGCACCGCACACGAGCAACCCAAGGAGGAGGAATAGTGTTGGCCGGCGCGGAAGAGAAAGGGACATGAGCTATCAGTAGGCGATTGGACGGCAGGAGCACGAGGAGATGGCGCAGGAGCCGCTATTGCACTGCAGATCCATGGAGCAGAAGGCGAGTGATGGGTTGGCTCCCGCGCAGCAGACGGGTGGGCGCTCGCAACCGTTCGCATCGCGGCTCAGCTGCGGGAAGAGCACGCCACCCGGGCAGGACGGTGGGGTGACCGCAGGACACTGTTGTGCGCACGTGCACGACTCCACCACGCACACGCCGTTCGTACAGCTCATGTTCGTCGTGCACTGACCTCCGCTCGCAGCCCCCTCGCAGCAGACGGGCGGGCGCTGACATCCATTGGCATCCGGTCCGAGCTGCGGGAAGAGCACGCCGCCCGGGCAGGATGGGGGGGTGACCGCGGGGCAGGGCACGCAGGCGCAACTCGCGACGTCACACCGCATCTGCGGACAGGGGGCAACGAGACAGTTGATGGGGGGGCAGGAGAAGCCGATCTCGCACGCCTCTCCGACTTCCAGCACTCCATTGCCGCAGGCTGCCGGGGCAGAAGAAGATGAGGAAGAAGAAGAGGAAGAGACAGCCGTCCCGTAGCCGCAGATGCCGTCCTGGCACACCTGACTTCCAGGGCACATGCTCGAGAAGGCGCTGATTGCCCCGTAGTAGGGGGCACGCTCGGAGCAGGAGTACTGCACGAACTGATTCGGCTTGTCCGGGATGCAGGAATCCTGCTGCACGATTTCGCCGCAGGAGGGGGTGCCTGTGGAGCAGTAGAAGCTGCGGACCATGCCGCGGATGCCCGGATCATCGCTGGGATCGGTGTCCGTACACTCGAAACGACAGATGTTCGAGCAGCCATCGCCGCTCACGGCATTGCCGTCGTCGCAGTTCTCGGCCGGCGCGTCGACCATCCCGTTGCCGCAGTTGCTTGCGGGGATCGAGGAGAAAACGCTGGAGGAACTCGATGATGAGCTCCGAGGACAGACGAGGTTCGAAACAATGCGACTGCTGTTATTGCCTGGGAGTGCTTCCTCAACGGTGGGAGACCCGATCACCGAGTGCACGTCCGCGACCACGGTGCACGTTGCGGGGGCCTGAACCGCGATTGTGAATGTGGCGGATGCGTCCACAGCCAATGCTCCGTTGTCGGGGATGCAGCGCATGGCTTGGGCCGATGTCACGGTGCAGGCCGGCGAGGAGGCAGAGGGGAGGAGCGTGAAACCCTGGGGCACGAAGAAATCGAAGTACACATTCGCCGCAGCGTCGGGGCCGCCGTTGGCGATGAAGGCGGTGTATGAGACCGTTTGCCCCGCTGTGATGCGTCCGGGTCCTGAGAAGTTCAGGATCGCCAGGTTGGCGTGAGCCATGCCGAATGAAGAAGAAGAGCGGCTGCTCAAAGAGATCTGTGTCCCTGATCGAACGCAGGTGCTGAGCGGGGATCCCGTGCATGTCCAGCCAGCCTCCACTGCGCAGACGCTGGAGCACCCGTCCCCGTCGGCCAGATTGCCGTCGTCGCACACTTCCCACGACAGCAATCGTCCGTCCCCGCACCCTTCCTGTTTGATCGTGCAGTCATTCATGCACCAGGGCGGATCGCGGAAGAGCATATGGTAGTCGGAATTCCATCCGCCCCGATCGCACTCCTCTCCGGCGTCGAGCGCGCCATTGCCGCACAATGCCTGTCCAACATTATTCTCAGGATGGGGGTCATCAATGGTGAGTGTGTCAATCTGGGGGGCATACGGCCGGATCCTGAAATCGATCGTCTCCGGCCAGTTGCTCGTGTACATGCTCGTGTCGAAGATGAGGTCAAAGTACGTTTTTCCGGAAACCGGAAGCGATTGCATGGCGCACAGCACAGAGCTGTCGGTCTGCACGGAGCACGTCTTGAGGCTTGAGCGTTCGGCATTGAAGGTCAGTTTCGGGAGGGGACCGGTGCGGAGCTGATAAGAATCGACTGCCGTCGGACCCAGATTTTGGACAACAACGCGGTATTCCAGACGCTTGCGGCCATTGGAGCCTGTCGTGCTCTCCTCCACATCCGGAGGGAGTACTTCGACCGAGAGGTCCGCTTCCACATGGCACTGTTCCGAACACCCGTCGCCGCTCTGCCGGTTTCCGTCGTCGCATTGCTCGAAACGATCCTGCGTCCCATTGCCGCAGGTGGTGAACCCTATGAATTTCCCGGTGTTCATCATCACGGGCCCCCGGATGACCGCGAACACATTGGTGCCGTTGATCTGCATGACAGGGAAGGTGAACGTGAGGGCAATATCTTTCGTGGCTCCCGCAGGAAGATCGAAAAGATCACAGATGTAGGAACCAGATGCAGTATTGCGCCTGCAGAGAGCATCGGATTGCGCGGGATCCAGTTGGAATGTGGCCATGTTGTTGTTGCCGTACAGTTGGATGTCGTTGAGTGTGGAGCTGCTCACGTTCGTGAGGAGCACGTGGAACGTGGCGGAGCCGGGCGTGGAGGTGGATGCCGGACCCTCGAGCGTGAGCGTGAGGACGGAGGAGGATGAGGAGGATTGCGGATAGTTCACGCAGTCCTGGCAATTGCAGCGGTTCTCTCCTGTGCCACACGTGCCGTCACCGCAGTTCGTGCAGATGAAGACTTTCTGCGTGAGCGTGCAGTCCCCCGAGGAACCCTTTGGATTCACGGTGCGCGCCTGCAGGCCCGGGCAGCACTTGTCCCGCGCGACAACACCCTGTTGACCCTCGGCGATGCAGTCCCCCGGCGTCCCTTCGGGAATCTGATAGGCGCATTCCATGGGGCAGTTGCAGATGGTTTCACCCGGTCCGCAGATCTTGTCGCGGCCGCACTTCACGCAGGTCCAGACATCCGATGGTTTGTTACAGGAACCGTCCGAGCCGACGGACCATTGGGTGGAACGCATCAATCCTTCGCAGCAGGTGTCGTTGGTCCTCCACTGGCCGATGGCTCCTTCCGCGATGCACTGGCTGGTGGTTGCTGCGTGCCAAGTGCCCGCGGAGCGCAAGGTCACGAGCACTCCCGCAATGAGCGCACAGAGGCCGAGAGGGAGGAGCAGAGAGGACCAGCGCAGATGGAGAGAGGGCATCGGGGAGCGTTATAGAAAGAGAGGAATCAGTGACACGAACACGAGGAGATGATGCAGGTTCCTCCGCCGCAGGTGAGATCCAGAGAACACTGGGCCGTGGGATTGTTGGCACCTTCGCAGCAGACGGGAGGCAGACGGCAGCCGTTCGCGTCCGTACTCATCTGCGGTACGAGGATGCCGTTGCTGCAGAAGGGCGGAGAAAGGGCGGGGCAGACGAAGCTAGTTTGGGACGAAGACGAACTGGAACCGCAGCCAGCCTGACACTGGGCCAGTGTCATCTGCACACAGCCATTGCCCATGGATACAAAGCACTGCTGACAATTCCCATTCGTACACCGGTAGCCGACGATGTCGGCGGGTGCGGAAGAGGAAGAGCTGGAAGAGGACCCTCCACAGACGACTTTCTTGCAGTACGCGGTGCCGCACCAGTCCGCATTGCCGCATCCTGCGTCGTTGCGTTCCTCATGACAGCCGGGCTCCAAGCCTCCGGTCCGTCCGCAATGCCAGGCATTGTCGTTGCCGAAGTACGGAACGGCCGTGCATGAGTACCCTGCCTCGCATTCATTCCACCGGGCACAGTTGCTCGGCTGGCCGTCGCATATCCATCCGCTTTCGATCTGGCAGGAGGAGGAACATCCGTCGCCATTCGATGTGTCTCCATCATCGCATGCTTCTGTGCTGTCACGCGATCCGTCGCCGCAGGCCGGGCCAACAGACACGCCGGTCCTGAGCACCTTGCCGTTGCGGCCGTTGCCGCCGATGTAGTAGTCACTCACCGTGCCGAGCACCCAGAGCTCTCCCTGGAAGGAAACGGCACTGTTCGGGATGAAGTCGTTGAGGTCGGAGGGAAACGTTCCGGTGACCATTCTCCATGTCAGGCCGTCCGTCGTGACCACGGCGGAACCCCGCAAGTCAGCAGATGTGGCGAGCAGCCAGATGGCGCCCTCGTGCAGGGTGGGTTTCAGGAATGTCTTGCCTGCAGTCGCTGTCGGGAGCGTGGAGACCTGCGTCCACGTCGTGCCATTGCTGGACGCGAACACCTTGCGCGGGGAGGAATGGTCGAGGATGAAGAGCCGGTTACCGATCGCGAAGGCATTGTCCTTCGTCACGTGGAAGGGCAGGTCCGGCTGCAGGCGGGACCAGCTCGTTCCGTTGTGCAGGTAAATTTCATTGGAGGGGTAGGGGATTGCTGTCGATCCGGCGAGCATGCCCAAGAGAGAGCCCAAGAGAGAGCCGTTGAACGGTGTGGCCTTGTAGTACCCGCCGAGGAAGAAGGTTTGGTCGCCGAGCCTCAGGACAGCACCGTCGTAGCGGGGAATGGGGAGGGCATACGAGGGGCTGGATGTGAAGCCGTTGCTCAGCAGATTGGGTGAGGCGAACGCCCAGGTCACCACGCTGTCTCTGTCGGCGAGTCCGCCGAGGAGCAGGGCGCTCCCCTCCGATTGCAGCGCAGCTGCATTGGCGAGGGGCTGCGGAAGCGAGGCGACGTTCCTCCAGCTCAGTCCGTCCTCGGAGCGCAGTTCGCTCTTCGTCGCTCCCCAGAAGTCATTGCCTCCCACGAGGTACAGATAAGAGCCGTGTCCGAAGAGGGCGTAGTCACTGAGCGTGCTCACGAGGTACGAGCTGCCCACTGTCTGCCATTGCACGCTGGAGGGAGGTTCGGACACGCACCGGCAATCCGCACTGCAGGTTTGCCCGGGACTGCAGGCGGAGATGAGAGTGCCGTCGCACTGCTCTCCCATATTCACCATTCCGTCGCCGCAGGCAGTGACACAGCGACCATCCTTACAGATGAAACCCGCGCGGAGAGCCGAGCAATTCTTGATTTCCGAAGTGACCTGGGAACCATCGCAGAGTCTTTCATCAACGGCTAAGCAGGGCAGACTATTCGAGCCGCAGGTGGTGCAGTCATCCCGATACGTTTGATTGCCGATCTGGACCGTTCCTGCAGTGAAGGGATCATTGCCATCGGAGTCTGTGCAGGTGACCGAAGGGACCGATGAGAAGCTCCGAGAGGAGGACGAAGAGAGAACCGGAGCGCTGCCGGTGCAGCAGCAGTAGTTCTGGTAGCTCTGATGGATTGCGCCCCAGTCATTCGAACAGGTGTAGGAATAATTTGCGCCATTCGCCACGATCTTTTCACCGCCGGTGAATGTCATCCCATTCCAGGTGGTGGAGGGAACGCAGCCAGTCGCGGCACAGGTTTGTCCGCGCGCGGCACACTCTGTGGCGCAGGAGTTTCCGGAGGTGTGTGGGGGGCCGACCTGCGTCCATGCGATGCCGGTTGCCGAAGTGGAAGATGCGGAAGAGGAGCGAGACGATGAGGAACCCGGCACACACTTACAGCACGCGCCCGGGCAGACGGAATTCCCGCAGGCCGTATTGCACAGCGTGTTGAATCCGATCGGACAATCGATGGAACGGTAGGCGCACTGGTTCCCTGACCACAGTGCAGTGCAGAGGAAATCACCCGAGCAGGTGGTCCATGCGGAGCTGACGGAGGAAGACGAAGAACTCGACTGAGGTCTCGGACAATCGGCGAGGCAGTTGCAGTAGTTTTCCCCCAGGCCGCATGACCCGTTCCCGCAGCGGACGCAGCGGAAGGCGCCACCGGGCAGTGCATCCGAGCAGGAGCCATCCTGTAGGGGCCCTGTGGCGACAACTCCATTCAATCCTGAACAGCAGGTCGCCGCACCCGGGAGTACTGCGGCAGATTGACCTTCCTGGACGCAGGCAAGGGATGATGTGGAGGAGGATGAGGAAGAGGAGCGAGACGACGAGGAGCCCTGCACGCACTTGCAGCACGGACCGGAACAGTCGCCATTGCCGCAGGTGGAATCGCACTGCAGGATTTTTCCTATGCCGCAGGTAATGGAACGGCGGGCACATTGATTATTCACCCAGAGGACCGGGCAGGAGTACCCGGATGGACAGTCGGTCCAGGCGGAGCTGGAAGAGCTGCTCGCATCTGCCACTTTTTCGATGCGGATGGAGTCGGCGATCGCCAGCCTGCGGGCCGGGTCAGTGGCGCTCGCGTTTGCGGGCAGGGGAGAGGGTTCATGTTCCACTCTGATCGAGGTGGCGGAAGCCTGTATCTGCGTCAGGAGAATCCACGTGGGGGACACAGAGGCGTAGGAGTCGGGGTAGCAGAGGGGATCGCCGTACTGCAATTTCTGGTCATTGGATAGCGGCAGTACCCGCGTGGAACCGTTGAAGACTTTCCAGAAGTTCGTCGGGCATGCATACATTCTGTTGTTGTTCATGGTCATGTTGTATTTCTGTGTGCGGACATAAATATCATAGGTCTCACCGGTGCGTACCGGTACGGTCCAGCTGGTGCGGGTGATATCGCTGGAAATGGTTGTCTGCGTCATCAAGTGACTGCTGATGTCGAGTATGGTGGTGTTCTTGGACTGGCTGGTGGCGGAATCCGAACACTGGCAGCTTGCAGAGCAGGATGTTCCCAGGGGACAGGTGAAGTCCGCCTCGCATTCTTCGTTATTGGTCAGGAGGGTATCGCCGCATACCAGACAGGATGTGCAGTTCAGGCAGAATTCGCCTTCCGGACAACCCCGGTTACCATCCAGTTCGCAGATCTCCCTCGGAAAGCCGGTTCGATCGAGGTACCCGTCACCGCAGACCGTATTGGGAATACAGGTGTACGTTTCCGGATTGAGCCAGTATCCATCCGGACAGGAGAGCGGCTGACAGTCGCAGTACGGACTATCACTGCCATCGGCGCATCCCCAACCCTCGCGGCAAACACACTGGTTTCTCAGCTCGTCGAATTCTCTGTTGGCATTGGGGCATGACCATTCTCCGCATTCACGCCAGTTCATGCTGAGGGGGCAACTGCAGTTCGGGTAGCCTTGCGGACAATTTCTGCTGGGATACCCTGCCACGGGGGCACCGCCAGCCGCTCCGCCAACGCCAGCTCCCGCTGTGTCACTCTGCGTGACCAAAGGCATGACACTGGGAGCGGTGTCCTGCGCCGGCAGCGTGGTCAAGGTGGGCAGCGCAACCGCACTCTTCGCGCTCGAAGCAACTGCAGCCGGCGCTGCGGCATATGGAGTGGCAGAACCACCCACGCGCTCGATGCGCGCGCCATCCGCAATCATCCCGTTCGCCGAGAGTACCTGCGGACGCCGGAGGGTGATGGCGACGGAGGGGCCTTTGACGGTATACGTGCCCAGCAGTACCCAGTTCTTGCCGTCGTACGTGTTGCCCGTAGGATCGACCTTCTGATTCAGTGTGACTGATCCGAGCAGGGATGCCCCGTCCCTGACGACGTAGAAAGCCTGATTTGTGAGCAGGGTGTAGGCCTTGAACGTGACGAAGAATTTATACTGGCCCGCGGGCACGTTGGTGAACGTCCAGGTGGCCGCAAGCGATGTGTCCGTGTTCGTCGTCGGTGAGGTGATGTCTCCCTTGTAGCCCAGAGCATGCTGATAGGTCTGCCAGCCTTTCCCGGTTGTGCTGAAACCACTGTCGCCGTCATCGATCACCTGTGACGTTCCTGCGGCAAGTTGTCCCGGCAGTGCATCCCCTTGCAGATTCCAGAGCGTTCCAACGATTGCCGCTCCGATACTGAGGGCAAAAATTCCGAGGAGAGCGAAGCGCTTTGAAACCATGGCAGAGAGCGGGAGAAGTATTTAGCAAATCGTACCATTGCTGTATTTCAGCGCATCCATGATGGCTTGACGGGGCTGGAAACTGATAAGGAATATGCAGTTTGTTGTTATTGAAATTGGAGGGGAACGGAAGGCAGCGAGGAGAGAGAAGGCGGAGAGGGCAAACGAGTCAGACGTTTCTGCCTTCTCTCCCCTTTTTGCCCTCACTGCCTTCATTTCGCGGTTTCTTCGATTCTCCTCTCCCTGATCACATTCACCTTGATCACTCCCGGATACGTCAGCTCCTTCTCGATCTTCTCCGCGATGTCTTTGGCCAGTTTCTGCTGTCCAAGATCATCCACTTTCTCCGTATCCACGTACACGCGAACCTCGCGGCCTGCGGAGATCGCGAACGCGCGCTTCACGCCCTCAAACCCCTTGGCCACTTCTTCGAGCTCCTTCAGGC
>Ga0172377_10004675_pt1 | contig 14063 bp, 7 predicted proteins | sample Pumphouse3metaG_FD_119749 | JGI IMG/M metagenome (GOLD analysis project Ga0172377, IMG submission 119749) | Leachate microbial communities from a municipal landfill in Southern Ontario, Canada - Pumphouse #3 metaG | ecosystem: Engineered > Solid waste > Landfill > Unclassified | place: Canada... | reverse complement strand
TAATGAATGTATATTTGGGTGTATGTATTTGGCATCTTTCTCTCCTTGGTTTTTATCTATGGAACTCATAGTGGCTTCTTGCTTTCTCTGTCAATCGAAAATATCCTGGCATTCCCCCATTTTGTCAGAACCTGCTTTTTCCTTTATCTTACCTTCCATACAGGAAGTTGCAATAGCCTTTCCGTATAGCTTGTGCTCCAAATCATCCTGCGGCTGCAAACCTATAATCTAGATGGGGCAGCCGAACTCCGATTCGGCTGTGATGCTACTTCAAGGCAAGTATATATCCCCGGCAGAGGCCTAAAGCATTGAACGCTTTGCCGCAGCCGCCGCTGTTTTTTTTCGAATAATCCAAAGTCTTGCTTGACAAAAAAGCAATGGCTAATAATATGGCAGAACGTAAATAAAAACAAAAGGTGGTGATTTGATTGCCAACAGTCGTAGCCAAAGAAAACGAATCCTTCGATTATCTTTTGAAGCGCTTTAAGAAGAAATGCGAAAAAGCCGCAATTCTTTCAGAAATAAAGAAAAATCAGGCCTACGAAAAGCCCAGCGTTAGAAAAAAACGCGAAGCTAACGCTGCCCGTCGTAAGATGCTGAAGCTTCAGCGTCGTATGAAACGATACATGAGATAAAGCCTTTACCGGCTTAAACACACTAAAATTCAGGCATGCAGGGATCACAAAATCCCTGTTTGCTTTTTTTATAGCTAAGGGAGAAAATAATGGGCGTAATAGACTGGACGATAATAGCTTTTCTTTTGGTCCTGACTTACTTTGGTCTCAGACGCGGTCTGGCCGGCGCTATCGTACAACTTGCCGGCGTGATCCTCACCTTCATTTTGATCGGACACTATTATCCGCTATTGGCAAATCAGCTCGTGCTCAAATACGGGCTCAGCAAAACTTTATCCATCCTGATCGCAGTGGTTTTGATCCTCATCCTGGTGGTAGTGGTTACTAGATTTGTGATCTGGATCTTGGACCGCTTTATCAAAGTTCTCAATCTGGGCTGGCTGAATCGCCTCTTAGGTGCCATCCTGGGGCTCTTAAACGGGCTGATCCTGGTGATAATTTTTACCCTGATCATGGACTATATGCCCAGGGTTTCCCAAGCTCTGAAAAATCCGGATAAACATCGGGTATATGTGGGGATGGATACCTTAAAAGACGATGTAGTCACACATTTCAAACTGAATAACTACTTCAAGTACATCAAGTTGCCAGAGTATATGCAGAGCCAGGAAGAATCCGCCAAATGACCGATTTAGAATTTGGCAGCCTGCTCGCCCATCTGAGCAGGGCCTGTCACAGCACTCTGGGCAGGCTCCAGGCGCAGAAAGTCACCCCGCTAAACAAAGTGGAGGATATGCTGGCCTCCCAAAGGCTGATCGCCCAGTTTCAGCAAGCCCTCGAGCAGGGCATAGACTTCCAGTTTGAGGATCTTACCGAGCTTGATCCGCTGTTTGAAGAAGGCGGCTATGATATCTATGACTGGGAGGAATTTCGCGAGATCGCCATCAATGCTGATCTGGCCGTGCGTCTTGCCGAGCATACCGAAGCTTTCAAAGAGCTGCCCCTGGCGCAGAAGCTGCTAAAGAAGATCAGCAGCATTCCCCAGATTATGCAGGGCTTCGGCCGCATCTTTGATCCTGAAGGCGATGTGCTGGATAGCGCCTCTGCGGAGCTCTCACAGATTCGCCGTCGGCTGGGCGGTTTGCGCAGCAAAATCCAGCGCAGCATGCAGGATATGCTCTCCGAGCCACGTCTGGAAGGCTTCCTCCAGGATAAGTTCGTGACCCAGAGAGAGGGGCGCTTTGTCCTCCCTATCAAAGAATCCTCCGCTTCCTTCGTTCCCGGGATAGTCCAAAGCCGCTCTGCCAAAGGCGCTACCCTCTTTGTAGAGCCTGCCGAAATAGTTCCTTTAAACAATGAAATGCAGCTACTGAAGGAAGAGGAAAGGCGGGAGATTCACCGCATCCTGAGCGAATTTACCAATTTCATTCGTGGTCATAAACGGGAGATGCTTCGCAATCAAGAGCTGCTTGCCCGCCTGGATTTCCTGTATGCGGCAGCCCGGCTGTCAAATACCCTGAAGGCTCAGGTGCCCATCATGCAGCAAGAGCCCAGCCTGAACCTCAAAGCAGCCCGTCATCCGCTCTTGATCCTGCAAAAGATCGCTGCAGAGGGCAAAAATGGCTATCACAGCGTGATTCCCTTTGATCTGAAACTGGGGGTAGATTACAAGCTTTTGATCCTTAGCGGGCCAAACACCGGAGGCAAGACGGTGCTAATGAAAGCAGTGGGCTTGATCACTCTGATGGCGATGAGCGGCTTGCCCGTACCTGTGGATGAGAGCAGCACAATCGGCTGTTTCTCAGCTATCTATGCAGATATCGGAGACGATCAGTCCATAGAAAGTGCACTCTCCACCTTCTCTTCTCACCTGGATAAGATCGGCAAGATGATTTCCCGTGCCGATGCCAATAGCCTGATCTTGATCGACGAAATTGGCGCCGCTACAGATCCTCAGCAGGGTTCTGCGCTGGCTCAGGCGATTTTGGAACGCCTCGCCGAGCTGGGTGTAAAGGGAATTGTCACCACGCATTACATTGCTCTCAAGGTCTTTGCAGAGACACACCCGCATTGTGTAAACGCCAGTATGCAGTTTGATCTGGAATCTTTGATCCCCACCTATCACTTTTCTATCGGTATTCCCGGGGATAGTTTTGCCATCGAAGTGGCTGCCTCTTTGGGTATGGATGCCAAGCTGATCCAACGTGCTAAAAGCCTGGCGGGCAGCCAGAATCTGGAGTTTTCCACCCTGGTCAAAACCATGCAGGAACAAAAGAAGGAATTGGCCAGAAACAGCTATCAATATCAGCTGAAGACCCGCAACCTGGAAGCTAAGCTTAGTGAACTGGAATCCCGGGAAAGTGAATGGAAAAAAGAACTTAAGGAGCGCCGCCAACGCCATCTCAAAGAATTGCAAGCCGAGCTGATCAGCTTCCAAAAGCTGTACAGCAGAGAGATTCACGAGATCAAGAGCCTGGACAGGCAGCAACGTAAGCAGCTTTCGGAAAGAAAATTGCAAGATATAAGCAGGAAGACGGAAGAACTTTCCCGCGAGCTTCAAAAAACCAGCGTTGAAGGCAGGCAAAAGCTGGGAAAACCGAAGGCCGGAGATAAGGTCTGGCTGGCAAATTTTGAAACCGAGGCTGTCGTCATGGAAATCCAGGGTGCAAAAGCCACTGTGGATATGAATGGCATCAGCTTCAAAACCGAGCTGGACAATCTCTATCACCTTACTGAGGCGGAAGCGAAACCAAAGCCTGTAGTGCAGCTGAGCAAGGCCAATACCCATCAGCGGCTGCAGACCGAGCTCAAGCTCTTGGGGCTTACCTTCGATGAAGCTATGCCTATGATAGATGAGTTTTTGGACAACGCCCAGCTCAGCGGAATCGGCACCCTGCGCATAGTGCATGGCAAAGGCACTGGCGCACTTCGGGCCAAGGTGCGGGATTATCTTTCGAAAAGGAAGATAGTAAAGAGCATCGAAACTCCGCCACCTTTTGAAGGAGGCAGCGGGGTGACGGTGATAAAATTATGAGGAAGATTTGGATAACAGTTTGATCGATCAGATTCGCCAGGCGAATGACATAGTGGAAGTGGTGCAAAGCTACGTCCCGCTGAAACATGTGGGATCAAACTGGCGCGGAATCTGCCCCTTTCACGATGATACCAAGCCCTCCATGTATGTGAGTCAGCCCAAACAGATCTTCAAATGCTTTGCCTGTGGCAAGGGGGGAAATGTCTTCACCTTCGTGCAGGAATATGAAAAACTAAGCTTCATGGAAGCCGTGAAAAAGCTGGCCGGCAGAGCCGGAATCTCAGTCCCCGAATACAATCGCACCAAAGTGGTCTCCACCAAACGTCAAAAGCTGCTGGAAGTTTACAAAAGTGCCGGGCAGTTCTATAGCGAAAGCCTATTTAACCACGGAGAAAACGCCCTGGACTATCTCAAAAAGCGCCAGATCAGCTCCCAAACTGCCAAAGACCTGGAGTTGGGCTATGCGCTGTCCTCCCGCAAGGCACTCCTGAACCATCTGATGAAAGAGGGCTATAGCGTTAGCCTCTTGAAAGAAAGCGGGCTCTTTGGCGAGTACTCCGGAGCTTTGATCGATCTTTTCCGCGATCGTCTGATCTTTCCTATACATTCGAATACCGGCGAGGTGATAGCCTTTGGCGGACGCCTGATGGAGCATAAAGATAATACCGGCAAATACATCAATTCACCGGGAACAGAGCTTTATACCAAAGGCAAAGAACTGTATGGCCTGTTTAAAACCAAATACAATATCAGTAAGGCGGATTACTCCCTGGTTTCAGAAGGCTACTTTGATTTCTTAAGGCTTTATGAAAGCGGATTTACAAATTCCGTGGCGTCTCTGGGCACCGCTCTTACCGAAGATCAGGTCTATCTGCTGAACCGCTTTTCTTCAAATACGGTGATGCTATATGATGGCGATCCCGCTGGCATCAAAGCCGCTGTAAGAGGAGGCCTGGTCTGCCTGGCCAAGGGCATGCACGTGCGGCTCGCTATCCTGCCCGAGCATGAAGACCCCGATACCTTTATCTTAAATAGAGGTGCCAAAGCGCTGTCTGACCTGATCGATGCAGCGCCGGATCTGATCGCCTTCATCGCAGAAAGCGACAATCTCGGCATTCCCGCCAAAGAGCGGATAGAGCAGATTTTGGATGCGCTCAGGCTTTTATCCGACCCCATTCAGAAAGAACTTTTTTTGAAGGAGGTTTCAGCGAGCTTTGGCGTCTCTCAAAACGCCCTGCTCTCAAAGCTCAAGCTCAGCAGTAGCAGAGCTTTGTCGTCCTCATCACCCCAGGTTTCACAAGCGGCTTTGAGCGATGATCCTCAGGAGCGTTTCTTGCTTTGGGCGGCACTAAAAGATCGCCAGAGTTATAATCTTCTTGCCAATGAGCTCTCAGCGGATTATTTTAATAATAAGCTCTACCGCAGTCTTTATGTTTTTTTACAAAAGCGTTTGCAGAATCAGGAAGGTTTTGACCCGGCAGCGCTTTTGGACGATATTGATAATAATGAGATAAAAGAGTGTTTGGCAGAGCTTCTTTTTGAGGATTTGCAGCAGACCAGCATTTCCGGCCTGATCAAGGACCTCAAGCTTCGTAAATTGAAGCGGGACCTGGACCACCTGGACAAAGCTATAAACGGCGATCCCGAAAACCTGGATCTCCTCAAAGAGAAGGATAAACTGTCTCGTGAATATCGACGATTAACCAAGCGGGTCGTCAACAAGGTCCTCTATTAGAGAGCTTATTGCCAAGGAGCATTGATGATTACTTACAATGAATGTTTGAAAAAACTGGTGGATTTGGGGAAGGATACCGGATACATCACCTTCAAACAAATCAACGACATCCTACCCAATAGCCCTTTCTTTTTAGATAAGGTGGATGACATCATTTTCGATCTCTCCCAAGACGGGATAGAGATCATAGACGAAACAGAAAAGCGGATTACCAAAGGGGGAGCGGCCATTCGTAAGCCTACTGCCCCCAAGAAATTCAAAACCAAACGGTTTTACGACGATCCTGTGCGCATGTATTTGCGGGAGATGGGCAGAGTCCCCCTCCTGGACCGCGAGGGAGAGGTGCGCGTAGCCAAAAAGATCGAAACCTATCAAAAGATGATAAATCAAAATGTCTTCCAGGCCGGCTCCACCCTCAGAGAAATGTACAACTTCCTGCACCGCTATCGGGAACGCCGCGTAAGGCTAGATCAGATCTTCAAAGTAGATATCGGCACCTGGATAGATAAAAATCAGGATGTCAAACTCATCGATCGCTTCAAAGAAATCCTCAAAGAAAGCGATGAAACTCTGGAAAAAATCGGTAATATCTTAGACAATTGCGATTTTGACGATACCGGCACCGCCAGCCGTCAGGAAGAAATCGATGCCCTGCGCGAACACCTGGTAGCCTCTTTTATGAGCCTGTCTTACAACGATAAACTCATCAAACGCATGGTTTACCGCATCCGCAGCCTCGTGGAGAGGATAGAAGAAAGCTACAAGTCCATCAACGAGCTCACCCGCATCAAACGCTATACTATAGATGAAATCTGCACCTACGGCCGCCGCGCCAAGAAAAGCGATAAAGACTTTGAAGAAGTCCAGATCGAAACCAATATGGACCCCAATATCTTCGTGGAAACCCTGCGCAAGATCAAAAACGCCCGCCGTAAGATCCGCCGCGTAGAGCTCGAAACCAAGATGACCGGCAATGAACTGGTATTCCTGCTCAGGGAGATAGACCGCGCCGAACGCAACAAAGAAAAAGCCCAAAATGAAATGATCGAAGCCAACGTGCGCCTGGTGATCTCCATCGCCAAACGCTATAACAACCGCGGTCTCGAATTTCTGGACCTCATCCAGGAAGGCAATACCGGACTCATGCGCGCTGTGGAAAAATACGACTACCGTAAGGGCTACAAATTCAGCACCTACGCCACCTGGTGGATTCGCCAGGCCATCACCCGCGCCATCGCAGATCAGGCCCGTACCATCCGTATTCCGGTGCACATGATCGAATCCATCAACAAGATCAACCGCACCTCCAGACGCCTCATGCAAAAGCTGGGACGCGATGCCTATCCGGAAGAAATCTCCGAAGTGCTCGATATGCCCGTGGATAAGGTGAAAAATATCCTCTCCATCTCCAAAGAACCGGTCTCGCTGGACAAACCCATCGGCCATGATAATGAAGATAGCCTCCTGGGCGACTTTATCGAAGACCGCACCATCATCTCCCCGGAACGCCTGGCCGAACGCAGCCTGCTCAAAAAACAGGTAGATGAAGTGCTCAAAACCCTCACCACCCGTGAAGAGAGAGTGATCCGTCTCCGCTTTGGCATAGACGACGGCTATCACCGCACCCTGGAAGAAGTGGGCAATATCTTCCAGGTCACCCGCGAAAGAATCCGCCAGATCGAGGATAAAGCGCTCAGAAAACTGCGCCATCCCAGCCGTGCTGCTATCTTGCAGCAGTTCCTGGATAATTTTCATGTGAAATAAAGCGGAAATTATAACAACTTAGATTAAGATATAAAGAGCAAGCTGATCAGCTTGCTCTTTTTTTTTGTCCTGGCATTCTTCAAGAATTATGGTACTCACGCAGTAAAAAAACCCTTCTGCAATAATGCCGACAGTACTTTTAGCTGAAAACCGTTTCATCTGAGTCCAATTAGTAAGCTATAGTTATACAATGGTATGACTTACACAAAACTTACACAAAGCGGTATTCTTGAAGGCAAACACCGATCAGTTCATAACTCGGCTCGAAAACCGGCTATATAAAAAATCACTTTTGACTTGACATTTTTTTATTCTTTTCTCAGTTTACCTCAAATTGCATGTTTTCCTAAGCTGATTTTGCTTAATTTTGAGCTCGAATCAATGTAAAAGGAGAATATATGCAAGCCTTTTCGAGCTGAAGTTACCGCGTTAATGGGGTGAATACCATCTGATAAGGGGCTTGTCGAAAATCAAATGATAAAAACTTAGGAGAACAGAATGAAGAAAAAGCTGCTTTTTGTAATCATGCTCTTTAGCTGTATGCTATTCGGGCAAACTATGCAGGGCAATTACACAGTTGGTGGTGATACTGCCGATTTTAACGATCTTGACGACGCCATTACGGCATTGCAGAGTTCGACCATTATAAACAACGTTTATCTATATCTGAATCCGGGTACATATACCGGACCCTACTTGATAGAAAACCTGAATATGCATGGCAATGAGCTCTACATCTCTTCAGGCTCATATGCCAGTGCTGAGGTGATCTTTACCAATCACGCTGCCACCAGCCAGGATAACTATATCCTCCTGATCAAAAACTCCAGCAATATCCGCATCGATGATTTTGATTTTTCTCCAAGCGGTCAGTTCAGCCGCAGCATTGTGGTAAGCGGGGACAGCAACCACCTGACTTTTTCTAATAACAGATTTTTCAATAGCGGTAGTGGCAGCTCAAACAATGAATCTATCTACTTTGTAAATGAGGGCGAGAACGATGCGGATGATGTGACAATAGAGTATAACCAGTTCTTTGGCGGGAGTTATCACGTTCAGATCAATTCCACCAGCTATATAAATAATTTTAGCAATTGGACGATCCAGGCAAACGTCCATAACGAGGGTTACCAGGGCATCAGTCTGAACCGTGGCAGCAATCTGGTGATCTATGCAAACACCATGACAAACGTCAATCAGGGCATCTCGATCGGCGGTTATAGCGGTAGCCTCCGCATCAATCGCAATCGACTGAATACCTGGGCTGTGGGGCTCGCAATCAGTGGAAGTGATTTTACCACCCCCACCACCCCCAATGTTTACAATAACATCATCCGCTGCAGCGGCTACAACTGGTATGGCGGCTATGGCTCGGCTAACGCCACCGGGCTGAGCATATCCAGCTGTGAGGACGTTTATGCGGCTCACAATTCCATCGAGCTTAGCTCTCCTTCCTCAGGCTCCATTGCAGCCATCATCTCTGGCACCAAGAATATCTTTCGCAAAAACCAGTTTGTAAACCTCGGCGGAGGTTATGCTCTAAACTTTATCAATACAGAACCCGAGACCTCAAATCGGAACTTGGTAGAATTCAATAATATTTATGCCCGTAGCACAAACCTGGGCAGAAGCAGAAATACCTACTATTGCGAGATGGACCAAATGATAGTCCTTTTTGGCAGCTATAATGCAGATTTTAACCCTTTCTACGAGGATGCATACCTGCGCACAAAGGCACCCCGTCTGGACAATCTGGGCCTGGCAACCGGCATAGATGTGGATTTCTTTGACAATCCCCGCGATCCCGTTACACCCGATATCGGTGCGCACGAATACACCGTGAATCATCTTGATCCGCTGACCACTCCCATGGAGGGTAGCTATGATATTGGCACGACTGGCAATTTTAGCACCGTAAACGAATTTGCCCAAGCTCTTTCTTTCCGAGGTGTAAACGGCCCTGTCACGGCTTACCTTATAGATGCCACATACAACGAGCAGCTTATCTTTGACCGCATTCCCGGGATAGGATGGGACCGCCTGCTTACCGTGCGCAGATTTGACAATCCGATGGCCACGATCACGTATTCAGACCAAGCAGATACTGATAACTATGTAGTACAGCTCTATCGCAGTAAATATATCAAGTTCCAAAACATCACCTTTGCTACCCAATCCACCGGATACAGCAATATCCTGGTCTTCGATGGATTTGCCAAAGAGCTGGAATTTGTAAATTGTGATTTTATCGCACCAAACGGCATCTCGCCGGATTACAATAGTTATAGTATCTTCTCTGATCAACATTCGGCTCTACAGAATATCAGAATCTTTGGCGGCAGCATAGAAGGCAATGGCACCGGCCTTTCAATGTATGCAAGCGGGCTAAAGCTGAGCTACAATGCCTTTTTGGGCTGCGGAGCAGGTGCACAGCTCAACCAGGCTGTATCGCCGCTGATAGAGGGAAATTCTTTTACAGATTGCAGTAGCTGGGGCCTCAGCATCAATGGCATTTCTGAGGGCATCATCATAAAAAACAGACTTACAGGCAGCAAAAACGGTTTTGTTATATCCAATGCCAGCGCAGCAGAGAATAGAACCCTGATCGCAAACAACCTCATCTATCTGCAAAGTACATCTTCAGGCAGCGGACTCATAGTGGGTGGCACCGGGCTAAACGTCTTGAACAACACCATCTATCTGAGCGGAAACCCAAATTCCTCTGCTTTGTATCTTGGCAGCCAGCCTGCCCAGACGGACATCGTGAACAATGTCTTTGTTTCCATGGATGGTCTTGCTGTGAATCTCAGTTCTTATAGCCCAGACTCCGGCTTTGTGCTGGATTACAATTGCTATTATACCCAATCCAACTATCTGTTGAAGCTGCAAAGCTCTTTTGCAGACCTGGCAGCTCTACAAAGCACTTATGCCGGCATCAACGCTCATAGCGTGCGCTACAATCCCCTCATAAATGATGTCATGCAGCCTGAAAGCCAGCATATCCGGGCTATCGGACAGCCCCGCAGTGAGTTTGATGACGACATCGCAGGTGTCCCCCGTGGCGAAGCTTGGGATCTGGGTGCCTGGCAGCAGCTAAGACCCACAGACCTGGCCCCCCTGGCCGGCATCTACACTGTGGGCGGTTCCGGTTTTGATTTTGAAAGCCTGGAAGAGGCCCTGCAAGCGGTGCAATACCATGGTATCGATGACCACACCACCCTCAATCTCCAGCCCGGAAGCTACCACGGTGGCTATATAATAGAAGATTTTCCCAGAGCCTCCCCCTCTATGCACCTCACTATCTCCGGTCTGGAAAGCTCACATAGCTTCACTATGCAGCCCGATAGTAATCTTGCCGCAGAGAACTTCTTCTTCGAGATCAGAGCCGCCGGTGGCGTGATCCTGTCCACGATGCATTTGCAGAGCAATTCTGCCAGTCTGCCCCTCCAATACATACGCTCAAAAGGCAGAATTACGGATACCAATATCCGCCATATCACCTTTGATCTACCCAATACATCCAGCATTGCCATAAATACAGACCACAGCATCGGGAATGATATCCTCATAGAGCAATGCACCTTCAATGACGGTGGATACGGCTTTTACCTGAATGGCGATTCCAGCGACAGCAATCGCTTTGCCTCGCCCAGAATCTATCTGAATACCTTCAATAACGTGCAATATCCCGTAAAGATCAACAAAGCCAATAATCTGGATCTGTCTTACAATACCATGACAGGATTTTACAAAGCTGCAGAACTTAGCAATATCGGCGGCACCAGCTCGATCTTTAAAAACCGGATGATCACTACTGCCAGCACTGCCTCCCAGGGATTGTTTTCCCTGAATTATGTAGAGGGCAGCCCCAACGAGCCCATCGGCTTTTATCAAAACATTATCTATCTGCAAAACTACTTCAGTTACCAAAATGGCCTCTATCTTGCCAGCTGTTCACACCTCGTTCTTGCCCATAATACTCTGGTAACCGAAAATAACTATTCCTTGGATTACGGCGCTCCTCTGGTGATATCCAATTCCAGCTCGATAGACCTTGTAAACAATGTAATATCATCACCCCGGCGCGGTGTAGCTCTGGATATCAACGGCTGCTCCGACCTGGCCTGGAATGCCAATAGCTATTACAGCACTGCCAAAGACCTGGGCAGAGTAAACGGAGTGTATTACGCACCTCTGCAATTGATTACAGAAATTATTGCCGATCCTCTGGCCAGCTATGCCAATTCTCTGATCGATGAAAACGGTTACAATACCTGTAGTTACCTTGAAGATAGGGGCGCGAGCACAACTATCGATACCGATATTGATAACCAGCCCTGGATAGGTCTGCCCGATCCCGGAGCCAATCTGATTGCCGATACCGGCACTATGATCACCAGCAACAAGCAGATCGGCCCCACGGGCGATTATCCCGATTTTGCTACGGCGATTGCCGATCTGATCAATCGAGGCGTGGATAACGACATCAGCATTTGGGTGCAAGACGGAACTTATCCCACCCATGTAGCTCTCTCCTACATCCCCGGCACGCTCGGAGGTCATTACGTATCATTTAAAGCAGTGCCCGGAGTTGTCCCCACCCTCACGCACAGCTCTAACGGAGCTTCCAGCAACTACATCATCAAGGCCAGCAATCTGGAAAACACCAGCTTGGAAGGGCTGAAATTCCATACCCTCAACCCAAACTATGGCACCGCCATCGAATTGGGACATTTCAATAGCAAACTCCATATTCACGATTGCCACTTTGTGTCCAGCAATCCTGTCTCCTTTACAAACAGTGTTACCGCTATCTATGGGCTTTCCGTTTCAAACCGCAATCTCAGAATAGAAAACAACAGCTTCCAGGATATGGCTTATGGCGTTTATCTCTATGATACCAGCGGTTTGGGCGGCTACGAGATCAAAAACAATACCATCTCAAATGCCTATATCGGCTTGTATTTGTACGAAGTGGAAGGCGTGGATATCTGGGGCAATGAGATTGCTTCTCGCAATCGAAGCCTGCATTTACAAAATGTGGATGCGGCCAGCATGAGATCAAACAAGATCTTTACCAGTGCTGGAGATTATGTGCTTTATAATTCTTCCTCCTCTGCCACTACCGGTACTCAGGAAATCTTTAACAATTATCTGCGCGGAAACGTAAGCCATATCGCCTATTTACGACAAATCTCAAATGCCAAAATCTATCATAATACCTTTATTAACGACAATACCTCCTCCACTTCCACAGCTTTTATGGAAGCGGCTTCACTAAACAATCTGGATTTCCGCAATAATATCTGCCAGGCTGAAGCTGGCATTGCGGCATATTTTGCCCTTGGAAGCGATCCGGCTCACTTGAGCAACAACCTCTATTGGAGTGGCGGCAGCTGCCCAGTAAAAGTAGGCCTTACCACCCTCAACGACCTGACCTCATACCAGAGCCTTACCGGAGATTTCTCCTCGCTCTACGCAGATGCACTCCTGAACCAGAATAGCTACCTGCTCACAGCTTCTTCTCCTGCTATAAATGCCGGCACCACCTTGATGGAAGTGCCCTTTGATATTGATGGCAACCTGCGTGAACTACCGGACATAGGCTGCTCTGAGTTCCTTGCCATAGCTTTGGACCCTCCGCAAAACCTGCGACTTGCCTGGCAGGAAGACCTGCTTACCCTCTTTTGGGATACCGTGCCAGGTGCTACCAGCTATCGAATATCAGTAAGCGAAAGCCCAGATTTTACTAACTTCAACCAGTATAATAGCCCAATAAACAGCTACAGCCTGAACCCTGTAAGCCCGAGACTCTTCTTCAGAGTGGTAGCAGTTCAGGATTGATTATAGCCAACCATCATTTCCCAAACCGATACTCAAGATAAGAGCTTTTCCCCGCCTTACTAATCAGGCGGGGAAAAGCTCCAGCTTTCAAGTAAACTCCCAAACTCCAGAACCTGAAAACCTGAAAACCTCAAAACCTTAAAACTCGAAAACCTCAAAACACAATCCCCAAATAAAAATCCAAAAAATCCGTTCGATCGTTTCTGTAAGTATCATAGATTCTCAAATCTCTCTATCCATATACTGATACCCCGGAATCCGCGGCAACAGCCCATCCTCAACCGCTGCTTTCACCGAGCGGCAGGGCAGATCTTGCTCCACTATCTGCTCTCTGGTGATGGTTTTCAGGTCCACCTGCTGTGGATATTTGGCCTGCATCGCCCACAGCATCTTGATATACAAGCTATACCAGGATGGCAATCGCACACTATCGTCTCTATCCATTAGTGAATTCAAGTACATACGAAAATCATTTCTATAAGCCTCGCTGGGGTTTATCGCCTTAATCTGCCGAGAAATTTCCCTGTAAGCATGATTTTGCGGCTGGATCGGCATCTTCGGAGCGCGCCGCATCAATGTCCGCTTTAATCTGGGGTGATAGTAGTATATGGCTCCGTCCAGCTTGCCGGAAAAGCCCTTAATTCCTGCTTTTACATGTGCTTTCATCATTTTCTCCTGATTTTTCTCCCATATTTCTCCCTCCCTTCGGACTGTCAAGCAGTTCTTTATCTTCCCTTAATCAAGCGTTAACTATTAACGCTTGATTAAGAGAAGATCGATGTGTGATGGGCTGGCCGGAAAGAGGGAGAGGTGGGCTTCCAAGGTGACCACTGATATAAAGAGTCACCGAAAATTGCAAATCGGATCACTGAAAATTGCAAATCGAGGGAAAGTGGTTTTTTTGAGCTCTCTTTTTATAAACCCTCACTTAAAACTTCAAATTTCATCACCAAAACTTCAAATGTCCAAGTCCAAAAGATGATGAACTAGACGATTAGGGCGTTTGAAATATGCTAATTTCTTTAAGATCATTGTATTGTATATATGGCGCAAGATTCCTGATAATCCCTGGGAATGTCCAAGTGCCTCAAAAACGATGGGGAATTTGAAG
>Ga0172377_10004674_pt1 | contig 14063 bp, 9 predicted proteins | sample Pumphouse3metaG_FD_119749 | JGI IMG/M metagenome (GOLD analysis project Ga0172377, IMG submission 119749) | Leachate microbial communities from a municipal landfill in Southern Ontario, Canada - Pumphouse #3 metaG | ecosystem: Engineered > Solid waste > Landfill > Unclassified | place: Canada... | reverse complement strand
GATATGGTTAACGGAACTACAGCCAAGAAAAAGAAATAATAGTTTTTTTAAAATAAAAAGCCTCAGAATGTTATCTGAGGCTTTTTATCTATTTAGTTGTCTTGACAAAAATATTAAAATAGATAAATTCTGACTAGTTTGGTTTAAAAAGTTGAGAGCAAAAGTGGATGTTGTCAGTTTAACCAGTGTCGGTATGGTCAGGAAAAATAATGAGGACTCTTGTCTTATTATTCCTTCTTGGAGCAGTTTAGCCATTAAAAAGAGGATATGTGTCTTTGCTGTTGCCGATGGAATGGGGGGAGAAAGTTCGGGAGAGGTTGCCTCAAAGATTGCGGTTGATTGCGTGAAAAAATGGATAAATAGATTTTCTTCAGAGCTTTTAACTGTTGCAGAGATTGAAGAAATGTTTTCTTTTATAAATAACGAGATTTGGGATCATGCAAATAAATTTCCCGAGACAAAGGGTATGGGCACGACGCTAACAATTGTTGTTTTGAAGGATAATGTTGCAATTGTTGGTCATATAGGCGATTCAAGACTTTACAGGATTCGCAACGATGTTATGGAGCAGCTTACTAATGATCATTCTTTGGTAGCTGAACAAGTGAAAAACGGCAAGATAAGTCGTGAAGAGGCCCGTAATCATTCCAGTAGGCATATTCTAAGTCGAGTTTTAGGCGGAAGACAGTTTGTTGTTCCTGATATATTTGAGATAAAGATAGAAAAAGATGATTTATATTTTATGTGCACTGATGGCGTTTATGGCATGATAAGCGATTGCGATATTAAAAAGAAAATAAATGCTGCTAATATAGAAAATATGGCAGCTGCTGTGATTGAAGCAGCTAATAGCGCCGGTGGCAAGGATAATTCTACTGCTGTTTTCTTTAAAATAAACGGGTTGCCGGTTGATTTTCCGGGGTATTTTTCGATCAGTCGGTTGAAAAGTTATTTTAAAACCAAAGATATGGTTGGTTTTATATAAAAATAAAGAAAACAGTGGAATTTATTATGATTTTAAAGTATATAATGTAAGTGAAATTACGGAGGGTAAATTAAATGGATGCTACGTTAATGATAATTATCGGAGTGGGAGTTGTTATCGTTGTTGCAATTTTATTTTTTGCATTACACGGTAAAGATGCTCCCGAAGATGAAAGCGAAGAAAAAACTCCCGGTGAGAATTCCGGCAGCTCCGGCTTGGGTCATACGAGAATTAGGCAAGTTTTGTCAGGAGATGATTTGCAAGACACAATGAAGGCCGAAGAAACCGAGCTTTTAACTAAATACACAGCCGGTTCCGGAGAAGGTATTCAGGAAGTTGAAAAGCTTCTTGAAGGGGATCCGAACAATGTTGACCTTCTTGATTGGCTGGCGTTCATGTATTACAGCAATAATGATATTGATAAAGCTATTAGCACCTATAAGAGAGCCCTCTCCATTAAATCAGATAACGAAAATCAGCATTATTACCTTGGAAACAGTTATTATAAAAAGAACATGACTGAAGAAGCCAAAAAAAGTTGGAGCGAAGTGATAAGACTTAAGCCTTCTTCTAAGATTGCAAAAAATGCACAAGAGAGAATTGATTTTCTCAAATCTCAGGGAAAATAGCTTCTCTGTCACTAAAAGGAATCAGCTTTATCAGTGAAACCACCGGAATTAACCGATTATAAACTTGTTCAAAAAATTGGTTCCGGGGGAATGGGGGATGTCTATAAGGCAATCCGCAATAGCGATAATAAGAAAGTTGCTATAAAATTCCTTGATCCGGAAGCCGCCAAAGTATCTGCCGTTCTTGCTCAGTTTAAGCAGGAGGCAGATATTTTACATATTTTAAATCATCATAATGTTTGCGGGTATATTGACAGAGGTGTCAAAGGCGAGTTCAACTATTTGGTAATGGAGCTTGCGGACGGCATTCCTTTCGATAGAATCCCTATGAGCTCATCAAAGAACACTGTTTTTGACGAGCTGAGAGTTCTTTCAATAGAAGAGTATTTGAAAATATTCAGGGATTGTTTTGTTGCTCTGGCGTATATCCATAGACAGGGGCTTGTTCATCGCGATATTAAGCCGGCAAATATTATTTTACGCGGTGAAAATTATGATCCTTGTCTAATAGACTTTGGTATTGCGAAATATGTGTCGGCAGATGACGATCTGAATTTGAATCCTGAAACTATGTTTACTGTTGTTTACGCTAGTCCCGAGCAGTTAACAAATAAACCAATCGATCATCTTTCAGATCTTTTTTCTTTTGGGGTTGTTATGTATGAAAAACTTACGGGAAGATTGCCTTTTCCGGGCAAAAAAGCTATGGAGGTTTTTGTTGCGCAGACAAAGTGGAATTTTCCGCCACCCCGACAGCTAAATTCTGCAATCCCTCAAAAGCTTGAAGATATAATAATGATGCTTTTGTCAAAAGACCCTGTTTCCCGATACCCTACCGCAGAAATGGTTTTAGGGGATATAGACCGTATTATTGCAATTTTAAAGCAATCGCGGGAGGGTTTGGATATAACTCCTATTATCGATGATATTAGAGGGGTTGCGGTTACAAAGAGAGGTTTCAAAAAATTAACCGTAGCCGAAGAGCAAAACATGATTAAAAAAATCAGAATTGAATTGGCCGACTCTCGTCAGCGTCTTAGACTTGAGTCAGCAAAGGGAAAAATGGCCGATTCTGAAAAAATAGCGAGTTTACATGAATTGTGCAATATGCTTCAGGCAGATTATGAGCGGCTTAGCGAAAGAATTCAAATGGCTTTGGGTTTTAAAAGCCAGCCCTTGGTAATTGACAAGTTTAATCAGGTATTTACTTTAGATATTATTTCTTATGAAAAGCGAGGAGTTTCTTTTTCAATAAATACCATTGAGCAGAAGGTTGTCAGCCCCGACGGTAAAGATATAATTGTCGGTAAAATGAATTTCAGTGAGCGTGCAAAACGCTATTTTTCAATAAACAGACAAAGAGTAGAAAGTTCTGCGTGGGCACAAACAAATTGGTTCGTTGGGCCTTACGAGGAAAGAGAATTTCCTGTTTTTATAATGGTTTGCGATGGCAAATCTTCTTGTCCGGCCGGTTATGATGGTTTTTTATGGCCTCGAGAATTTTTGCACATTGTTAGAAAATTTGGATGGACCGGTCTGGGTATTGTAGAAAAATTCAGGGGTGTTGACAGGGCAGGCAGCACTGTAAACGCAGAGCACAGAGAAACCGTCCTTTTTTCTCAAGTCTTATTTGACAATTTAGATGACAAGAAGTAGGAGTCTATATGGAGCAATTCTTTGTGGGTTTTGAAACTTTGGCAAAGTTATATGGTTCTTTGGCCGAAGCAAATATGTTTTTTTATAGAAATCATGAAGATGTCGATAATTTTAGAAATTTAATAGAACAACGCGCTATGGTTATCGAAGACACTGAAGTTATTTTTTCTGAGTTGAAATCTAAGTTTTTTGATAAATTTGGCGAGGAAAATATAACACATGCGAATCTAATCGATTTTATATATGCTGTAGTCGAAAAAATACCCGAAACAGCGGACTATGCGAAACAGGTTACCGATTCTTTAAGAGAGCTTGTTGAAACAAATAAATTGGTAGAAAAAAAGGTTGGTTCGTTTCAAGAAAAATTAAAGACAGAGGTGGGTAAAGTTCGCCAAACTTCAAAATCTTTAACGGGTTATAGGCAGCTTGAAACTTATGGCAGCTGTTTCATAAATAAAATTAAATAAATAATATTTAGACACCGAGTCAGAGGATTGTTGCAGTTTGTTTTTCCGAGTGCTATTATAGTAATAGCTGATAGGAGACGGTGTGTGATGTGGCGACAGACAATTTTATTGTTTATTATTTTTCTTTGTTTGGTATCTTTGACTTATTATTTCTTTTCTAATAAAAGCCAAGATTTGTCTTATGCCAAGCAAGAACCGACCTATGGCGGGGTTTATCGAAGAGCTTTCGCCGATTCTTTTATTACGTTAGATCCGGCAAGAATTAAAGATTCTAATTCTCATGAGGTTGCCAGACAAATATTCGACGGGTTGGTTTGTTTTGACGGCAAAGGCGCTATAGTGCCGGCCCTGTGTGAAGATTGGACTATAAGCGAAGATAAGCTTACTTATGTTTTTCGTATTCGCAATAATGTTAAGTTTCATAGCAATGTTTGTGGAAGACCAACTAAGAATGGTGGACGCCAACTTACGGCATTAGATGTGGTTTATACGTTTAAAAGACTGTTAGCGCCAAATGACAATTTTCAAAATGCACTTTATTGGGTTATTAAGGGTGCAAAAGACTTTACCGAACAAAAAAACAATGATATCACGGGTATTCGTATCCTCGATGAGCAGAGGGTTGAGTTTACTCTCAACAGTCCCTTTTCTCCTTTTGTATCATTGCTTGCTATGTGCAATGCCTTTATTGTTCCTCATGAAGACGCCGATGAGCTAGATATCTGCCCTGTCGGTACGGGGCCTTTTTATTGGATGGGTAAAAACGGCGACACATTATGCTTAAATGCCAATAATGAATATTATCAAGGACGACCTTGGTTAGACAGAATTGAATTTCCGGTCATAACAGATGAGAACAGACGCTTCAGTGATTTCATGGCAGGACAGCTTTCACAAGTTGATGTTCCTGATTCTATTTACAAAAGAGTCAAGCAAGATGCTATTCTTTCGCCTAATTTGGTAGAGACGAACTTATGGGGAATAAACTATTTGGGTTTTAATCTTAATGAAAAACCGTTTGACAATTTGGCTCTAAGAAAAGCATTGAATTACGCTGTGGACAGAGAAAACATTGTTAAGCTCGTATTAAACGGAAGAGCTCAGGTCGCAAAAGGTATTTTACCTCCCGGGATTTCGGGATATAATGAAGAATTAGTCGGTTACGAATACGATATTGAAATGGCAAAAAAATATCTTGAAGAGGCCGGATACCCTAATGGAAAAGGCCTGCCTCAAATAACTCTAAAATATAATAAGGATCCGATACATACCCGCACAGCTGAATTTGTTCAGGCCAATTTCAGAGACATAGGAGTAGAATGTAAGTTAAAGGGGCTGGAATTCGGAGAGCATCTTGCTGATATCGAAAGTGGTAAAACATCCTTTTTCAGAATGGGATGGACAGTTGATTATCCTGATCCTGATGCCTTGTTACATACTATGTTTCATTCTTCAAATATAAAAGTGGCTTACAATTTTACAAGATTCAACAATGCAGAGTTTGACAAAATACTCGACTTGGCTCGTTTTGAAACTGAGCAAGACGAAAGGGCAAAACTATACAAAAAAGCGGAAAAATACGTTGTAGAAGAGGCGCCATGTATATTTATGTATTTCTATACTTTGAACGTCTTATTAAAGCCTCAGGTAAGAGGCTTTTCAATTGGTCCCATGGGAGAGTCTGTAGTTGAATATCGCCATTTATGGCTTACTTCAGCATCTCAGGAATAAAGTAAAACGCCATAAAATAGATTATAACAATAAGTACGGTTAGCAGGTTTAAATATTTATCAATATATTTTTTTGCTGTTGCACCAAAATATTTAAATAAAATACCGACTAAATAAAATCTGGCTCCTCGTCCGATGATTGATGCCAGAATAAAGGGCAAAAAAGATATCTTTGAAACTCCTGCCGTGACGGTGAATACTTTGTATGGGATAGGCGTGAAGGCAGCGGTAAAAATAATAATGTAAGAGTTTTCTTCGTAGCTTTTGCATATTTGATCAAAGACTTCAGGTGTGAAGCCCGGGATATATTCGAAAAAATAGCTTCCGAGAGTTTGCCAGAAGGCATAGCCGATTATGTAGCCAAACATGGCTCCGACTACCGAACCTGCTGTGCATACTGTCGAATACCAAAGAGAGAGCGAGGGTTTTGCTAAAGCCAAGGCTATCAGAAGTACATCGGGCGGAATTGGGAAAAAACTGGACTCTACAAAGGCTAGCAAGAATAATGCCGGCACCGCGAAAGGGTGTACAGCCCAAGATAAAACCCAATCATAAAGTTTTTTAATAAAACCCATGTAATTTTTCCTCGATTTAATAGTAGCAAGATAATACAAAAGAAAAGAAGATAAGGCAATAGTAAATAAGTTTAATTTAACACTGACTTATTTTATAATGAGCATATGAAAAAATCTTTTTCACATTTAGCTTTTGTATGTCTCTTTGTGATTTTGCCGGCAATGTTAACATCAATGTTTGTTAACGAATTTTTTGAGCATGAGAAAAAATTATACTACGATAAACAATTTGATAGTCTAAATCACTCATTAAGTGAAACTTTATATAATTTGCAATCTGAAGTGTTTTTGCTCAAAAAATCAAAAAAAATATTTGAATATTTTAAAAAAAATAAATCAGATAAAGCAAAAATTGAGACTTATTGTAAAGAATTGGCTGACGACCTCCCGGTAGAATTCGACTTGTTTTTATTCGATAAAGGAAAACAGGTTTATCCTAATTTTTTAAAGTTTAGGTCTCGCTCTGTTGGAGGAAGAGTTTGGAAATTATTGGCTCTTGATAACGACAAGCGTAATCAAGAATATAAAAAATATAAAAAACTGATTGCCGGATACCTTGGAAGCACCTTTAGAGTCGCTCGAATGCTTGAAGAGCGCAATTCAATAATTCCGATTGTAACCAAATTTACCGCCGGAGGAATATATTGGAACTCGGAGGACAATGATGAATCATCAGGCATAATGATTGTTTATTGGCAAATTCCCAAAGATGAATACATAATCAAAAGAGTTATAGAAGCAGAAAGCCATAAATATGCGGATGTTTTTGTTGCGCAATCTGAAAAAGACGCTTTAAACAAAGATATATTCAGAAGATTAAATGTTTTAAAAGAAAAGAATATTGTAGAAAATAAAGAAAAAATTTGGAATTCGGTGAATTATAAAGACTATTTTCTTACCGCTTCAACACCAGTTACCGAGAATTATCAATCGACTTGTGGAAACATAGTAACTATTACAATTTTATCTGCTTTGTTGGCTTTGCTTTTATACGCTTATTATGTTTTTACAAAGGAGATATCGATTTCTATAAAATATAAAATCGCCGGACTCTTTTTTACTGCATTTTTGGTCGCATTTGGCGGCTTTATATATCTCGGAAACTTATATATTGAAGATAAGCAAAAATCCCTAATCGTTAAGGCTTCGAATTATAGTAGGTCTCTTTTGACACGAATCGATGAACTTTTTAAGAGCGATAACATTAATTTTGACAGCAAGTGTTTTGATATTTGTTTAAAAGCGGTAAATTACGAGAATACGAATAGTTTGGCCGCATTGAAAATGCTTATGGATTCAGATGAGTTAGTAAGCGTTGAGGTTAGAAATGCATCAGACTCAAGTTTGATTTTTAGTTTTAACCACGAAATAATTTATGAAGACCTTCAGAATGTGTATGAGATTGTAGCGAGACTTTCGCTTGATAACAGATTTAAAAGCAATTTGTCAGAACATTCAGATAAAGTAATGGTTGAGTTTATAACTAACCCTGAGATTGGACTGTCTCCGGTAATTAAGCAGGATAATAAAACTCACCTGATTCTTTTTGGCTCAATGCCGTTAGCTTCATATTGGACCCTAATCCCTAAGAATGGCGAAAAATTGTTTGTGTCGGTACTTATTATGGCTAACAAGTTTATGGGAGCAAGAGTGATAGAAAAATTTAATGAATTCAATGATTCATCACTGTTTGCGCCGTATCAAGTCGCTTTTGCAAATAATAGAACCGGAGATGTTTTTCCCGATTTTCTGATAGAAATTCCGAGTTTTGAAATTTTTAACGAGCAAGTTTATTTTTCAGAAAACCTTACAGAGTCGGTTTTTGAATCAGATAACAAAAAGTTTCTGATAACAGCCCAAAGATCAAGGCAAACGCGAGATTTTTGTTTTTATTCTCTTTATCCCCTCGAAAAGATTGACTCTGAAATTTTACTTACAAAACTATATTTCGTGCTGGGGCTTTTATTTTTTACCATAACAGCTTCATTAGCCGGGAAAATGCTGACCGATTTTTTTATTGTTCCGATTTATTCTTTGGCAGAAGGTGTCGAGGCAATATCAAAACGAAATATTAGTTACAGAATTTCATATTCTCAAAGCGACGAATTTGGAGACCTGGCAGAGCGTTTTAACAGAATGATAGCAGATTTAAAAGAAATGGAATTGGCTCAAGACGTTCAAAATTCTTTGCTTCCAAGCGATGTCCCAAATCCGGAAGGCTATGAAATTGCTTTTTCAAATAAAATGGCTGCTGCTGTTGGGGGCGATTATTTCGATGTTTTTATGTGTGACAACGATAAACTGTGCATTATAATAGGAGATGTATCAGGGCACGGCGTTTCCTCTGCTTTAGTTATGGCTATGGCTAAAGCCACTTTATATCACGGTTTTAAGGAAAACAAAAACCTGGTGGAATTATTTGCCGAATTAAATAAAGTTATAAATTATTATTTCAGCAAGCCCCCCGTCAGAAAAATGATTACTCTTTTTGCCTGTTTAATAGATGTTTCAACCGGGCTTGGAACCTTTGTTAATGCAGGTCATAATTTCCCTTTGTTGCTAAAAAATGATCTGAGCGTAGAAGAATTATCATCAGTTCATTTGCCTATCGGAGTATCAAAAAAAACTCCAAAGTTACAGCCGGCAACATTTGAGATTAAAAGCGGCGAAGGTATTTTGTTTTACACCGATGGTATTGTGGAGGTGTGTTCTGTAGACAAAGAGCAATATGGCTACGAAAGATTTAAGTCTTCTTTGCATTCAAGCTATGGCATGTCTGCGGTTTCTGTGATAGAAAAAACTGTCGAAAACTACTCTGCTTGGCTGGCAGGCAATGAACCGGATGACGACTATACCTTAGTTTACTTAAAAAGAAATTAAGTTTGTTTAATTATAATAAAAGTAATGTCGTCTGAAAGCTCTCTTTTGCCCATAAAATTATTAAAATCTTTTAAAATCGTTTCCTTAATATCGTTTGAGTTTTTTTCTTTATTATTTTGTAATAATTCAAACAATCTTTTTTTTCCATAAGCCTGACCCTTTTCATTCGTTAGTTCGCAGAGCCCGTCAGAATAAATCATCATTACGTTATTTGGTTCAAAAGTCAGTTCTTTGCATGTGTAAACGTTTCTTTTTGCAGATACTCCCAATGGCATTGCATCTTCTTCAAGCTCTTTTATATTACCGTTTTTATCGCATATTATCGGATACGGGTGCCCTGCATTTGTGAAAAGATAAGAATCGTTTTGTAGGTTGAGTTTTATTGCAAGCATTGTCATTAACTTTTTCCGTCTTAGCAGTTCATAAATCATTTCACCGACCTTACTAAATATTTTATTCGGAAGCATTATCGAGCAAAATTTAAAAATAGAGGCTTTTACCATTGCAACTAAAATCGAAGAGCTGACTCCATGACCTGTAACATCACCTATTACAATCAATAATTGATCTTTATCGATATGGAAAAAATCTGCGTAATCGCCTCCGACATCGTCAGCCATTTGATTGTACAACGCAAAGTCATATTTTTCGGTTTGCATGGTTTTTGAGGGAATAAGGCACTTTTGTATTGCGGCGGCAAGCAGCATTTCTTTGATTTCAGAAACCATCTTGTTAAAAGTGGCGGCAAGCAAACCTAATTCATCTCGATTATCAATTTTCACCGAATAATCCGTATCTCTTTTTTGAAGTGCTTTCAGACCCTTTTCTAATTCTTTGAGAGGATTTATAAAGTTTTGAGACAGTAATAGCCCGGTCAAAACCGAAAAAACCAAAACTATCAATATTCCGAATAAAACGTTGTTTTCGAAATTGTGTATTTTTTTATCAATAAAGCTGACCGGATACATTGCAATGACATAAGTGTTTATTAGTTTTGCGCCCGGAAGACATACGGCTATATGGTTCATACTATTTATTTTAATGACTTTTGTTTCAATATTTCTGCTAATTTCTGTTTGGTCTATAAGATTGTTTAAGGCTTCGTTATAGGGTGCTGCTTGAGGTATTTTTATTTTGTCTTTCTTGTGATACGCGAAAAATTTAATTCCGACATTTTCAATGTTATGTCTTTTTTTAAAAGCGGATTCTAAATATTCGACTATATTTTTTCTTCCGATTGTGTTTAAAGATATGTATGCAATATTGCAATTTAAATCGTTGTAGTAGTTCCAATACCAGTATACGCCGTCGTTACTGAATTCGTGATAAATCAATTGGTCGGGCTGTTCTATTAACCTGCTGACCCCTATTATGGGGCTTTCAAAAAAGTTTGCCAACATCATGTCGGCTCGTTTTATATCGGATTTTGCTTTTTGCAACTGTTCGGGCATAACTTTTTGAAGACACAGAAGTGTTAAAATGCGTGCAAAAGTATTAACTCTGTTTCTTATTTCTTTTGAGGCCATGTTATAAAGCCTATTTTGCTTTATATCTCTTATGTCTATCCAGTTTAGCCAGCCGTCGTGATTTATGTTATCTTTGGTTATCGGATATGCAGCATTATTGATTTCTTTTCTTGTTTCGTGGTGTGCAAGCTTAAGTTTGTTTTTCCAGCGATTTTTGCTTTGGTATATGCGTCTGAATTTTTCAAGTATTTCTTGTTCTTTATTGCTGTAATCAGAATCCAGCTTATACAAAATATCCGTTAAATTTTTAACTATATTATTTTCTAATATTGTTCTGTGGTTAGTTACAGCATTGAAGCTAAAAATATAAAGAGTAATAATGGGCATATAAACAGAACTCAGAAATACAAATACCAATTTATGTTTGATTGATATCCACGTTGATTCAGCTTTGATTATATGTTTTTTTAATACGAAAAAACCCACAACAGTTATTACTGTAAGTATCAAAAATGCCAAAAATTTTATTTTTGTATAGTTGCCGTATCCATCTTTGGTTTTGTGCCCAATGATAACTTTATACCCTTTAGTGTTATAGATTTTCCATATATGATTTGCATGTAAATGGGTTTTAAAGTCTTCTTTGTAGAGTTCTGACGGTAATGATTTATTTAATTTATTATTGCCTGCCACGAATTTGTTGTCTGAGTTTTTTAAAACATAACTAATCGTTTTTTGTTCATTGAGTAACTTTATTAATAGTTGCTGATAATTAATATTTTCTTCAGCTCTCACCAGTAAGCCGTTTAAAGCATTTTCTGCTTTAGAATGGAATAATATGGCCGGCGAGTTATTTATTGAAATGTTTGTTATAGCTTCTGTATGTTTCTTTAAAACATCTGAGTTAAAGTGGTTGCCTGCGAAAAAAATAAGATCTGCTTTGCGTGTCGAATAGTCAAAGGTAAATGCATTATCACATATTTGCGTCCACAGGTATGTCATCGGATACAAAAGATTTGTTGGCAGGTTTTCTATGTTAATCGGGCTACCCTTTTTATCAAAAATAAGAAATGTGCTTTTTACTCCGAGGATGCTCTTAGTTTCATTTATGGTTTTTATAACTTCATCTTTGTTAATTTGATCTTCTGTTTTATCATAGGTAATTTCAATAATTCTATTAGCAGCCTTTTTAAGGTGCGGACCAAACACTTTATCAGTCGTCATGTTTTGGAAAAGGTTATTTGCGACATTCTCAAGATATTCTTCCATCTCAGCAATGTCTTTTTGGGCCATGGAGACAAATAAATGGTTTGCAATAAAGTAAGTGAAGCAAACCGGTATAAAAACCAGTAAAGTGAAGATAAACAAAAATTGTTTGCTGTTTCTTTGCAACTTAAAATTCACTCTCGGGTCAGTTGGCATATTATACTACAAGATTAAAAACTATAGCAAAGTTTGATTTGTTTCCGGGTTTATGCTATTTTGTGATGTAAATAATCTAGGAGGCGAATCGTGGCAGATCCAAAAGCAGTATCTTCAGCTCAGCAAGACAGAATGAAGTCTCTCGAAACAGCAATAGCAGGAATTGAAAAACAATTTGGAAAAGGTGCTGTAATGCGCCTTGGAACATCAAGACATCTACAAGTAGAAGCAATTCCTACCGGATCTTTGTCTCTTGATTACGCTTTAGGCGTTGGAGGCATGCCCCGAGGCAGAATAATTGAAATATTCGGGCCGGAATCTTCGGGTAAGACTACGATTGCGTTGCATAGTGTTGCTCAAGCACAAAAAGCGGGCGGGCAAGCTGCGTTTGTTGATGTTGAACACGCTCTTGATCCCGGTTATGCAAAAAAACTCGGAGTAGACACAGAGAATCTTCTTATTGCTCAGCCCAGCAGCGGAGAAGAAGCTCTTGAAATTACCGAAATGCTTGTAAGAAGCAATGCGGTAGATATTATCGTTCTTGACTCTGTTGCTGCACTGACAAGTAAAGCCGAAATTGACGGTGATATGGGTGATGCAACGGTTGGTATGCAGGCAAGGTTAATGTCACAGGCAATGAGAAAATTAACTCCTGTAGTCAGCAAATCAAGATGTGTTTGTATTTTTATAAACCAAATCAGAGAAAAAATCGGTGTTATGTTTGGTAATCCTGAAACAACTCCGGGCGGAAGGGCTTTAAAATTCTTCTCTTCTGTAAGACTTGATATCCGCAGAAAAGAACAGTTAAAAGAAGGCGAAGAGGCTATTGGTTACACAACTGAAGTGAAAGTTGTTAAGAATAAAGTTGCGCCTCCATTCAGAAAAGCCAGATTTGATATGATGTTCGGAGAAGGTATATCGACAGAGGGCGAAATTGTAGAATTGGCAGAAACTAACGGTATCATTAATAAATCCGGTGCTTGGTTCTCTTACGGCGATACCAGAATGGGACAAGGGCGAGAAAATGCTAAGCAGTTTTTGAGAGATAATCCTGATGTATTCGCTGAAATTATAACGAAAGTTAAAGTGAAATTGGGAATGATACCCGAGCCTGTGGCTCCGGCAGAAGAAAAAAAGAAGAACGCATCATCTAAAAAAGAATGATTATTCTCGGTTTAATGAGCGGAACCAGCGGCGACGGCATTGATGGCGTTGCCGCTGAATTTTATGATAATGATTGCTTTAAGTTTTTATGGCATAAATCTTACAAGTTTTCTGAAAGGCAGTTTACAAGAATACAAAGATTGATAAAGTCGGCGACTGCTGAGACTATAACTCTTGGACACGCCTATATCAGCAGACTTTACACTGAGGCTTGTATTTCTTTTTTTGAAAATGAAAAAGCTTTGCCTGATTATCTCGCAGCACATGGACAGACTGTTTTTCATCATCCTAATATTGCAATATGGGATGAATTAGAGCTTTCGGGAACTTTGCAGCTATTAGATGGTTTTTTGCTTTCGCATCTGACAAAACTACCTGTAATTTACAATTTTAGGCAAGCAGATATGGCGGTTGGGGGGCAGGGTGCTCCGTTGGTTCCTTTTGCCGACTTAAAGATGTTTGGCAAGAATATTGAAAATAAAAAATACAGAATAATTTTAAATATTGGCGGCATAGCAAATGTAACAATTTTGCAAGGTTTGCCAAACGGGAGCACTGTGAAATGTGCTTTTGATACCGGCCCCGGTAACGGATTAATGGATGATTACATGCAATTAAATAAATTAGGCCGGTTTGATGAGTCGGGCAAAATTGCATCACAGGGAAAAACAATAGATGATGTTCTTAAGTTTTTTTTAGCAGACCCATATTTTGAGCAAGATCCTCCAAAATCTACCGGAAGAGAGTATTTTTGTATCGAGCGTATTAAAGATAGGCTACAAAATATATCTTTTTCAGATTGCATGTCGACTTTAACCGATCTCACTGTTGAAAGCATTTTTTGCGCTATAAAACCATATATTTATAACACAGATGAGCTTGTTATCGCCGGCGGGGGGGCATTTAATACCGAATTGTCTGAGCGGTTGCGGAAAAAATGCCTGCTTAGCAACATTGCCGTAAAAACATCGGCAGAATATGGAATCCCGGTTATGGCGAGAGAAGCGATGGCATTTTCCATTTTAGGACATGCATTTTTAAATAGAGAACCCGGAAACTTACCTACGGCTACCGGTGCAAGCAAAGAGG
>Ga0172377_10004673_pt1 | contig 14065 bp, 24 predicted proteins | sample Pumphouse3metaG_FD_119749 | JGI IMG/M metagenome (GOLD analysis project Ga0172377, IMG submission 119749) | Leachate microbial communities from a municipal landfill in Southern Ontario, Canada - Pumphouse #3 metaG | ecosystem: Engineered > Solid waste > Landfill > Unclassified | place: Canada... | reverse complement strand
TGAAGTGAACTGCCGCATAGGCAGCTTGGAAGTACTATATCCCTATTTGCGTAAGTGAAATTATGTGAACTGCCGCATAGGCAGCTTGGAAGAACCGCCAATGATTGACACAAACCAACCGCCCGTGAACTGCCGCATAGGCAGCTTGGAAGGTTATTGCGTTTCTATTGCGTATTTCTGACTGGTGAACTGCCGCATAGGCAGCTTGGAAGCAAAACTGATCATAGACCGAAACTCGGGTATAGTGAACTGCCGCATAGGCAGCTTGGAAGTAAATTCTGTTATCGAGGCAACTGACTCTGCAGTGAACTGCCGCATAGGCAGCTTGGAAGCTTTGTTCTTTCTAAGAGCCCTCTTCACCTTCGTGAACTGCCGCATAGGCAGCTTGGAAGCGCAGGATAACATGAGGCTCTTTGATTCCTTTGTGAACTGCCGCATAGGCAGCTTGGAAGTTTTTGAGTCTATGGCAGAGCTCCATGAAGAAGTGAACTGCCGCATAGGCAGCTTGGAAGCAAGCCCCGACTCCTCAAGAAACTCCTCGATCGTGAACTGCCGCATAGGCAGCTTGGAAGATGTCGGAAAACTCTTCATGCGTGATCTCCGTGTGAACTGCCGCATAGGCAGCTTGGAAGCCCGGTAAGCCCTACTGATGCAACCTTTAGCGGTGAACTGCCGCATAGGCAGCTTGGAAGAACACACAGATCGTGCTCCTGAAGAATGCAGAGTGAACTGCCGCATAGGCAGCTTGGAAGATGAATAGCATTGCTTTTTCTATTTTGTCGAAGTGAACTGCCGCATAGGCAGCTTGGAAGAGACAGAAAAGGTTAAACTGCTTGACGAGCTTGTGAACTGCCGCATAGGCAGCTTGGAAGAGTAAACGTAACAGATGGGTCCGCATGATCAGGTGAACTGCCGCATAGGCAGCTTGGAAGAAATAGAAAAAGCTGGTATATCTGCAAATGATGTGAACTGCCGCATAGGCAGCTTGGAAGAAACTAAACTAAAATGCGGTAAAGTTTGGAATGTGAACTGCCGCATAGGCAGCTTGGAAGTAGAGAGAGAATGGTCACACAGAAAAGACCAGGTGAACTGCCGCATAGGCAGCTTGGAAGAAAACGAAAAAGAGCTTAACGAGCTGAAAAGAGTGAACTGCCGCATAGGCAGCTTGGAAGTCTACCATCTGAGACAAGATCCCATACTTTACGTGAACTGCCGCATAGGCAGCTTGGAAGCTTTCATCGTCTCAAACTTCATCGCGCCCACAGTGAACTGCCGCATAGGCAGCTTGGAAGAAACGCAAAACAGCAACGAAGCACCGGCACAAGTGAACTGCCGCATAGGCAGCTTGGAAGTTTGACCGCCTTTCCTTGCTTGCTTCTTTCGAGTGAACTGCCGCATAGGCAGCTTGGAAGAAAACCCCCGTCAAAGACTTCGGGAAACTAGGGTGAACTGCCGCATAGGCAGCTTGGAAGACACAAAAAGGAAGAACATGACACAAGATCAGGTGAACTGCCGCATAGGCAGCTTGGAAGACGAGGACGGAATACGTCTATCTTCCATGCCCGTGAACTGCCGCATAGGCAGCTTGGAAGAAAATAAAGAGCTTGAAAAAGCACAAACAAGAGTGAACTGCCGCATAGGCAGCTTGGAAGCACAATATCCTGGCGATCTTGAAAATATGCAAGTGAACTGCCGCATAGGCAGCTTGGAAGACTCGACAAATTTTTCCTCGATTGCGCTGTTAGTGAACTGCCGCATAGGCAGCTTGGAAGTCATACTCCGTGTAGAGATACTCAGTACCGAGGTGAACTGCCGCATAGGCAGCTTGGAAGGTGAGGGTAGGGTTAGTCGGAACTTCCCCGCAGTGAACTGCCGCATAGGCAGCTTGGAAGACGATGGTAAGAGTTGCAACGACTCCCGCAAGGTGAACTGCCGCATAGGCAGCTTGGAAGCGATTACGACTTGTACAATAGCTAAATCATTCGTGAACTGCCGCATAGGCAGCTTGGAAGAAGAATCATCCTGCACCAACGATACTACAATCGTGAACTGCCGCATAGGCAGCTTGGAAGGCACTCGTCCCGAACACATCCGGGTCGAAGAAGTGAACTGCCGCATAGGCAGCTTGGAAGGCATTTTTTGCTCTTTCCCACTGTGCGTCAAGGTGAACTGCCGCATAGGCAGCTTGGAAGACGCACAACGGGCAAGCGTGCGGTATCTCAGAGTGAACTGCCGCATAGGCAGCTTGGAAGTCATATCTTATGCTCATCGGCTTGTCAGATGTGTGAACTGCCGCATAGGCAGCTTGGAAGTATTCACATAAGAATAAGTAATAGGTGAATAAGTGAACTGCCGCATAGGCAGCTTGGAAGAAAATAAACTTAAATCAAACTTAAAGCTTGAAGTGAACTGCCGCATAGGCAGCTTGGAAGTAAGTTTACCCACACTTAAAAGGTAAATATACGTGAACTGCCGCATAGGCAGCTTGGAAGACTTAAAAGCCATAGTTGTTTTTTCCAAAGTAGTGAACTGCCGCATAGGCAGCTTGGAAGCCCTCTTTTTCGTCCTTTTCCTTTTCTGCAAAGTGAACTGCCGCATAGGCAGCTTGGAAGACGAGATCCAGAAAAATGGATTAAGTGCTATGGTGAACTGCCGCATAGGCAGCTTGGAAGTAGTTGCTTTTTTATAGTTATTCATGCCCTTTGTGAACTGCCGCATAGGCAGCTTGGAAGCTTTAAGGGTATCGGCACTTATACTATTAATTGTGAACTGCCGCATAGGCAGCTTGGAAGCTTATGAAAATATTCTCCTTATTCCAGCCCTTGTGAACTGCCGCATAGGCAGCTTGGAAGTATTCACATAAGAATAAGTAATAGGTGAATAAGTGAACTGCCGCATAGGCAGCTTGGAAGCCCTCTTTTTCTGCACTCTCTTTTTCGTCCTTGTGAACTGCCGCATAGGCAGCTTGGAAGAACGCTTTCAAATCGCACTTGCAAGGGTTGAAGTGAACTGCCGCATAGGCAGCTTGGAAGTAAGTCAATCAACTCACATGCCGTCATTATGAGTGAACTGCCGCATAGGCAGCTTGGAAGAATTTTGCGTAGAACGCATGGGTGACAAAATTGTGAACTGCCGCATAGGCAGCTTGGAAGTTCCGTTACCCTAAAGATGAGAAAGTCAGCATGTGAACTGCCGCATAGGCAGCTTGGAAGCATTTTTTCAATCTCTTCACCCAAAACAACACGTGAACTGCCGCATAGGCAGCTTGGAAGAGAACAGATCGTATCAGACAGAGTTGCAAATTGTGAACTGCCGCATAGGCAGCTTGGAAGTCTTGGTTTGAACTCATCCCACAACGCCAGGAGTGAACTGCCGCATAGGCAGCTTGGAAGTATCTGTTCAGATTCGATCATTTTGTTGAACTGTGAACTGCCGCATAGGCAGCTTGGAAGTGATCCGCCGCACCTGATCCGCTGCACCTGCGGTGAACTGCCGCATAGGCAGCTTGGAAGTCTTCCATCTCTTTACGGGCTTGGATATTTGCGTGAACTGCCGCATAGGCAGCTTGGAAGGAAGATCGATGCACTGATCCAAAACAGAGAAAGTGAACTGCCGCATAGGCAGCTTGGAAGAAATTGATCTTTTTTGAGAGGGAATATTATGAGTGAACTGCCGCATAGGCAGCTTGGAAGAGATTGTCTCCGGTTAAGATCGCTTCGGCATTGTGAACTGCCGCATAGGCAGCTTGGAAGAACTGAGCCTCAACGCTCGTGGCGGACAATATGCGAACTGCCGCATAGGCAGCTTGGAAGTTGTTTGATGGCTTCCCTAGTTTCTTCTTGACGTGAACTGCCGCATAGGCAGCTTGGAAGGATCGACAACAAGGGTTACAGACTTGAAGGGTGTGAACTGCCGCATAGGCAGCTTGGAAGTCAGATTTGCACACATGACGATTTTGAAAGGTGTGAACTGCCGCATAGGCAGCTTGGAAGCAGAGCGTGAGCCGTTCTTGCCAATACCAACAGTGAACTGCCGCATAGGCAGCTTGGAAGATCAACCCAAGTCAACCCAACACTGTCAGCCCGTGAACTGCCGCATAGGCAGCTTGGAAGTTTAAGTAATTTTTTATCACCGTCAAAATATCGTGAACTGCCGCATAGGCAGCTTGGAAGATTCAGTGTTAAACGTACTCTTTTAGCATCCTGTGAACTGCCGCATAGGCAGCTTGGAAGATTTATTTCACACTGTGCAAATAGTGGCGTATGTGAACTGCCGCATAGGCAGCTTGGAAGATGTAGATCGTGGATAATACAATAATTAGTATGTGAACTGCCGCATAGGCAGCTTGGAAGCCAATCAGATTGAGCCTTCATCCACATATAAGGTGAACTGCCGCATAGGCAGCTTGGAAGTATTTTCAATTAACGCTACTCCGTTACCATAGGTGAACTGCCGCATAGGCAGCTTGGAAGCCTTTTTTAACATTTTGAATATATAGCGAAATGTGAACTGCCGCATAGGCAGCTTGGAAGTCCATTCTTTAGTTGATCTTTGACTAAGATAGGTGAACTGCCGCATAGGCAGCTTGGAAGAGAATTAAGTTTGAAGGGTATTATGAAAATAAGTGAACTGCCGCATAGGCAGCTTGGAAGTGAGCCGCTGCACCTGAGCCGCTGCACCTGAGGTGAACTGCCGCATAGGCAGCTTGGAAGTGATGCCCCCTGCTCCCACGCTTTGTATACTTGTGAACTGCCGCATAGGCAGCTTGGAAGCTGGACCTCCCTGAGACCCACCATCCTATTGTGTGAACTGCCGCATAGGCAGCTTGGAAGTGAGACAGATACAGTACCACAGACTGACAACAGTGAACTGCCGCATAGGCAGCTTGGAAGTATCTAAGGAACTGGACGTATCAACGGTACTGGTGAACTGCCGCATAGGCAGCTTGGAAGTAAAACATCAGAAGAGTATACGGGGAATAAGGGTGAACTGCCGCATAGGCAGCTTGGAAGCATTTATTAGTACCACTTAAGCTTTCAAAAGTGTGAACTGCCGCATAGGCAGCTTGGAAGATACTTATGCCCACACTCTTTGCAGTGGTTGAGTGAACTGCCGCATAGGCAGCTTGGAAGTTTCGCCTCGTCAGCATTAGGCTGATAGTGCAGTGAACTGCCGCATAGGCAGCTTGGAAGACAAAAAAGGCACTGAAGCGTTTGAAGTACCGGTGAACTGCCGCATAGGCAGCTTGGAAGACAAGAAAGACACTGATGCGTTTGAAGTACCGGTGAACTGCCGCATAGGCAGCTTGGAAGAAAACGAAAAAGAGCTTAACGAGCTGAAAAGAGTGAACTGCCGCATAGGCAGCTTGGAAGGGAGAGTCTCAATACACGTCACTGTCATTCACGTGAACTGCCGCATAGGCAGCTTGGAAGTAAAAGCAAGAAGATCAGGTCCCTGGCATGGGGTGAACTGCCGCATAGGCAGCTTGGAAGATCTCTGCGTCAACGGAAGGATCATATTTCGAGTGAACTGCCGCATAGGCAGCTTGGAAGAGGGTCTTATATCGTAGTAGTAGTGGATACGGGTGAACTGCCGCATAGGCAGCTTGGAAGTGTTATGCACCCTGTGACTGTTCGTCTTCACCGTGAACTGCCGCATAGGCAGCTTGGAAGGATAGCATAAAGCGGATGAATACCTGCGGACTGTGAACTGCCGCATAGGCAGCTTGGAAGCATGACTCACACGCTAGGTATTGAAGCTCATGGTGAACTGCCGCATAGGCAGCTTGGAAGAATAGATGCACATGATCCGCTTCACCGTCAAAGTGAACTGCCGCATAGGCAGCTTGGAAGCTGATCTGAGTGCCTTGGCGATAGCCACTGCCGTGAACTGCCGCATAGGCAGCTTGGAAGATTTTGATCAAACTTGGTGGGACGAATGCAACGTGAACTGCCGCATAGGCAGCTTGGAAGATTTTGATCAAACTTGGTGGGACGAATGCAACGTGAACTGCCGCATAGGCAGCTTGGAAGTATAGGCTTGTACCTGACCGACCGCATTGATCGTGAACTGCCGCATAGGCAGCTTGGAAGGGAGGTTGACTCTGAGACAGAATGGAAGAGGGGTGAACTGCCGCATAGGCAGCTTGGAAGAAAAGATAGCGCATACGATAAGGGATGGAATGGTGAACTGCCGCATAGGCAGCTTGGAAGATAAAGACCAGCCGGCAGAGAAACTAACTCACGTGAACTGCCGCATAGGCAGCTTGGAAGGCGAACACGATTAGAAATGGACATATTTCGAGGTGAACTGCCGCATAGGCAGCTTGGAAGGTTCAGCAGCGCTGTCATGGTATGGGATGCAGGTGAACTGCCGCATAGGCAGCTTGGAAGGCAAAGAATACGCGGGGATGTACAGAGATCTCGTGAACTGCCGCATAGGCAGCTTGGAAGAACTTTTGCAGAGTGAGGCATAGTGACAAAGCGTGAACTGCCGCATAGGCAGCTTGGAAGATTCCTCGATGCGCTTGCAGTAGATGATAGCAGTGAACTGCCGCATAGGCAGCTTGGAAGCGTGCGCTGTAAGCGCTATAGCATTGCTTCCGGTGAACTGCCGCATAGGCAGCTTGGAAGATGTGCAGAAGGCGTGGGTAGGTATGTGCTTCGTGAACTGCCGCATAGGCAGCTTGGAAGGTAAGGCTTCGATCCGTTAACGGCGATGTTGAGTGAACTGCCGCATAGGCAGCTTGGAAGCTTCTCGTGGAACTTCGCAGGAAGGAAAGTGGGTGAACTGCCGCATAGGCAGCTTGGAAGCCAATTCGTTCTACTGTTCGTCCGTCTCGTACGTGAACTGCCGCATAGGCAGCTTGGAAGAACACTCCTACCAATACCAACAACAGGAGCAGGTGAACTGCCGCATAGGCAGCTTGGAAGTGCGGATTTCCTAAACTATCTGTTTCCATAATGTGAACTGCCGCATAGGCAGCTTGGAAGAAGACACATTAGCTAATGTGTTATCACCGATCGTGAACTGCCGCATAGGCAGCTTGGAAGTACTGGAATGTCTAATGCTGATGTAGGTGCTAGTGAACTGCCGCATAGGCAGCTTGGAAGTATCCCTAACAAAACGCAGGTATTGGCATTCGGTGAACTGCCGCATAGGCAGCTTGGAAGTGTCTCCTTTAGACTATCGGACAATTTTTTTAGTGAACTGCCGCATAGGCAGCTTGGAAGCAAACTCGAAGCTCTAAAAGAGTGCCACCTGGGTGAACTGCCGCATAGGCAGCTTGGAAGTTGTGGACGCGCCAAGCTCAAACCCAAGGGTGGTGAACTGCCGCATAGGCAGCTTGGAAGACTATAAGTATTTAGTACATTCCCCAAGTCTAGTGAACTGCCGCATAGGCAGCTTGGAAGATGATAAGCGAGCCTCCCTTCCTTAATGTTGCGTGAACTGCCGCATAGGCAGCTTGGAAGGCCAAGGTCTTTTTAGATTTAATGGCGATGGTGTGAACTGCCGCATAGGCAGCTTGGAAGACATTCGCAGTGTAGCTCTCCTTCGTCGTTTGGTGAACTGCCGCATAGGCAGCTTGGAAGTTCCACTCTCTTTGATCTACGGGGTAACGAACGTGAACTGCCGCATAGGCAGCTTGGAAGAATATCACACTAGACAGAAGCTTCGCTAAACGGTGAACTGCCGCATAGGCAGCTTGGAAGAGCGGTACAGTATACAGCTACTTCAACCGTAAGTGAACTGCCGCATAGGCAGCTTGGAAGGTTAACAGTATGAGCGGGAGATATTCGGTTTATGTGAACTGCCGCATAGGCAGCTTGGAAGGTGTCCAAACTGGGTTAGACGCAGTAGCTACCGTGAACTGCCGCATAGGCAGCTTGGAAGAAAATGCAAGTCTTCCAGGCGTCTCTATGTTCGTGAACTGCCGCATAGGCAGCTTGGAAGCAGAAGAGAAAGAAACTTCCGCACAAGTGGACGTGAACTGCCGCATAGGCAGCTTGGAAGTCTCTCTGTTGTTGAGAATGTTGCCTCAGTAAGTGAACTGCCGCATAGGCAGCTTGGAAGTGATGTTGCTGTACCGTGCTGAATGCCAGTTGGTGAACTGCCGCATAGGCAGCTTGGAAGACGAACGTGAAACAGTTGTGAACATAGAAGGGGTGAACTGCCGCATAGGCAGCTTGGAAGGAGGTAACGCGTGTTTCATTTACGCAAGCTACGTGAACTGCCGCATAGGCAGCTTGGAAGTATGTGCCGAAGCCATACATCACGTTCGAAGTGTGAACTGCCGCATAGGCAGCTTGGAAGCGGAGCATTCCAAATAGCCGCCCAGTCAATGGGTGAACTGCCGCATAGGCAGCTTGGAAGTGGAGAGCCCGGAAGCAGAAGAGGCGCAGAGAGTGAACTGCCGCATAGGCAGCTTGGAAGGAGTGGAAGACAGAAAAGAAACGTGCAGACAGGTGAACTGCCGCATAGGCAGCTTGGAAGAAAAGGGTTTAATTTCGACAGAGAGGAAAGAAGTGAACTGCCGCATAGGCAGCTTGGAAGAGAACATAGAGACGCCTGGAAGACTTGCATTTGTGAACTGCCGCATAGGCAGCTTGGAAGCAATAACTGTAAGAGATATAAGTATAGTGATATGTGAACTGCCGCATAGGCAGCTTGGAAGAATACAGCAATGCAGTTTCAGTCAATTGAACAGTGAACTGCCGCATAGGCAGCTTGGAAGTATACCAGATACGATCATTGTTGCATTTGATAGTGAACTGCCGCATAGGCAGCTTGGAAGAATACAGCTACAACATTCGGTAGTTTAGGTGGGTGAACTGCCGCATAGGCAGCTTGGAAGAGAAGTATTATTGCCATCGGGGATACCGTCGCGTGAACTGCCGCATAGGCAGCTTGGAAGCTAGCTTCACTGGCGTGATTCTGGGGCAAGCAGTGAACTGCCGCATAGGCAGCTTGGAAGTTTCTCAAACACAGCTCTAGAGCGGAAAGGAGGTGAACTGCCGCATAGGCAGCTTGGAAGCAGTACAATTAGCATGCCTAAAAGAAGTATATGTGAACTGCCGCATAGGCAGCTTGGAAGCATGACTGTTGCCGCTTCAGATACAGAAGTGAGTGAACTGCCGCATAGGCAGCTTGGAAGCTATCTGCCACATACTATTTATTTTGTCTTGTGTGAACTGCCGCATAGGCAGCTTGGAAGTGTATCTTATAGTTCACCTGAGATCGTAATGTGTGAACTGCCGCATAGGCAGCTTGGAAGATAATAGGGGGCGAACAACTGAAAAAAAACTAGTGAACTGCCGCATAGGCAGCTTGGAAGTCGTAATCTATTCTAATTGGCATATCTGTTGTGTGAACTGCCGCATAGGCAGCTTGGAAGTTTAAACTTATCTCCTATCCCATAAGGCGGATGTGAACTGCCGCATAGGCAGCTTGGAAGTACTCGTATACAATTCGGTAAAGGGCTTGGGTGTGAACTGCCGCATAGGCAGCTTGGAAGCATATCCGATCTCCTCTCTGTTTCATGGCACCGTGAACTGCCGCATAGGCAGCTTGGAAGAGAGAATGATAGCTAATCTGTGGTATGCAGATGTGAACTGCCGCATAGGCAGCTTGGAAGCGCTGATTTTCGCTACGCGTCGCTACGGCTTGGTGAACTGCCGCATAGGCAGCTTGGAAGAAAAAACAAAAGCACAAATAATCCCAAGAAGTGTGAACTGCCGCATAGGCAGCTTGGAAGACAATTTTCTTCATTTTTGGGATCAAAAAGTTGTGAACTGCCGCATAGGCAGCTTGGAAGTGTTACTTATAGTCCACCTCGAATTGTAATGTGTGAACTGCCGCATAGGCAGCTTGGAAGTATTTCCAAAATTCCAGCCGAGCCAAAAAACAGTGAACTGCCGCATAGGCAGCTTGGAAGTAACAGAAAAACTTTAGACTTAGAGAAAAAATGTGAACTGCCGCATAGGCAGCTTGGAAGAAAGTAAGGGGCGAACGATTGAGAAAAAAGAAGTGAACTGCCGCATAGGCAGCTTGGAAGTTTGTACGACTCGTAACGGCGATAGCCCAGTGGTGAACTGCCGCATAGGCAGCTTGGAAGGAGTCGATTATCACCGTCCTATAGTCATGGTCGTGAACTGCCGCATAGGCAGCTTGGAAGTAGAAGAAAAATTTTAGACTTAGAGAAAAAATGTGAACTGCCGCATAGGCAGCTTGGAAGAGGACATTGCGTTTTGTTCAACTTTGGAAACTGTGAACTGCCGCATAGGCAGCTTGGAAGGCTAAAAACAATAGCCCGAGAATGAGAAAAGCGTGAACTGCCGCATAGGCAGCTTGGAAGCCCCGGCTATGTCTTTGAGCCGTTCCCTGATCGTGAACTGCCGCATAGGCAGCTTGGAAGACTACAATATGGGAAGGCACTATCACTACAGGGTGAACTGCCGCATAGGCAGCTTGGAAGAAAGTTTGGAGAAGCTTTGTCGAAGTGTCCAGGTGAACTGCCGCATAGGCAGCTTGGAAGTGATCTTTCCATCTTTACATCGCTGTACATACGTGAACTGCCGCATAGGCAGCTTGGAAGAAGTGAAATACCTCGAATCAAGTCACCCATAGGTGAACTGCCGCATAGGCAGCTTGGAAGCCATACCAAACAGTACAAAACCGCCTCATATCGTGAACTGCCGCATAGGCAGCTTGGAAGTCTATGATATCTATATCTTTTCGAGTATTTGAGTGAACTGCCGCATAGGCAGCTTGGAAGAACAAAGATATATCTATAGACATATCTTGGCAGTGAACTGCCGCATAGGCAGCTTGGAAGATAAAGAGCTAACTGTCTCCTTAGCATAGACTGTGAACTGCCGCATAGGCAGCTTGGAAGGAACGAAGAACAAGGAACAAGTGCCTTTATATGTGAACTGCCGCATAGGCAGCTTGGAAGGAAAAATGCAAAAAAAGAAACTAATCCAAAATGTGAACTGCCGCATAGGCAGCTTGGAAGTGGTAATCATAATCTGCTTGTGCAGTTGCGTAGTGAACTGCCGCATAGGCAGCTTGGAAGAACTCGACAGTAATCTAACTCTATCCACTGCCGTGAACTGCCGCATAGGCAGCTTGGAAGTGATATCGTTCTCTCGTTCTTTGTTGCATGATGTGAACTGCCGCATAGGCAGCTTGGAAGTAAGAGGGGATGATGAGTCGATAGAGAGGATGGTGAACTGCCGCATAGGCAGCTTGGAAGTATAGGCAACCTTCTCAGTCAACTTTATGCGCGTGAACTGCCGCATAGGCAGCTTGGAAGTCACCAAACTTCACGGGATCGCACGGGATCTATGTGAACTGCCGCATAGGCAGCTTGGAAGAACCCCGTGTTCTCTAATAAATTCAAAGACCGGTGAACTGCCGCATAGGCAGCTTGGAAGTTTTATCAAAGCCCATGAGTAGTCAGCGGGATGTGAACTGCCGCATAGGCAGCTTGGAAGGTGATCGAAAAGGACTCGAGAAAGCTATGGCAGTGAACTGCCGCATAGGCAGCTTGGAAGGTCCATCGTGCCTTTCGCCGTGAAGTTGATCTGTGAACTGCCGCATAGGCAGCTTGGAAGGTATCGTTATCAGTCTCAAAATGATACTCTTCGTGAACTGCCGCATAGGCAGCTTGGAAGAAGCTTGATCTCTGCTACTGCAAGCCTTTCGCCGTGAACTGCCGCATAGGCAGCTTGGAAGGTAAATTTTTTATTCAAAAAATAGAAAATTTCGTGAACTGCCGCATAGGCAGCTTGGAAGAAATAAAGGGGTCAGGTGATGCTAATGCTATCTAAGCCTAATGATGATAAACTGAGACAATAAAACAAAAAGAGAAAAACCAATGCCAAGAAAACCACGTATAGAGATTCCCGGTTACTATCATATCATCAATAGGGGTGTGGAACAAAGAGTAGTTTTTAAAGAGAGTGAGGACTATGAGTATTTTATAGAACTGCTTTGTCTTCAGGCAAAAAACTATAGTATCACTATCCACAACTACTGTCTGATGAGCAACCACTACCATCTGTTGGTAGAAATTAAACACGAAAATCTTTCAAAGTTTATGAGACAGATAAACAGCAACTATGCTGTCTACTTTAATAAAAAATATCATAGATCAGGACACCTGTGGCAGGGGAGGTTTAAATCATGGTATGTGACTGATGAAGCGTATCTTTATACATTGATACTCTATATCGAACAAAATCCGATTAAAACCAATATAGTACAAAGCGTAGAAGCATACCCTTATAGCTCTGCACACCATTTTCTGCAACCGCATCAAAACAACGGATGCCTCAGAGATGCCTGGGTTACCCAACACTATCGGAGCGATATCGAAGCGATCAAAGCATTTTTGGATTCTAAAGTAGATACAGGGCAACTGCAAGAACTCAAAAAAGCATCAAGTTTGGTAGAATCTCCAAATACAGAGAAGAAGCCCAATGAGGGGAAACTCAAAAAGATGCTGTCAAAAGCAAAAGATACCAAAGAGAGAAACAGTCTTATCCTTAAAGCGTATCAGGAAGGATATTCTCAGCACATGATGGCCAAAGTATTGGAACTGAATCAGGCTACAGTACAGAGGATTATCAAGAGGACAAAGAGGGATGATAGCATCAGCATCACCTGACCCTTTTGGTTTTGATCATCACGAAAAAATATAACAAAATGAGATACTTTTGGTCTATCAACTCTTTTTCTTTTATCATGTGAAATAGTAAGTTAAACAAAGGGGGTGGGGATTGACAACTATCCCCATTAAGGGTATAATAAATGGTATTTATCGAATCAAAATTATTTGAAAAGTTGCGTGAGTCATACTTGGATGATGAGGGTTACCGTGCATTGCAAAACTTTCTGATAGAACAGCCTTTGGCTGGTGATGTGATACAGGGTACCGGGGGACTTCGTAAGGTTCGTTGGTCACTGAAAGGTAAAGGTAAGAGAGGCGGTGTACGTACGATCTACCTTTACCTGACTGAGAGAAGTCATATTCATCTCTTGACGATCTATGCAAAAAACGAGATGGAAGAGCTTACACCAAGTCAAAAGAAGGTACTCAAAGCGATTACAGAGGAGATCAAAAATGGGTAAAAGAGATTTGTTTGCAGAGTTGAAGCAGGGGCTTGAAGATGCAAGAGCATATGAAGAGGCTAAGCTGACGCTCAGGACAACGGAAGTAACGCCCAAGGAGCGTAAGGTGCTTACTCCGGACGAGATACGGGGCATCAGGGAAAAATACCGCATGAGTCGTGCAGTGTTTGCCAATTTTTTGCATATCTCCACCCGTACGCTTGAGAAGTGGGAGCTTGGGACCAGCAAGCCAAACGAACAGGCTGTCACGCTGCTTGCGTTGACAGATATGTATCCGGATATGTTTGAGCGCCTGGAGAGTGTGTAGTTTTACTTTTTAGTTCAATGAAGGAGAGAGGAATCATGGAAATTTTTTAAGCGAGCAGGTGGTAGCATTTGTATCATCTCGCCTTTTTCTTCTGGCCTGAAGCAGTATTTCCATGACTAACTGAATATAGATAAAAATCCAACAGAGTTGGCAGCCGAGTTGCAAAGACTGTTTTCTAAAATTAAAGACAAGCAGGAAAGAAATAAACTCATACTAAAAGTATATGAGGAAGGCTATTCTCATCATATGATAGCCAAAGTATTGGGTATTACACAGCAGGCGGTGTATGGAGTTATCAAAAGGGGAAGGAAGTGAATTGTTATTGTCACCTTAAGACTTAAAATCTTAAGATTCAAGATTTATATAATTATATTAGCCCTTTACTTATGTAAATAATATAAGTATAATTATGTAATTTACAAAATAAAAGGATGTTTATGTTCAAACGTTCCGCACAAACCATACTACAAGAAGCGCTAGGGATATCTCCATGTGTACTGTTTTCGGGTGCAAGACAGGTAGGCAAGTCTACGCTTTGTCTCTCGCTGGATCAGGAATACAGGGTATTTGACAATCTTACCCAGAGAGAAGCGGCGCACAATGACCCGGTAGGGTATATCGCAT
>Ga0172377_10004672_pt1 | contig 14066 bp, 6 predicted proteins | sample Pumphouse3metaG_FD_119749 | JGI IMG/M metagenome (GOLD analysis project Ga0172377, IMG submission 119749) | Leachate microbial communities from a municipal landfill in Southern Ontario, Canada - Pumphouse #3 metaG | ecosystem: Engineered > Solid waste > Landfill > Unclassified | place: Canada... | reverse complement strand
TATATATATATATAACTATTTTATTTCAATCATTCTAAATAACCATTTAAAGTTATAGAATATATATACTCAATGGAGGGAAAATGTCTAAGTTATCTAACAAACTGTCAAAGAAACTTATGTTTTCTGCAATAACATCTCTATCCTTGGTTGCTTTTGTTGTAGGCGCCAGTACCTTTTCATGGTTTCAATTGAGTGAATCCTTCAGTGATATCATCGTAGTTGATGCAGGTGACTTAGAACTTTCCAGTTACGATGTCAACTTATATAAGTATATTTTCCCGGATTTTAACGGGAATATTTCTAACGATACAGACGAAAACTTTATCAATTATGACGCTATAGGAGAAGTTCATAAATTTGACAAGGACACTATTTTGAGTACCAAAATTTCTATGAATAAATATGATCCTTTCTATCTGGCTTTGAACACGGAAGATTCCGTCTCTGACTTGCTGACAAATCTCGTCATGGAGTTTACTGTTGAAGTTCAAAATACCGTTGATGCTGAACTTAATTTGAAAGTGATAAAGATTGATGATATCGGAGCTTCCAGTACTAGAATTACTGATTTTTTGGATTTTTGGGCGGTGAACGAAAGTGACTACAACTCTGCTTCTTCTACCTATGGCAATGTAGAATATACTGAGCATCCTTACTTGGAGTACTATAAGGTGAAGAATTACGCTGAGGTTGAAGACGCAAATGGCGCCCTTTCTTTAGCGCCGACTTTTTCGTTTATAAATCAGAGCGAGGCAGTTACTTCGGGAACGCTTTATACGCAAGAAATCGCAAGTGGTGCTCCTGTTGAAACGGGCGGAGAAGTCGCGACAACGGCGATTCATTTTTTCATTAATTTTGATTACAATCAAGTTTCTCTTGCCCATTATTCGGATACTCTACAAGCGGGTGTTACACAAGATTTATATTCAGATTACTATTTTAGTCTAAGTTTGGAGCAAGCGTAATATGAATAAGAAAAAAACGAAATTATCATTTTTAGGAACGACAATTTTATCTTTTGTTGGCTTAATCATCGCCCAAACTTATATGATTTATATCATTACGCAAAAGATCAACGAAGATAACGATGATAAGTTTCCTGGCTCCATTGGGTTGAGAAAGTATTTTGACTCTGGTGATGGATCTGAAAATACGCCATATATTATCACCCGTCCGATTCACCTTTATAACTTGGGGCGTTTACAATCTTTAGGTGCTTTTTCAAGTCAGTTTTATTTTGAACTAGGAAAAGATATCAATGGTGATGGATCAACATTGTTTTACACTGGTAATTCTGGAACTGCTACTAGTACTTATTTGGACATGAGCGATACGGAGATTATTTCTATCGGTTCTCCAAGCAATCCGTTTTTCGGAAATTTTGAAGGTAATAATTTAGTTATTGACAACCTAGTTGTCAATGGTTCACCTGAAGATATTGGCGTTTTTGGTTACATTGCTCCGGATGCTTCAGTTGAAAATATAATATTCAGCAATCTAACGATTACCGACAATGGGTACGGCGACGATGTTGCGGATTTATTTGATTCATACAATCCCTCATTAAGGGAAAGAACAAACATGTCTTTCAATGCTTTGGGAACCATTAATTCTACCGACACTTATGACACGGCTGTATATTCAGGTGATTTTGCCGGAGAATATTTTATTCCTACTTTTCCTTCGAATCTTGGTTCAAATATTTCATTTAGTATTCGTTCGACTAACAGTTATATTTTGAATCTCGAGACTCAAACGAGTGGAGTTGACTATTTGTCAATCAATACCAGTGAACTGACTGATGATAATGGAGTAGGTGGATTTGCCGAAAGTGGACAAAGCAATAAGATTGAAACGAGAATTTATTTGTCAGCTAACAAGACGGTAGACAACATCGTTTACTCGAAGATATTAGCAACATACACTTTGGTATTTCACCACACGAGTGACAATGATATTTATCTCAACATTGCTAAAGATCCGGCCGAAGATTTTTACAATTACACGCACAGCACAAATGTGGGCATGCTCGCTGGACACTGCGATGGCTCATTCTATAATTCATTCGTTTACAATGGTCATTTTGATTTTAACAATGACGTCGATGGATTCACTCCCTATCCTTCGGAATCTGAATCTGGATTGATTGGGGAAGCCGGTGTTAATGTTAATTCTACTAAATCTCCAGAAACATCCTACAACGAGTCTGGTGATACAGGGATTATTAACTTTACAGCTATTTATGGAAATGTTAGAGATGGTCAGACATCCGGATACGCCACGGGTACTAAGTCTACCGATACTGAAACTTATAATTATGTATATTTTACCCCTAGTGATGGTTCTTTATATAATGAGTATCTTCGTCAAGAGAGAATAAATACAACCGATGAATTTCCTGCTTATGTCACAGGGCAACAAAACAATATAGATTTTAAAGGTCAACAAATTATTCAGGATGATAAAGACAACGATAGAGGATTAGGTATTTTCCAGTTGAACACAGCTGATTACGACAACGAGACGGACTACAACAATAATTTTTTCTATGGTTTAGGAGAATTCAACATCACTTACGATTACTCTCATCCCTTGAATGAAATATATTATTCAACTGCAGAATTTGATGCAACGGAAGATTTGAGTGGTACATCTACTAGCCCAGATAATTTTTTTACAACCTATGCCACCAATAGCAATGGTATTACTAATTGGTCACCAGATGCGACGAGTCAAATGTTTAGACTGAACAATGGAACAACTTTTCCGAAAATCGTTAAAAATACAACTTCATTTAATAACAGTTTGACTTCAAATTTAATTTCATCAGGAAGATTTGAGAAAAATTTTAATTACCTTATTAATTACAATTTGCAAAACAGCGATACGATGAACTATAAGAACTATTTTGCCGATACTGGCAACTTGTTTTTGCAGGATTATTTTAAATATAAGCTAAGAGATAAGTATGGAGACACTATTGAGCCCGGTGATGATAATTTCGGCGTAATGATGAAAGATATTAACGAAGGTGTATCTTCAAATATTACTAGTTTTGATTCTTATTTAAAAATTTCAAGTAACAATGGAACCATTTCCACGATGAGCGTTGTCGAAACTGATGATGGAGGAATAGAAACCACAGTAGAATATCCTACAAAAACAATTGAATTTTCGGTTGAGGCAGACTATGGGGCTAATGTTACCCTCGTAGCTAAATCAACTAGCGATTCAAGTAATTACGTGTGCATTTATGATAAGCAATATGTTGATAGTGGCAACACAAATATTGGATATTATCCTTCCTATTCAATGTATATTCCCGATTACAATTATTCGGATTTAACTGAATCTGGCATGTCTTCATATTTTAACTATTCAGAAGATACAAATGATATAACAACTATTTCTGATACCTACGACAATCCCACTTTAGAAACATCCGGAACGGAAAAGTTATATGCCCACACCTTTTTCTTACCCAAAGGCGAATATTTTTTAGGAACGCCAGAAGGCAATGCATATATTTATTACATCGCTGCACAAGGTCAGGAAGGTAAAGGAAACGTCTCCAGTGATAACACGATTTATTCTGACAATGTTATTGAGAATTTAGATTTCTTGCTTTATGATCCTAAGCAAATTGATTTTGACATTGACACCGATAGAGCTTATTTGTCTTTTGAAGGAACGTTTACTTCAAATTTAGGAGGCGTAGATGTGACTACCGCCAGCGATATTAATGGAAATCGCTATTTAGTAATCACGGCACCTCTTGACACCGAAACTGACGGAAATTTATATTCCTTACTCATTTACAATCAACTAGGATATAACATTGAATTTAATGGAACCATATATTCTGATACTTATGTTCGTTACAATTATGTATAATAAAAAATTAAGTCAAAAAGAAATAGAAATTAACTTGTTTTGTAGTGAACCACTAAAGTTTGACCGAAATTCATAGGGAAGGGTCTCTTATTTTGAAGTTAAAACACGAAGACAAACTGAAACTTGTCGATATTTGTTGAATATTCAGTCTAAAAAAATAGTTATAAAATCTCTCAAAAAACATTAATTTAATAATATGAATGTAGTGTTTTTAAGATGATACTACAGAGTCTATAAGAGTTTTTTATAAAATCAAAAATTGAAAGTTTCATCAACTTTTTCAATGTTTGCTGAACCAAAATTAACAAATTCAAATTCCATATATGCACTGCTGCTGTCAATAGTAAAACTCAATGAAAATGTAACGGTATATTTTTTGCTGAAAACATTTTCAGTTTTATAACTCAATCCAGTCGCGACTAAGGATTGTCCCTGAAACATATTCTTTATTTGAAAATTTTCTAAGAAGTCATCAGCAATTTCTTTGTTCACAGTGACATATTCATTTGATGATTCATTGTACGTAAAGAATTGCAAACTACTTAGGGCAAGCAAATTTGAAGGGTAATTCATAAACGAATTAATATCATAGCTTGTATCTTCGGAAACGAGTGTTAAACCAATCCCATTATCATTGAAGAAAAAGTAATACATTCCGTTATAAACAGTGTTGTTTGCAGAAAAGTTTTTCAAGCAAATATATCCACTTGAAGCGACATTATTTTCTTTTTCTGTTTCTTTGGTATATTCGCCGTAAAAATAATTCGGAGTGAAATGTTCCCATCCTGCAATTGTATTACCATCAGTGTTATAGACAACTCTTTCGTAGTTATCAGCAGCAAAGCACGCCTGAAGATATTTCTCTTCATCAGTTGTTTTATAGTAACTATTGACGCTCAAATAACGATCTAATTTTTGGAAAAATAAATCAGATTGATAATTTACAGTTGCAGAATAAGTTGAATTAGTAGTAACTATTTCAATCGTCAAATTGTTGCTAGAATCCAACGATATATCAAACTGGTTGATTCCAGTTAAAATCCCTCTGCTCACTTTTAGCATATCTAGCAGATAAAGTTTGTCTTCTTTATTTGAGACATTCGCGCTCATACTAGTTGAATCAAAATTATTAATATTTATATTGGCAAAACTGATAAATAAACCACTTTCCCACATATCTGTTAAATAGTTGTTGTTTTTATCTGTTAGCAATTCAGAAGATACGAAATCACCATTGTAGTTGTCTAACTTAAAAACTCCGTTCTCATCTTGGGCGTATCCAGACAAGTCAAAGGTAGAGTAATAATATTCTTCTGAATAGTATGATTCATAATTAATCGCACCATTTTTATTCATCACAGCAGTATTGACTGTATATCTCTTGCAATTTTTTAAATATTTTACAACATTTTTTATATTTGCTTCTCCGCCAATGTCAATTACACTAGAATTATCGATTGAATTATTAACGCTGCTAGAAGTTCCGCACGAAACTAAAGTGAAGAGCGTAAGCAAAAATAAAGTTTTACATATCTTAGTTTTCATTGATTAAAATCTCCCTCGATAATTATTGCATATATTAATAACATATTAAACCATTTATTGATTTTTAAAAATATTTTCTTATAATAATAAAATTTTTTTTGTAAAAATTTGAAAGGATTGTTTACATATGGTTGGCATAAGTGTTAAAATCAAAAATATTGTATGTATGAGAAAAAACGAATCTTACTTGAAAAAGTGAATAACTCGAGTAAGAAACTACATATTTATAATATAAGTTTTATAATTTAGGGGATATATTAATGAAAAAACAATTTTTTTTGTTAGCGCTTCTCTCTGTATTTCTCGTTAGTTGTGGTACAGAGAGCGGAGTTACAAGCACGAGCGATACTACGAGTCCAACAGAATCTAGCAGTGAAGAAACTACAAGCGCTGAAAATTCCTATGAGGAAGTTTCGGTGACACCAGTATCCAAAGCGAGCACTGGAGGAGTTATTACCGAAATTAACATGGGTATGAACATGTTCACTGGAAAAAGTGACATATTCACTATCGGTGGAGATGATATCGAACAGGACAATCTAAATGTTTCTTTTTCAAATTCGGAATTAGTTTCTTATGAATACATTGGTACTTCTCACACTCTCAACTTTTTGAAAGCCGGAAATACTGCGATTGTTATAAAAGATTCAAATGGTTTAATAGCTTATCGCAATGTGATTCATGTTCGAGATGTTAAAACTATTGAAGAAATTGAAAATTATATAGTTTCTGTGGATTTTTATAATACGAAATTCACTATATCTAACACAACTGATATCCAAATAATATTTGAACCAGGAAACACAGCTATTTTAAATGGAGAAGATTATGGCTCCATAATGGATGGAACTACTTTTGAATACTCATTTGTAGGCGAAAGAGCAGATTATAGTTCTTACGAATTTTCTGTTTCAAACTTCACTAAACCAGAAAATAATAATTCAACTTTAGAATTGCAAACTCTAATGATCAATTATGATGGGTCAAATATGCTAGTATACGATTCAAATCTTGCAGCAGTTATGGGACCAGTTGTCGACAATGTTAATCAATATTATATAAATTAGGGGAAAGGAGAATATATATGAAAAACAAAAAATTTTTTCTAGGAATTATGTCATTAGTCAGCATGTTCGCATTAGCTAGTTGTGAAGGAACATCATCATCTACCAGCGAGGATAATACGCTTGAAAATTCTACGCAAACATCAGCCGAGGAAACAACTTCTGTTGGCGAACCAGTTGATGAAGAGTACTCGGTAGTTATTAAAAAAACTAATGGTATCATCATTAGCACAGACATAGAAAAAGCTGTAAAAGGAACTGTCGTTACTATCACTATTGATTTAGATGAAAACTATTCATTGAGTAGTTTGAATTTAGATGCTGGTGGCATTAAAGTCGAACTTGTTAAAGTTAATGAATCGACTTATACATTTGTCATGCCAGATATGGATGTTTACGTTTCCGCAACGCTCACAGTTGAAGGGGATGTTACATTAACTGGAGATTTAGCTGTTGCCCTCAGTGATGAAGGAGAAGGAATTTATGCGGCGAGAAGTATTAGAATTGAGAAAAAATCATCTTTAGCCTTCGCAATTAAGGGAGATACTACTACATCTATTGTACCCGTAACTTCAATGAATCCTGAAAAGTGTTTTGCCGATTTGGAATTGAATAGTGATGAAGACGATAATACAGAGTTTGATATTGCTGGAAATGCTATCTATGATTTCTTTTATGACACTAATGATCAAACAACCTATGTCAAGAGAGTTGAAATAATCGATGCTCCCGATTCCATTGCTGATTTTGAATCATTATTTGCTGGAAATGTCATGAGTGTTTCGACTCAAAATCCATACGGAGTTAATAAGGTTGAATACACCAATACTCACAGTCACGTAGACTATGAGTGGAATCTATACGAAGACGGATCGTTTGCTACTGCAACTAATACGGATACTAATTATCAAATGTTTGTATATAAAAACTACGATAAAAAAGCCGAGATATATACAGTTGCTGATACTTACTTAGAAGGTCTAACAGACGATAATGGAGAAGCTTATGATTCGACAAAAAGCGATGATAACTCAGCTTTTTCAGGTAAATATCAAGTTGTAGATAATGTGAATTCAGGCTATGGCAAGTACCAAATGGAAACGAAGGACGTTGAGTTTGATTCAAAGGCTTTTTCTCACAATATTGAGTCTTTAGATTTTGATATGCACTATGGATATCGCACTGGATTCACTGATGATGACTTAAAGTATTCATCAAGAGTAGTAAATTCAAGTACAAAAACTGATGGATCATTTACAACTACGATAGAAACGGCAAAGGATTTTGATCACGATTCTCATTATATTCATCAGCAATATTCTATTGAAATAACTTTTAATAAGGCTGGATCTCCTCTTTCTGGTAGTTATATTGAAGTCTCTACTGACGATAGCGACAATTACAACTTTAACACTCACGAATATGTAACGGGAGGAGAGGCTAGCAATAAGTTGGTTAAAAAGACAACATTTAAATATGAATATGGTGATGCTAAAGGTGAAACTAGTGATTTTGATGTTTCACCATATTTTGTTTCAAATATTAAGAGTGTTTCTCTTAATGATGGTGTCGATGGCACTGAAGGAAACAATGTTAATGTTGGCACAAAATTTAACGATGCTCTCAAAATCGAAGTTGAACCTTCTACAGCCTTAGATTCATGGCAATATGGCATTGATTCGAGTTCAAAGACAAGTGTAGTTGGTCCTGTGTATGCATCTTCCCCGCTAATATTTGCGGCTAATGCAACAGGGTCATCTGATCTAGTGATCAATAATCACACAACGAAAGATGTCAATTATAATTTGTCTGTCAATGTGGTAAATGTGATAAAGGCTAGATCATATTTCTTCGTAGCAATGGATGGAATGAGCGACAATCTATCAGCCTCTTCCTTGAGTATATACGCCGGTTATTCACGCCAAGTCTATTTAACTGCTTCACCATATTATGCTCCATATGAAAATGTCAGCATTGTGACAAGCAGCAATCAAATTAGTATTGCTCTAGATAAGAACACTCATGTTCTTACGATAGACGCGACTAATTCGACAGTTACAAATAAAACAAATGTGACACTTAAAATCAATACGCCTGACTACGATACCGATTTTGCCAATCCCTCTATTCTTAATGTTGAAATTTTACCAGCAGCTGAATATTCTGACATCAAAGGGAAATATCAATCTGTGTCTTATGACACTGAGGACAAAACCATATCATATACTGATACTGCTGTCTTTAGCGACACTGATTCACTTACTAGAGTTGGCTACAAGCAGTTAGTTATTAATCTCGACGGAGGAGAATTACATGAAGATACAACCTTTAGTTTTGATTATAAATACATTCCTTCTACTGGAACTGTATATGTAAGATCTAATGATGACAACGGCGATTATACGTTTGAAGGAAATATAGTTTACGACCCCTACACCGGTATCGCGGGAATTTGTGTATATTCTTTAACAACTGATTGGTACAATCAGACAGAAACCGATTATCTTGGCTATCCTCAATACGATCAAGATGGTTCTGTGATTGGATACATGGGCGAATCATTCACCCGTGTTGCCTAATTATTTCTTAATTTCTAATAATAAATAAATAAATAAAGGAGAAAACTATTATGAAAAAGAAAAATTTATTGATTCTTTCTATAACAGCCTTAAGCACGATGGTGATGGGATCGTGTGGAACAACATCGAGTGGAATTAATTCTTCTTCTACAAATCAAACAACATCCGAAGAAACGACATCCGAAAATTCCAGTGAAGAGATAACTTCTATTGAAGAAACAAGCGAAGAATTATCTTCAACTCCAGTTGAAGAAGCATACGCCGTTAGTATTGTTGGAAATGAAAAAGCAGCGATTTCACTTGATAAAAATTCAGCTAAAGCAGGTGAAGTGGTAACAATAACTGTAGGAGAAATAGCGGATGATAACGTTTTAGTTGCAATTGAAGTTTCAAAAGCGGATTCATCATTAGTTGATGTTACTGAAGAATTTGATGGAACATTTACTTTCACTATGCCTGAATATGATGTTTCGGTTAAAGCAATAACTAGAGAATTAGAAATCAATTCTGTCACTTATAATGGAGATGATAATATATCTATTTCAGGGGAAACAAGTGTTAAAGAAGGAGACTTAGTTCAAATTAAAGTCGCTTATAGCGAAGGTTTTTCCCTAAGTGAAATTGGAGCAACAACTGGAGGAGATATTGTTAAACTTACAAAAATAAGTCCCGTTGAGTATTCATTTGTTATGCCTCAAGGTGCGGTAGATGTTGATGCAACTTCAAAAATTGCTGAAGTAAATAAGTACTCTAATAAAACGTATAGGGGCTCGATAAATTACGATGACGAATCAGCATATGGTCTTCAAATTGATTATCAGTTTACTTTTGGGATTAATACTTTGACAATCAAGAGCGCTGATAATTCAGGACAATACTCTGGGGTTGTCTTTGAAAATGCTCCATTTTTCTACGATGCAAATGAACAAAAAATATCGACCTTCACAGATAATAAAACATATATATTTGAGGAAGATAGCAGCGATAAATTAATCTTTGATGGTGGTTTTGAATATGCTTATTTGCCATTGGGAGATAGTTCTACTTTTTCCGTGTATTACGCAAGATCGCAAGTATATACCAACATTGATTTTGAGCTGGAATTATCTTATCCTAATGTTGATGCAACTTCACCTATCCAAAATAGTAATTATTCTTTTGGGGTTTCAGTCAAAGATGCTTACAAGGATGATTATATGGTCGGTTCGGTAATAGTTATTAAGCGTGGTGACTCAAGCGTTGAAGTTCCTGTTACAAATAATCAAGACGGAACATACACTATAATTGTTCCAAAATTTGATGTAGAAATTAATGCGGAATCTATTAAAATCATTGATTTAGTAGGCCATAAATATAACTTAAATAGTTATTATCACGACTCATGGACCGATGAAACAGTTTCTTATACAATGTCTTTAGATTTATTTGGAAATGGCGTAGCTGATTTTGAATATTCTAGCGACATAGATTCTGATAATATTTCCGCGGCTGAGGCTAGCTACTCTATTGATTCAATTAATAGAAGTATTTCGGTAGAAGCAGGTGGAGATACATTTGATTTTACATTTATCGGTGAAGATAACCTAAATCAAATTGAACTAACATCCTCATTTCTCGGACTTGAAGCAGTAAAGTTATCTGATCGCAAGTTTCAAGTTTCCTTAGTTTCTAATGAACACGTTGGCTTGGATCTGATTTCAGATTCACCAGTTTTTGAAAAAAAAGAAAAAGAATTTACTCTTTCTATTGATGAAGGATATAAATTTAAATCAATTTCTGCTGCTGACACTACAGGTAATTCAATTGAACTAAATGAGGTAATAGAAGGAAGTGACTACAAAGTAGTTATGCCGTATTCAAATGTTTTCATTACAGTAATTACTGAAGAAATATCTACTGAAGATGCTCCTGTATTAGGACTTAAATATTTTGCTGAAGTTAGTGGTTACACTGATTTTACTGACTATTATGAAACTTGTAATTATGATGTATCGTTCGAGTTTATCTCAACTACGGAAGTGACAATTGTTGCTATAAGTTCTAGTGGATTTACTAATGGTAATCCAGATTCAGTAAATAAAACAGTCTCATATTCATTCGACTTCTCAAACTCGATTATTACCATTGATGATAATTCATCCAATACATTGACATACAATGGAGACGGAACGTTGACATGCAATTATAAATTGACTACCAACATAGATGGAACAAGAAACGCAACCTTTAATACTCCTGTTGTGATTCCTGTATCAGGAAATTCATATTCTGCATCGGAAGATGGTTACAATGACAATATGGGTGAAAGCCCCTATAAATGTACTTTTGATTTCATTTCTGACACTCAGGTTCACATCACTTTGGCAATAAGCGATTGGGAAACTGGTGATTATGTTGATAAAGTTGTTTCATATACTTATGATTCTTCAACTAAGACAATCACAATTAATGGAAATTCTTCGAATACACTGAGTATTAATGACAACGGTTCTCTTATTTGTCATTATAAGGTCGGAAGTTACGTTGATTTTACCAATTCAGTTTTCAGTTTACACGCGTAAATTTGGATTGATTATTTTGTTTGCCCCTCTAATTTAAATATGGAGGGGTTTTTACTTGATAATAAATGATAATATTATAGTGAAGATGTAGAACAAGAACATCATATTATGCCTATATTTTCAGTACCTTAATAATATAGTAATATAATAGCAATTGAGTTTTAAACCTTATATAATTATAAAAATGGATATTGAATGTTCTAATATATGATTTTTTAACTTTGAAAGGTGCGGTGCATGTTTAAATTCAGTAAAAAAGTCTTAGGGATTATCAGTTTATCTATTGTTGCAATATTCACAATAGGTTATTTAGGATATATTCTTTCAGACTCGAATAATCCAACCGCAATTGAACCTAGTGAAGTTGTGATTGAAGATGATTTTAATCGCGCTTTTGATGGTAGAACGATACTTAAAGAAAATTCATATGCTGGCGAAACATATACAGCGAACCTTGGCTATCGAGTAAATGACACCAATTTTACAGCTTGTGTCAATATGGGAACTAATGACCAGAACACATTGACTGATTTGGTGATTCCTTCCATATATAACGACGGAATCAACGATTTCACAATCACCGCCATTGATTATTCTGGATTTGTAAATATGCCTGTATTGACATCAGTTACATTTAACGATTCTTCTTTAATAACAATTATGGACACTCAGGCATTTGCTAACGATGTGAGTTTGACGACTTTTAATTCTACAGGTATGGGTACTTGCACAATTCCTGAAAATTTAACTAAAATTTATTCTTCTACTTTTCTCAATTGTTCTTCATTTACCGAGTTAACTTTTAACGGCGAACGCATAACGGATATAAGCGACAATGCTTTTAACGGATGCCTTGGGTTAAAAGAAGCATTGCTTTTTAAATACAATTTAGAAACGATAGGGAGATCGGCTTTTGCTAACTGTATAAATATTCCTTCAATCATGCTTCCTGGTGGGGTTACTACTATCGGAGATTACGCTTTTTATGCGGATAAAAACGTTTTGCTTTTTGCGATTCCTGACTCGGTGACTTCGGTCGGGGCAAACGCCTTTAGATTGTGTGAAAAAGCGACTGCTTATATTGGAGCTTCGAGCAAGTATCCCACGGGTTGGCCGACTGACAACGACAACAACATCTCGAGTGATGCAGATTGGAACTACGCGACTTCAAATTACGAAATCGACGTTATCACCAATACCAACAATATTATGGCCACAGATGATTATTACTATACTTCGACATGGGATTCGGTTAACTCAATCTATCGAATCACAATATTCAAGTTCATCAACACGCAGATTACTGAACTTGTTATTCCTGCGACCTTACCTGTGTTAGGAAGCGAAGGTAATAACAACTTGTTAGTATCCAGTTCGGGGACAGAATATGGAGTGGTGACTAATATTTGTGGTGGAACTTACGACGGAACAACCATGTCGCTTTACGGAGCTTTTGGCGACACTAATCTATGTGAAAATCTCACCAACATTACTTTACCTAACACTTTGGAAAATATTGAGCAATACGCTTTTGTTGGGTGCACATATTTAAACTCTTTAACTTTTGTTGATAAAGCGGAGTATCCAACATTTAACTTAGGATCCGATGAAACGACATATAATATGGATGATTATGGATTGACGGGTCTAACAACTATTGAAGATTACGCTTTTTGTATCGACTATGAAAATATGTACGACAATGATTATCCAAGCGATAATGAAGTCAATCCTCCAATTACCAGTCTTGTTCTTCCAACAACAATTGAATCGATAGGCTATGCGGCTTTTGCTCAGTGGAGCCGAATTCAGAGTTTGGTTTTTACTGGTGCAGAGGAGGGAACATCAAATTTACAAATAATTTATGATTATGCTTTTTGTAACCTTGGTCACAATTCATCAACTCATGTATTAGCGTTGGTTTTTCCAAATACCTTAAATGACAGGGGTTCAGATGAGGCGGTAGGGTATCGCGCTTTTTATGATTCAGAATGTATTAGATCGATTGAATTTAAGGATGGTTATGATACAACCGTTACTATTGGCTATCAAGCTTTTTACAACAATGGACGATTAGAAACTGTTTTGTTGCCAGATAATAACACGAGCAACAACACTTTAAATTACGAAACGTTTCGTAATTGTGGAGCTTTGGATTGGGTGTATATTCCTGATTCTTTTTCGACAATTGATCGTTATTTAACATATAATTCAAACGATGTAATTATATATGTTGAATTTGAAAGTAATGAGCTTCCCAGCGGGTGGAACAGCCTTTGGAATTATTATAAATATCGATTGTATTCTGTAAGTGGCAGTGATGATAGTGCTCATCTTTCCAGTAAAAATATTGAATATACAAAAGTATATTATGGGATTACAAGCATGAACACTTCCGATGAAGTAAAATCGTATTCTTC
>Ga0172377_10004667_pt1 | contig 14075 bp, 11 predicted proteins | sample Pumphouse3metaG_FD_119749 | JGI IMG/M metagenome (GOLD analysis project Ga0172377, IMG submission 119749) | Leachate microbial communities from a municipal landfill in Southern Ontario, Canada - Pumphouse #3 metaG | ecosystem: Engineered > Solid waste > Landfill > Unclassified | place: Canada... | reverse complement strand
TTATCCGGCCTAATTATTCCCGATGAAGGTGAGATACTAAAAGACGGTCAAAAAATTGAAATTCGCGAACCTAAAGATTCCCACAAATACGGTATAGGAGTCATCAGTCAAAACTTTAATCTCGTAGAAGAATTTACAGGTTTGCAAAATATTATCCTTGGACAGGAACCTTTGAACAAAATTGGCTTTGTTCGCCCTAATGATGCGGAAGAAGAAATTCTCAAACTCTGCAACAAGTACAATTTTTTAGTCGATATCAATTTGAAAATATCTGAGATGACAATCGACATGAAACAAGAGATTGAAATCCTTAAGCTTCTATACCGGAAGGACGACGTTATAGTTTTTGACGAACCCACAACCGTGCTCTCTCCTTTGGGCAAAGAGGAATTTTTAGGCTTGATGTCCAATCTTTCAAAAGAAGGATTTTCAATTGTATTTATAACGAACTCTCCCGATGAAGTGGATGTGATTGCTGACAGGTGCACCATTTTAAGAGAAGGCGACTTTGTCGGAATGGTGGATATGAAGAGGACAAACTTATCTGATCTCAAAAAAACATTGTACGGTGAGGACATAGAAATAGACAACGCGAACAAGACTATCCACATTCCTGGCGAAACAGTAATGAGCGTTAGAAACTTGACAATCTCATCGGACACCAATGCTCAAAAGGTTGTTTCGAACGTGAGTTTCGATTGCAAACGCAGCGAAATCACATATGTCGTTGGTATCGTAGGAAATGGTCAAACAGCGCTGATAAATGCCATAAGTGGTTTGGTGGAAATTGAAAGTGGCAGCATCAAACTTAAAAATGTAGACAAATCCAAAATGAATAGAAAGCGAACTTCCAAAGACGGTTTTGCTCATTTGGGAAATGTAGATATAACGGATTATTCAGTTAGAGAAAGAAATCTTGCTGGTGTTTCTTTCGTTCCTAAGGACATCGATAACATCGGACTATTTTTAGATTTCAGCGTTAAGACGAATTTGATGAGTCAACGTTATTTTGAGACGGGATTTTCTAAGGCTGGCTGGCTTCTCAGCAAGCAGGTTAACGAATACGCTAACAAAATAGTAAAAGATTACAACATCGATATTAAAGGTCACCTCACTACTCCCATCAAAAATCTCAGCAAGGACAACAGACAAAAGATAGTTCTAGCTAGAGAATTTGAGAGAGACGCGACTATAATCATCTGCGATGAACCCACCAATAAATTGAACTTGAAAGATAGAGAGTTGATTCAACGAAAGATTATGGAATTGAGCCAACAAAAGAAATCCGTACTTGTTGTCTCTTACGATTTAGATGAAGCTTTGACAGTTGCTGATAGAATCTTTGTCATGTGCAAGGGTCAAATCGTTGCATCAATTAAACCTGATAGCGTCACTAAGGAAGAAATTAGCGAATATATGAACGGGTCTAAACAGATGGAAAATATGCATCTTTACGACGCAGATTCTGAAGATGAAATCAAGAGACCTGAAAGTAAAATCGTTAAGAAACTCAAGGGCGTTACCGCTTCAAACGAGAAAGTCATTGAAGATAAGGTTGGCTCCGAAGTTTTACCTGCAAAGCGCGTTACGGTAAACATGGTTGCACTAAGCGACATCGACGAGAGAGACATCGTTAAGAAGATTTACGTTAGAACCGCGGACGGAAAACGAATCCTTAAGCGCGTTGTTGTCAACAAGCCTCTCGACAAGAAAGTTGTCGTAAAAAAGACGAAAAAAATAATCTATAAAACGCGAGCGGATAGCTCAAATGTCACACCTAAAAATGTGACTGAAGGAATTTATAAGGAAGTAAAAACTCCCGCGCTTAACGCAAAGAGCAATACCTCTGAAGTTGAAAGCAACGCTGTCAGCAAGAATGAACGAACCCCTGAAAAACTTAGACGCATAAGATTGAGCAATCTTAAGCAGTTCCAAAATAAGGAGGTTAAGTAATTATGAATAGTAAAAATAATACTCCCAAAAACAAACGCAGTTTATGGTATCGCTTTGGACAATCTGAAAGATTGGTATCATTTTCATCTACTTTGGTTTCCATCTTGGCCGGCTTGCTGGTCGCTTTGGTATTCCTTTTGATAACAGATGCTGGTTCCGCCTTTGCTGCATTTGGCAAGATATTAAGTTCTGGTTTTGCTGGAACTTCTGCTGTTTTTGAATTCATTTATTCATCTGCTCCGGTCCTAATGCTAGGTTTGGCTTTTAGTTTTACTTACAAAGCTGGTCTATTCAATTTCGGGACTCCAGGTCAGTATATTTCAGGTGCTTGTATAGCTATTGTTGCCGCGACGCTTTGGAATTCTCCTTGGTATGTTGCCGTAGTACTTGCGATGATTACCGGAGGAATAGTTGGACTGATTCCCGGCCTGCTGAAAGCGTACTTCAATGTGAATGAAATTATTTCCTCATTGCTGTTCGACTGGGTTGCTCTGATTGTAGCATTTTTGTGCTTAACCAATATAACTGGTGCCGATCAAACTATATCAGGTGCGAGCCTTATAACAAACATGGGGTTAAGTAACCTCGGTGAAGGTTTCAGCGCAAGCGTTATAATCGCTATTGTTATTGCAGTCATTGTTTATCTTTTCTTAGAAAAGACTGCAGGTGGTTTTGAATTGCAGGCGTTTGGTTCAAATAAATTAGCCGCTAAATATATAGGTGTATCCAGAAAGAAGCAAATCGTAATTGCATTCGTAGTTTCCGGCGCATTTGCTGGAATTGCTGGTGCGTTCACATACTTGGCTCCTGGAGCTTCGATTTATCAACCTCAGTTGATTCATCTTCCAAGTTTGCCTTTCGCGGGAATTGCAGTCAGTTTACTAGCGAGTGGAAATCCCATCGGTTGCATATTTGCAGCCCTGTTGATTTCATACTTGAATATGTCCATACCCGCTATGAGCGGATTGGGTTTCACTCGAGCTAACGCAACTATAATCATCGGAATTATCATTTATTCTTCCGCCTTTATACAACTCACTAAATCGTGGGTTCGCTCTTTGAACAAGAAGCATTTCTTCACTTGGTTAAAAGTTACAATTGGGGATTTCAACGCGAAAACATACAAGGCTCTTACCGGTATTGTCAGAGATAAGAATCGCAAGGATCCTTTGGATGATGAAATTGTAGAGATAGCAAATTCAACCATGGGGAACGTGAGATACAGCAAGAACGCCGAAGTGACAACCAACTTTATCAAACACAAAGATTTAGAAAAAGAGTCCAAAGTAATTGAGATAGACTTATCTCCCGCTGCCAAAGACTTGGATACATATAAAGCTAACGATTTAGCTAATGAAGACATTTTTGAACTTAAGAGAAATGATCCTAAAAACAAAGGAGGCAAATAGTTATGAGTATTGCTTTGCTCGGGGCCTTCCTCTCCTTCTTTATTGCAATTTCTATCCCTTTAATACTGATCTCGTACGGTGGAATGTTTACCGAACGCGCTGGAGTTAGTGACATTGCTATCGAAGGTATTGTAGTTATTGGAGCCTTGGTTGGCTTGCTGGTCGGAAACGGTTTAGAAAGCGCTGTAAATTCTGGCTTCTCCAGTCAATTGGCAGTTTTGATATCGATAGCTGCTGCTGGAATCGGTGGAGGGTTGTTTTCAATACTGCTGGGATTGGCTGTGAAAAGATTCCACGCTAATCAAAATATTGTCGGTATCGCCTTGGATATTATCGCTCCCTCGCTCTTTGCCATCATGGTATTTAGCACAAACGGACAAACTGAGATTTCCACATTGTCATATGCGGCAGTATCTCCGAGTTCCATTGGGTTAGGAGCGCTTCCAACAGATTCATTTTTGCACTCTTTGCTATTCACAAGTTTAAACCAATTGGGAATGGTTTTGGCCATTATGCTCATCGTTATTTCTTCCGTAATTATTTTTAAATCTAAGTTCGGTTTCAGATTGGATGCGTGCGGTAAAAATCCGTCCGCTGCTCGCTCTTTGGGAATCAACGTAGATGGAACCTTGTTTGGCGGAGTGCTCACGGGTGGTGTGCTCGCTGGAATCGGCGGTTTTGTCTATGCCTTAATTGCTTTTAATTCCTTCAATGGTGAAGCTGCCGGAATTGGTTTTATCGCTTTGGTAATTATGATATACGGAAAGTGGAAACCTGGAAAGATCACTTTAGCTTCGCTGTTGTTTTCCTTCTTTATTTCAATCAGTACTTTCGCTTCTTCCATCAGTTGGTTACCCAGTTTTAGTGGAATAGCAAACGGATATGCGATATACAAATTACTGCCGTTATTAGTTGCTGTAATAGTGTTGATATTCAATTCTAAACCCGAGGTAATTTCGCAGCGGAAGAAAGTAAAATAATCAGCCGAAATTTAACATCTTCGCTTTCGGGGTATCTCGAAAGCGTTTTTATTATAAAAATTCATATTTTAATGGTAATATATTCAAGGAGAAAAACGTAATGAGATTTGTTATTCAAGTTGTTCAAAATGCATCAGTTACAATTGAGGGAAAAACTTTTTCTAAAATAGGATACGGGGAACTTGTACTCTACAGTTTTAAACCAGGAGACGATAGACAAATGGTTGATAAAATGATAGACAAGCTGCTCAAACTCAGGATATATCCGGATGAGTCAGGCAAAACAAATTTAAACATTTCTAAAGTTTCCGGTCAGATTCTCGCCGTGAGTCAGTTCACTTTGTACGCTTCTTTGAAAGAGGGCAATCGGCCTGCGTTTAACGAGTGTATGAAAGCTGGTGAAGCTAGGGAATTAAGCGATTATTTTGAAAAGAAAATCAAGGAAGAATACGGAGAGACTAAGTTTGGTCAGTTCCAAACAGACATGAAAGTTAACCTTTCAAATGATGGTCCGTTTAGTATCATTCTCGATTCTGTGGAGTTAGGTTATGAAAGATAAAGTATTATTAGGATTGTCAGGCGGAGTGGATTCCGCTGTAGCAGGATATTTGTTGAAGAAGCAAGGATACGACGTCACTTGCTGTTTTATGCGTAACTGGGATTCGATTGCCAACAACGATATACTCGGAAACCCCACTTTGCAGGGAAGTCAGTGTTCTCAGGAAATAGACTATGAAGATGCGGTGAAAACAGCTAAGCAATTGGGCTTGCCTATTATTAGAGTCGATTTTATTCAAGAATATTGGGACGAAGTATTTTCATACTTTTTGGTTGAATACAAAGAAGGCCGTACACCTAACGCGGATGTATTTTGCAATAGACACATAAAATTCCAAGCGTTCAGAGACTACGCTCACAAGCACGGTTTCGACAAAATCGCTATGGGACACTACGCTAAACGCGTTGATTTAGAAGATGGCTTCGCTTGCCTGTACAAGGCTGCAGATAAGAATAAAGATCAGTCGTATTTCTTAGCTGAAGTAACAGAAGAGCAACTTAAAGATGCTCTCTTTCCACTAGCTGATATAGATAAACCTGAAGTTAGAAGAATCGCCGACAAACTCGGACTTAGCATTGCTAAAAAGAAAGATTCAACTGGAGTTTGCTTTATCGGTGAGCGCAGATTTAAAGAGTTTTTAGACAATTACCTTCCCGCTCAAGAAGGGGATATAATTGACATCGTTCACAATAAAAAAGTCGGTACTCACTCAGGAGTACTTTACTATACTGTAGGTCAGCACCGCGGACTAAGTGTTGGAGGAATAAAAGGTTATGAAAATAAACCTTTCTTCGTCGTTGGAAAAGACGTTAAGAAGAACGTGCTTTACGTTGCTCAAGAGGACAACGAGTACATGCTTTCGTACAAGTGTCGCCTCAGCGATGTTAACTTGATAGTGGAAAAGCCCACCTTAGGAAAGATTAAATGCAACGCTAAGTTTAGATACAGAGGCAAGGATATGCCTGTTGAATTTGAATATATTTCAAAAGACGAAGCATATCTTACCTATCCTGGTTACAAGTATGTCGCTAAAGGACAAATCGCTGTGTTGTATTCAGGCGATCGCTGCTTAGGCGGTGGAATTATTAAGGAGACATTTGATGAATCTGGAAAACGAATTGAAATATAAAGTAGATAACCCGATAGATTTGGATTTGGATGATGTATCCTGGGAAGACAAGGGAACGAAGGAACTTCGTCACGTTGTCAGAGCCATCATTATAGAAGGGGACAAATTGGTGTTTGTTCACGTTGATAGGGATGACGCCTTCGGTACATTGAGCTATATTGAAACATCGGGAGGTGGAGTAGAACCGGAAGAGGACAACCGAGAGGGACTGAAGCGTGAATTGAAAGAAGAACTTGGAATCGAGGTGGAAATCCTCGCCTACTTGGGTCAGGTAAGAGATTACTATCACCTTATAAACAGGAAGAACATCAACGATTACTACTTGGTTAAAGTCACTGGACACGGCGAGCGCAATCTCACCCAGGACGAAATAAAAAAGTGGCATCTTACGGATATTAGATTGAGCTGTGCTTACGCTGAATCTATCTACAAAGATATGGTGAGTTCGAAACTGAGTTTGCTCGTAAGCAACAGGGAACTTCCCGTGTTGAGAAAAGCTAAACAAGTTATCGACAAGTACAATCTTATGGAGGGCAACGATGAGTGACATATTGTTTTTAGTGTTGACAATCCTTTCATTTTCAATCATATTTATAGCTCTTATTCTTCGTTTAGGTAACGAGAAAAAGTTCAGGGAAATATGCTTTGTGTTTGAACTGATGTCGTACGCTTTACTTATTACAACATTCGTCCTACAAATGGTTAACACAGGCTGGACGGCGTACAGCTTTGGCGTGCTGTTCGCGCTGTTGACAATTGTGACGTTAGTTGCATACAGACTAGTTTTTAAAATTAAAGAAAGACGCAAGGAGAAAAATAAATGAAGAATGTAGGAATGATTTCGCTAGGTTGTGCGAAAAATAGAGTTGATTCAGAGGAAGTATTGAGTTACTTCGTCCGAAATGGTTACAACTTAGTATCGGATCAAAAACTCGCTGATATTATCGTAGTTAACACCTGCGGATTTATAGAAGCGGCTAAGAAGGAAGCTTTGGATACTATCTTTCAAACTTTAGAGTTGAAAAAGATAACTATTGTTATAGGATGTTTGGTGGAGCGTTACTACGACGAATTGGTTAAGGAAATACCTGAAGTCGACCTGTTTGTTAAACTTGAGGACTACCCTCGCTTTGGAGAGTTGCTCGCTCCCATATTAAAAGACGACGAGTTGAAAGGTAAAATCGAAAAAGACAAGCGCATTCTCACCACTGGAAGTCAGCAGGCGTATTTACAAATATCAGATGGGTGCAACAATTTTTGTTCCTTTTGCGCTATTCCTTACATCCGCGGAAGATTCCACTCTTTCCCCTTGGATTTATTGAAGAAAGAAATTAAGGACTTAGCGGAAGCTAACGTCAAAGAAATAATCATCATCTCTCAAAACACGTCAGTCTACGGTCAAGATTTACCTGGAAATATCACAATATGCGATATTTTGAAGGAAACGTTGAAGTACGACACGTTTAAATTCATAAGATTGCTCTATCTATATCCCAATGAAATTACAGATGAATTCATTCAACTATACAAAGATAATCCTCGTTTGACTCCCTACTTCGACGTACCGATTCAACACGCGAATGACAGATTGTTGAAATACATGAGACGCCACGGCGACAAGGCTTGTCTCACCGAAGTTTTCAACAAACTTAGAACTGTTCCCAACGCGATAATTAGAACCACTTTAATAGTTGGTTTCCCTTCGGAAACCGAAGAGGATATCGAGGAACTCAAACAGTTTATTCTCGAACATAAGTTCGATCACTTAGGCGTGTTTACCTACTCTCCCGAAGAGGGAACCGAAGGATATAAATTCCCGGACAGAATCGATCCTGAAGTACAGAAAGAACGCCGCAGTACTATAATGAAAACTCAAGCCGCTATTTCGTTCAAATTGAATCAAGCGAGACTCAATACAACGATGGATGTTGTAATCACCGGATACGACGAAGAAAGTTTCGCGTATTCTGGAATCTGCGACCTGTACGCTCCCGACGATATCGACGGAAGAATATTCGTATTTTCAGGGAATAGAGAGTTGGAAATTGGCGAGTTGGTTAAGGTGAAAGTTGTCAATGCCGGCGCTTACGACATAGATGCTGAAGTAATTGATTAATAGTCTAGTATAAACAAAGCACATACTATATAATATTTAGTATTATAGCGAAAGTATGTGCTTTTTTTTGAGGTTTTTTATGATATTTGGAAAATACGTAAACAAGTTCTATCTAAAATACTGGTACCACTTTGTTTTTGGTATCATCTTTTTGGTCGTTATCGACCTCGCGGCCTTGTACGTACCAGATTATTTGGGAAATGTAGTCTCGATTTTTTCAAATCCCGACAGGGCGAACGACCTTGCGACCTTTTGGACTGGCGACATGTCCGATGTTAATTCCTACGCGCACTTCATCATGTCTTTAGTAGTAATAGGGGCGGTGATATTTACTGGACGCATCGGATGGAGACTCGCTATCAACAACCTTGGAGTAAGAGTTGAGACGGATTTGAGAAGCATGCTTTTTGAACACGCTGAAAAACTGTCTGTTACCTATTACAACAATCAAAAAACAGGAGCTTTGATGTCCTACTTTAACAACGATCTCGAAGCTATTAAAAATTCATTCACCGAAGGTGTCATCTTTTTGATAGACGGAGTCGTCCTTGGAAGTTTGGCTATTATCAAATTATTTCAACTGAATTGGAAACTTGCCTTGGTCGCTGTAGTGCCGCTTTTGCTGGTCGGAATGGCTGGTGGAATAATCGGTAAAGCTATCTCTAAAAAGTATGACAAGCAGCTGAGCGCTTTTGAAAAGATGTCCGATTTCTCCCAGGAGAACTTTTCGGGAATCGCTGTTGTAAAAGCCTTTGTTCGCGAAGGTCATCAGATGCTTGAATTTGCTAAGCACAACAAGAGAAGCGAAGATACAAACATCGCATATATCAAGCTTGGAATCATGTTGGAAACCATCATTGATATGCTCATATACGTAGTTTTGATTATCATATTCTTAGGCGGTGGATACCTCGCTATCTACGATCCTGTGTTTGACGTAGGTAATTTGACCGAGTTCATCGGTTACTTTGATTTGCTCATATGGCCGATGATAGCTCTGGCTTATTTGATCAATATTATTTCAGAAGCTCGTGCGGCCTTGAAAAAGATATCGGTATTTTTGGATGCTCCCATAGATTTGAAAGACGTAGAGGTTGCTAACGACAAAGAGCCAGCTCCGATAACTGGAGACATATGTTTCAATGGGCTCAACTTTCTGTATCCTGACGGTAAAAACAGAGTGCTTTCAAACATCAATTTGCACATTCACGCTGGAGAGAACATCGGTATAGTTGGTCGAACCGGTTCGGGTAAATCCACTTTGGTTAAAGTTCTCTTAAAGATTTACAACATAGATAGAGGGATGATACTTTTCGACGGAAAAGACATCAACGATATTCCTGCTAAAGTGCTCAGAGACAACATAGGATACGTAGCTCAGAATGCTTTCTTATTTTCGGATTTAGTTTCAAAAAATATCTCATTCGGTAAACCGAATATTACACCTGAAGAGATAACTCAAGCTGCATCTTTTGCCTGCATAGATGGCTCTATTCGTCAATTTAAAGATGGATACCGCACGTTAGTGGGCGAAAAAGGAACAACTCTTTCGGGTGGACAAAGGCAGAGAATTGCCATGGCGAGAGCTGTTGTTAAGGATCCCACCATACTGATTTTAGATGATTCAGTCTCCGCGGTTGATTCGGAAACTGAAATCAAGATATTGGAAAACATCAGACGATTGAGAAAGAACAAATCTACTTTCATCGTATCCTCGAGAATTTCCTCCATCCAATCTTTGGATCACATCATAGTTATGGACAAGGGACAAATCATCGGATACGGTACGCACGCTGAACTCATGAAAACCTGTGAACTTTACAAATTTATCGTCAAAGCTCAAGAGTTAGAGGAGGAGGAAAAATAATATGGAAAACGATTATTTAAATCCGGAAAAAGAACAGTTGAACACTTCAACATGGAAAATCTTAGAAAAGGTTTCTAAGTACATTGAACCTCACATGGGTGCCTTTTTGTTGGGACTGTTGTTTTACATTATACTCGCAGCCATTGAAATAGCTCTTCCCATTGTTATTGGTTACATTATTGACGGTTTAAATGTTCCAAATCCTGTTTACAGAGACATAGTAATATATTCTATAGTATTCGCTGTTATTATTGTTTTAAACGGCTGTTTTAGATACTTTGGATCACTCATGATTCAAAAGACAGCTCAGAAAGTTATCTACGATCTGCGCGGAGATGTATTTAAAAAAATCGAGAGTTTTTCCTTGGGTCAAATAGGAGAGATGCCGATAGGCAAGTGGGTTACTAGAGTGACAAACGATACCAATTCACTCATGAACTTTTTCTCCAATGTGTTGATTCAACTGATTTACAATATCATAGTTTTGATCATTGTTATCGTGACTGTATTGATTACTAACGTTACCTTAGGACTCATACTCTTAGCATTCTTACCTCTGATATTTGTCGTCTCGTTTGTCTTTGCCTACTTCTCTAGAAAGTTTTATAGAGAAGTTCGTACGAACATCTCGGGAATGAACGCTTTCCTGTCTGAAAACCTATCCGCCATGAACACCATACAAATCTTCAATCAGGAAAAGAGCAAGAAAGAGGAGTTTGAGGCGGTCAATTTAAAACTGAAAAAATCCAGGTATAAAGCTGTGAATATGTACACGATATTCAGACCTTTGATGTACTTGCTATACATAGGAGCAATCATTGCAATTTTTGCTAAAGGCCTTCAGATTGTCGCTGCTGGCGATATGAAGATAGGTCAGTTGTACTCTTTCTATCTACTCACTGAAAGATTCTTTAATCCGGTTCAGGCAATCGCGAATTTATTCAATCAAATTCAATCTGCACTCGCTGGTGCGGAGCGCGTTTTAAGCGTGCTCGACAAAGAGACGGTTATAAAGGAGATTGACAAACCTAAAGACCTAGGAAGAGCTAAGGGGAAGATTGAATTTAGGAACGTTTGGTTTGCCTATAAGAAAGAGGAGTGGATTCTCAAGGATGTGTCGTTTGTTATCAATCCAGGTGAGACCGTTGCCTTCGTCGGGGAAACAGGAGCTGGCAAATCCACTATAATTACTCTCATGGTCAGAAATTACGATATTCAAATGGGACAAATATTGATCGATGACGTAGATATTAGAGATATAAAATTGGACAGCCTCCGTAGAAACATCGGCCAGATGTTACAAGAAGTATTCCTGTTCTCGGGAAGCATTAAATCTAATATATCTTTAGACAACCTAGAAATACCGGATGATGTTATAATAAATTCCGCCCAATACGTTGGAGCGGACAGATTTATAAACCAGTTGGAGAACAAGTACGACCAGGAAGTGTTGGAAAACGGAAACAATTTCTCCTCGGGAGAAAGACAGTTGATTTCTTTCGCCAGAGTCGTGACTTACAAGCCTCCAATCGTCGTCTTGGACGAAGCGACAAGCAACATCGATACCGAGACGGAAGTTATCATTCAAAAATCTTTGGAGAAGATAAAATCAATCGGTACGATGGTTATGGTAGCGCACAGATTGTCGACTATTAAGCACGCTTCGAAGATTTACGTGATCGACAGCGGAAAAATAATTGAGCAAGGAAGTCATCAAAAGTTACTAAAACAGCGCGGAATATACTATAATTTATATAGGATTCAATCCATGCGTAGCAGAATCGATAAAATAGAAGAAGGTAAATAGAATTTATGAAAACAAAATCAATTAAACTGTATGATACATACCAATCAAAAGTAAGGGACTTTAAACCGTTAGTCGATGGTGAAGTTTCCGTTTATTACTGCGGACCTACTGTTTACAATTACGTTCACGTAGGCAACTTGAGACCCGTTGTAACTTTTGATTTACTGCAGAGAGTTTTCATCGCGTGTGGATATAAAGTTCACATGATTTCTAATTACACGGATATAGATGACAAGATTATCAGCAGAGCGAAAGAAGAGGGAAAGACTGAAAAGGAACTTTCCGAATTCTACATAAATGCATACGAAGAGAACATGAAGGATTTGAATATTATTCCCTTGGAAAATCATCCGAGAGTTTCAAACTACATTCCTGAAATCGTCAACTTCATATCGACTATTATCGACAACGGACACGCCTATAAGTCTGATGGAGACGTATACTTCTCAGTTCCGGATGATCCCAACTATGGGAAATTGTCCAAGATGAATACAGAAGATCTCATCAGCGGAAGCAGAATAGAGTGCAACGAAGCTAAGAAATCCCCTTTGGATTTCGCACTTTGGAAATACACCGACGATGACGGAATTAAATTTGATTCTAAAATTGGAGAAGGACGTCCTGGCTGGCACACTGAGTGCGTGGTCATGATCAACTCTTACTTCAAGAAGTCGACAATCGACATTCACGGAGGTGGGTTCGACTTGAAATTCCCACACCACGAAAATGAAAATGCTCAAAACTGGGCTTACTGCGGTAAAGATTTGGCGAATTACTGGATGCACGTTGGATTTATAAACATCAACAACACAAAGATGTCAAAATCTCTCGGCAACGTAGTTCTAGCTAAAGATGCAATAAAGAAGTACGGCGGTAACGTACTCAGATATCTATTTATCTCAACCTACTATCGCTCACCAATTAATTTTTCAATGGAAGCAGTTGAAACTGCTCAAGGTGAAGTTGATAAATTCGAAAAATTCGCAAGAACTCTCCAAGTTAAATTCGGCTTGAATAAAATTGAAATCGGAGATGAATTCGATCAGGACTCTTACGACGAATTCTTGAGTTACCTCGCTGACGATTTAAATGTTGCAAATGCGATCATGGTAATGGAACGCATCATTAAAGAAGGAAACAAAGCGTTGAGAAATTCTAGAACGGAGAACTCCAAACTGTTCGAATATTACAACACCTTTAAAAAGATGTTGAACGTTTTAGGCTTTGTATTTAAAGATAAGATTGTAACAAAAGAAGAAATTGATTTGTATCAGAAGTATTTAAACTGTAAGATTAATAAGGATTATGAAACCTCAGACAAGGTTCGAAAAGAATTGATCGAAAAAGGCATCATATAAAAGGAGAGATAAAAAATGGAAATATTAAGACAATTATTCATTGGTGGCTCGGAAGCCGGAAGAATCGGTTATACCGCTATCGTATTACTCATTTCAGTTATACTATCAGGCTTAGTTGGTCTTGAACGTGAGTTTAACGGCCATACAGCTGGATTGCGTACTCACATAATAATTGGTGTGTCCGCAACCGCAATCGGCGTGTTGGGTATGTATTACCCCGAGGCTGGTCCTATCATGTGGGGCGCTATGATATTAGGGTTAGGTTACATCTCAGGCGCTTCGGTTGCTCAAACTGGTAAAGATGTCAGAGGTATCACAACTTCATCGACAGTATTCCTCACAGGAATCTTAGGCTTAATTATCGGTTTAGGATACGTTTGGATGGCTCTATTCTTAACAACGATAGGTTTGTTGGTTCTCATGGTACTACAAGTCGTTGAATCAAAGACTTCCAAAAGAATACCCACAGTTTCCATCTACGTCGACTCGGAAATCAAAGCCAATGATAACATTGTTAAAATCGCTTCAAATTACGGATTAGTTATTCTCAGTATTTCATCAAAAATTGCTAAGTATAAAAATGATGATTGCGTCAAGATTACCGTTAGTTTTTCCAAGGCTCCTAAGGGTACAATCCAGGCCTTCAGTGAAGAATTAACAGGTATAACTAACGCGTTAAAAACCGAAGTTAAATTACCTAGAAGTTTCTAAAAATTACTAGATTTTATCGAATTATTACCAAAAAAATAAAAAAATATATACAGGTGGTTAGAATACTATTTACAAGAAATTAAGTATTTGTTATTATTAACACGTATAGAGAGGAAATTATTGTATGTCAGATATGATTTACGGAAGAAATTCAGTTATTAGTGCCTTAACAGGTGACCAAAAACC
>Ga0172377_10004666_pt1 | contig 14075 bp, 13 predicted proteins | sample Pumphouse3metaG_FD_119749 | JGI IMG/M metagenome (GOLD analysis project Ga0172377, IMG submission 119749) | Leachate microbial communities from a municipal landfill in Southern Ontario, Canada - Pumphouse #3 metaG | ecosystem: Engineered > Solid waste > Landfill > Unclassified | place: Canada... | reverse complement strand
CAATTGCTAAAGTTTTTAAAGATAGTGTTTATGAAGCTGATGGAACAACATTAAAATCAATGTGGAAATATTTACTTGATGATCCAGATGATAGTACTGACACAGTTAATTCTTATTTAATGAATTCTGCCTCGTTTGACAAAATGAATAATAATTTCACAAAAAATATCAATAAAGCAACACTTAATACATTAGCTGCTGATGGTTTTGTAACAATATCTTCAACAACACTTGAAAAAAGTGTTATCGGCACAACTAAGAAGGTAAAAGAATTAACTTTACAAGAATTCTTTGATTATACTTCTGCTTTACTATAATTTCTACAATTTAGATTAAAATATTATTGTTTTAGACATGAAAATTGTTATTGCATCTGATTCCTACAAAGGCACATTTAATAGTGTAGAAATTACTAATTTAATTAGCGATTCTTTTAGTCGATTAAAAAAATCATCTAATATTGTTTCGATTCCTTTAACTGATGGTGGTGAAGGAAGTGTTGATGTAATCGAGCATAATAATTGTAACATTAAAAAAATTAATATTTTTATCCATAACCCATTCTTTAGTGTCATTAATTCTCAATATTTAATGATTAATAACGAAACTTGCTATATTGAAACTGCAAAAGCCAATGGTCTCTCTTTAATTGAATATTCTATTGGAAATGGTTTAATTACTACTTCTTTTGGTGTCGGTGAAATGATTACCGATGCTATAGATAAAGGGTTCAAACATATTATTATTGGTTTGGGTGGAAGTGCCACAAATGATGGTGGGATTGGTCTTCTAATAGCTTTAGGTGCTAAAATTTATGATAAAAACAAAAAAATGATTAAAGTTGGTTCAGCTAAAGATCTTATAAACATTAAAAATATCGATTTTTCTTTATTAGACGAAAGAATTAAAAATATTAAATTTACTATTTTAAGTGATATTAAAAATTTTATTCTTGGAGATTATGGTGCAACTTACATTTTTGGACCACAAAAAGGAATATTAGAAAAAAATATTTTTGATGTTGAGAACGGTATGGAAAATTATTGTAATATTATCCATAAGTTATTTGATGTTGATTTGAATAAAATTGTTGGCGGTGGAGCAGCTGGAGGGATTGGAGCTACGCTTAGTTTTATAACTAATACAAAAATCGAAAGTGGAATCAATTTTTTTATTGATTTTTCAAACCTTAAAGAACAGCTTGCTGATGCTGATTATTTGATATTAGGTGAAGGGATGTTAGATAAATCATCATTTTATGGAAAAACAGTTGGTGGAATTTGTAAAAGATTTGATAATAATCATGGATTAACTATATTGGTTATTTGTGGTCAATGTAATATTGATAAAACGATCTTATCAAATTTTAATATTTCTCAGGTTTATTCTCTGTTTATTAAAAAAATGAATCTTGAAGAATATAAAAGATTAACTCCAAAAAATATTGACAAAGTAGTTGAAAAAATAAATAAAGATTATTTAGAATAGATTTATTTGAATCAAATCTCTTATTTTTACAAAATTAAAAATAGTGTTATAATATGAAGAGGTAATTTTATGATCGAATTTAGATATGATACACAATTGTTAATTCAAGGTGAAAACCTTAGTGAAGATGCTATTAGTGATTATTTTAATAAAAATTTTAAAGGTGATTGTTTATTGGCATGTGGAGATGAAAATTTAATTAAAATTCATTTTCATACCAACGAACCCTGGGAAGTTCTTAAATATTGTTCTTCTATCGGCGAAATTTTTGATATTGTCATTGAAGATATGGATCGCCAATCTCGTGGATTAAAAGGGTAGTTAATGAAATTAATTTCTTGGAATGTTAATGGCCTTAGAGCTTGTATTACTAAAGGGTTTTATGATTTTTTAGAAAAAGAAATGCCGGATTTCTTTTGTATTCAAGAATCAAAAATGCAAAAGGGTCAAATTGTAATGAAAGACCTTCCTTATTATGTTTTTTATAATGATGCTGAAAAGAAAGGCTATTCTGGAACAATGATTTTTTCAAAAGAACAACCAATCAATGTTTTTTACGGAATAAATGATAAATATAGTGATGAAGGGCGTTTAATCACTTTAGAGTTTGAAAAATTTTATCTTGTTACCGTTTATTCTCCAAATTCAAAGGAAGAATTGAAAAGATTAGATTATAGAATGGTTTTTGAGAATGATTTGAGAACTTATTTGACTGATTTAAAAACTAAAAAATCAGTTATTGTATGTGGTGATTTAAATGTAGCTCATGAAGAAATCGATATTAAAAATCCAAAAACCAACCAAAGAAATGCTGGGTTTACAATCGAAGAAAGAAATAAAATGACCGAATTATTGGATTCTGGTTTTATAGATACTTTTCGATACTTATATCCAACAACTATTACTTATTCGTGGTGGAGTTATCGTTTCAATGCTCGAGAGAATAATGCTGGGTGGAGAATTGATTATTTTTTAGTTTCCAATGACTTAAAAGACAATTTGATTGATTCGAAAATTTACACTCAAATTTTTGGCAGTGATCATTGTCCTATCGGATTAGAAATTGAAATTTAAAATTTAAAAAAATGCGTGTTTTAAGGGATTTTTTATACAAAAATCCTTTTTATATGCATATTTAATAAATCGTTTGTTTTTCAATAGAAAGATAAATAAAAGAGTATATAATGATAAGTCATTATGAGAAAATCTTTTTTTGGAAATGAAATTGATTTAACGACTGGAAACCTATTTAAAAAAATGGTTCTTTTTACCATTCCATTAATATTAACTACTGTATTGCAACTCCTTTATACGTCCGCCGATTTATTTGTAGTTTCTAATTTTGGAGGCGGAGACAACTCCATGGGTGCCGTAGGTGCAAATGGTAGTTTAATAAATCTACTTGTTGGAACTTTTTTAGGTTTAAGTGTTGGTGCAAATGTTGTTGTTGCATCTAGTAAAGGTGCAAATAATCGCGAAAAAACTAGTAGAGCAATGTATAGTTCATTGATAATTTCTATTATTTCAGGTTTTTTTGTTGGATTTATTGGCTTTTTTTGTTCTAAATATTTTTTAAGATGGATGAATACTCCTGAGAATATAATTGATTTAGCATCTCAATATTTAAAAATTTACTTTCTTGGGATGCCTTTTTTGCTTGTGTATAATTTTGGGGCTTCAATTCTTCGTGGACTTGGAGATTCAAAAAGACCATTTTACACATTGGTTATTACTGGTGTGGTAAATATTGGTTTAAACTTTTTGTTTGTTATTAGTTTTAAAATGGATGTGGTCGGTGTAGCTTTAGCGACTGTTATTAGTGAGGCTGTTTCAGCGATTGCTGTAATTTTCTTTTTATGGCACAACAAAAAAGCTTATGTTTGGTTTGATTTTAAAAAGATAAAACTTTATAAAGAAGAAACTATAGAAATTCTTAAAATAGGGATTCCAAGTGGTTTGCAATCTTTAGTATTTTCTATATCTAATGTTTTTATTCAAGCACAAACAAATTCATTTGGAGAAATCGCTGTCGATGCTAATTCTGCAAGCAATAATATTGAAGGATATTTATATACAATTTTAAATTCTTTTAGTGTGGCTGTTGTTGCGATGGTAGCGCAAAATTATGGCGCAAAAAATAAAGAAAATATTAAGAAAATTTTAAAATATTCTTTATTTACTGTAGTTGGAGTAGGGTTAGTATGTGGCACTATTTTTACACTACTAAGGACGCATTTATTAAATATTTTAATTAGTAAAAATAGTCAATTTTATGATCAAGAAATGGAGATAGCTAAAACTAGATTTACAATTATTTGTTTGACCTATTTTACATGTGGAGTTATGGATGTTTTAAGTGCTTATTTACGTGGAATAAAATTTTCTATTTCGCCAACCGTTATTACTTTCTTCGGATGTACAATTGTTCGTCTAATTTTTATATATACATTATTTAAATATGTCGATTATTTCCATACTTTAGGTTGGTTATATGCAACATATCCAATTACATGGGTTATAACTATTATTCTTTATGTTTGTGTCTTACCTCGTTACACAAAAAAAGCATTTACTAATTTGGATGATGAATTAAATTTAGAAAAAAGATCGTTAAGTATTTCATAATTGATTTAAAAATTTATATTTAAATTGTCTATCTGATATTGTCCATTTTTATCTATTTGCTCACTTTCTTTTTAAGTTACTTAGAGTATAATTTTAGTAGCGAAGAAAAGAAGTAGTACTTATTTTGAAAACTATACAGGGAGCCTAGAATAGTGAAACCTAGGTTTGTTATTAGGAATAAGGAATTCATCTTGGAGCTATTACATATTAAGAGCTTATAAAATTTTATAAGAATTAGGATGGTACCGCGGACAAAGTTAGTTCGTTCCTGCAAAAAACTAATTCTTTTTATTTTATTTGGAGGTCAAAATATGGATAACTACGAAGAAAAATTTGAACAAGTTAAAAAGAACGCTTTAGATGAACTAGAAAAAGCAAACACTGTTGAAGATGTAAATAATGTTCGCAACATATATTTGTCAAAAAAAGGACAAATATCTGTTTTAATGAATTTAATTAAGGACGCTCCAGATAAAAAAGCTTTTGGAGAAGCTTTTAATAAAGTTAGAAGCGAAGTTGATGCTAAATTAACTGAAAAACTTACAAAATTAAATGAAGAAAAATTAAAAGAAGATTTAAAGAAAGAATCAATTGATATTACTCTTCCTGGAGTAAATTATTCTAAAACTCCAACAAATCCTTTTTATAAAGTAATTAATGAAATTGAAAATATTTTTATTTCAATGGGTTATAAAGTTGAAAATGGTCCTGAAGTCGTTAGTGATCACTATAATTTTGAATTAGTAAATATTCCTAAAGATCATCCTGCTAGAGATATGCAAGATTCCTTTTATATTAACGACAATACTTTACTTAGAACACATACTAGTGCTGTTCAAGCTTTAGTTATGGAAAAAGCCCATGGACAGCCAATAAAAATAATTTGTCCTGGAAAATGCTATCGTAGAGATGATGACGATATGACTCATTCCCATCAATTTGCTCAAGTTGAAGCGCTTGTTATTGATAAAGGTATTAAGATGAGTGATTTGAAAGGAACGCTTGAATTGTTTGCTAAAGAAATGTTTAGTAAAGATACTAAAGTAAGATTTAGAAGTAGTTATTTTCCATTTACAGAACCATCGGTTGAGGTTGATATATCTTGTTTTAAATGTAAAGGCAAAGGATGCCCAACTTGTAAGGGTTCTGGATGGATTGAAATATTAGGAGCCGGAATGGTTCATCCAAATGTATTAAAAATGAGTGGATACGATCCAAATGTTTATAGTGGTTTTGCTTTTGGAGTTGGAATTGAGCGTGTTGCTATGCTTCGTTATGGTATCGACGATATTCGTAAAATTTATAGCAATGATATTCGCTTTATCGATGAATTCAAAAAGGATGTGGAGGATTAAGTATGTTAATTAGTTTAAAAGAATTAAAAAAATATGTCGATTTAACCGACATTATACCAAATGAAATTGCTGATAAATTAACTAAGGCCGGAATCGAAGTTGATGAAGTCAAACAAATGAGTAATGCAACCAATTTAGTAATTGGAGAAGTTATTTATTGTGAAAAACATCCTGATAGCGACCATCTTCATATAACAAAAGTTGATATTGGTAATGAAGTTCTTGATATTGTTTGTGGTGCTCCTAATGTGCGTAAAGGATTAAAAGTCATTGTTGCAAAAGCAGGTGCTATTTTACCTCACGGAGAGATTAAAAAAGGCATGATTAGAGGTCAAGAAAGCAACGGAATGCTTTGTGCCTTAAATGAACTTGGTGTTGATCCAAAATATTTAAAAAAAGAACAAATTGAAGGTATTGAAGAATTGCCAGCTGATGCAATTGTTGGAAATACCGATGTTTTAGGCTATTTAGGGCTTGATGACACAATTTTTGATTTAGATTTATTGGCTAATAGAAGTGACTGTTACGCTTTGTTTAATGTGGCACGCGAAGTTGGAGCTTTATTTAATCGAAAAGTAACGATTACTGAAGTAGAAGACGAATCTAATTATACTGAAAAGACTTTTGTTTCAAATTCTTTAACCGACAATTGCAAAGAATTTGGTATTAAAATTGTTAAAGGAATAAAAATTACTGATAGTCCAATTTGGCTTAAACAAGTATTAAGAAGTGAAGGAATCCGTTCAATTAATAATATTGTAGATTTAAGCAATTACATTATGATTTTAACTGGTCAGCCTATACATATTTATGATTTGGATAAATTGCCTAAACCAGAATTAATTGTTCGTGACGACATTGAGTGTAGTTATGAAGCTTTGGATGAAAAAACATACGAAGTCAAAAAAGGCGATTTAGTTGTTATTAGCGACAATAAAGTAATGTGTATTGCTGGTGTAATGGGTGGATTTAATAGTGAAGTTGACAATTCAACAACTAATATCGCCATTGAAATTGCTAATTTTAATCATGTTAGTATTAGAAAAACATCGATGAGATTAGGTTTATCTAGTGATGCAAGTCAAAGATTTATTAAAGGAATCAATAAAGATCAAATTTATTTTGTTGCTGATTTGATTGCAAAATATTTAAAAGAAGTAAGTGTTTTTGATAAAATTTCAAATTTAATTAAATATGATATTTTAAATCATGATCAAAAACATATTGAATGTTCATTAGATTATATAAATAAAAGATTGGGAACAACCTTGAATTTTCAGACTATTCAAAATACTTTAAATGCTTTAAATTTCAATATAAATAACATTGATAACAATCATTTTATAGCTTTTGTTCCTGCTTATCGTATCGATGTCGATGGTAAAGCTGATTTAAGTGAGGAAGTTATTAGATATATTGGAATTGATCAAATTCCATCTACTTTTCCATTTACGAATACTACTGTTGGTGGCAAATCTCTTTTAGAAAAGAAAAAAGATACTATCCGTAGTTTTTTGTCTAATTCTGGTTTTTATGAGGTTTTAACTTATACTTTAATAAATGAGAAGGATAAAAATGCTTTCAATTATATTAATAAAGAAGAAAATTATAAAATCATTAACCCTTTAACTAACGACCACGAATTTATTAGAACTAATGTTTTATCAAGCCTACTCAGATGTCTTGAATATAATCTTAATCATCAAAACAAAAATTTTGGTATTTTCGAATTAACTTCAATCGATACTTTGAAAGGTCAAGAAGAACATTTAGGTGTAGTTTTAACTGGCAAAAAACTAAGACAAGATGCTATTTCTACTGATTTATATACTTATTTCGATGCTAAAGGAATTTTGGATGAAATTTTAAAACTATTTAATATTAGTGATTCAAGAATTCGTATTTCTCGTCTTGAAAATTCTGATGAATTTCACCCTTCTAGAAGTGCAATTGTTATGCTTGATGGCAAAACTTTAGCAGTTTTAGGTGAAATTCATCCTTCAATTAAAAAAGAATATGGTTTAAATAAAGAGAATGCTGTTTTATTAGAAATGAATTTATCTTTATTATTTAATACTAAATCTGCTAACAATAAATTTATGCCAATAAGTATTTATCCAACTATCAGTCGTGATTATGCTTTTGTTATTAGTTCAGAAATTAGTTATGCCGATTTAAGAAAAGAAATAAAAAAATGTTCGTCTTTAATTAGCAAAGTTGAATTATTTGATATTTATAAAGGAACAAATATTAAAGAAGGATTTGTTTCGCTAGCTCTTAGCGTTACTTTTGAAGAGATGAATCATACTTTAAAAGATAATGAAATAAGCGAAATTGATAAAAAAATTAGAGAAACATTAAATTCTAAGTTTAATGTGGAGTTAAGATAATGAAAGTTGCGTTTGGTTCGATTAAAAATCAAGAAAAGATGGATTTTCAAGCTTCGATAAAAGAACTAAATTCATTAAATAATTTTTATTCAATTTCTAAATTTAATGATTGTAAAGGTGTGGTAAGTTTTTCTAAAGTTGATGACATCTTAACTTTAGATTTACATTTAACAATTGATATAGATCTTATAAGTTCTTATACATTGAAAGTTTTTAACGATAAAATGTTGATTGATGACACCTTATATTTTACAAATAAGAGCGAACTTGAAGCAGAAGAAATTTTTTACCTTGATAAGGGAATTCTTGATTTGGAAGAAGTGATTTATTCATTGGTAGTTACATCTATCCCTATAAATGTTCATAAAAAAGGTGAAAAATATTTAACGTCAAAGGACTATACAATTTATAGTGAAGAAGAATATGAAAATAAAAAATCATCGCCTTTTGACGTTTTAGTCGACGAAAAAATTGAAAAATAGCAAAAATTCGTTTTCTAAAGTTCTTTTATTAAGAAATGTTGGTCTATCGATTTTTTTGCTTTATAATAAATTACAAATAAGGAGAATATTAAAAATGAAAAATATTACAAGAAAGTTTATTCCTTTGATGGTTTTACCATTAATGCTCGTTACAAGTTGTGCAAAAACAATTACCCCAAAAGAAGCAGTCGCCAAGGCTAATGCAATGGAAACCAAAGTCTCGTCTGAAGATTTTAAATTTCCTACAAAATGCTCTGCCATTATGACCGTTACAAGTGAAGGTACAACAATTAAATCTACCGCTAATTTAGATTTAGAGAATAAGTATGTTTATAGTTCAGCTGAATCCGGAAGTGAAAAAATTGAAGGTTGGATCTATGTTAAGGATAATAAATTCATCACTGCTTCTAGTTCTTCTGAAGGAAAAACATATACAAGTATTGCTTATACTGAAACTGCTTTTACTACCGCAACTAAAGAATTTTCCGATAGTATCATCGAATCTTCAAAAACATATTTGAAAACTTTGCTAACTTTAGCTAAATCGATTGTAACTGCAGAAAATACATCAATTCAATCTGATAAATTCCAATATGAATTTAAGTCAAAAGGTGACGGTAACCTTTCTGCAAACATTACAGTTAAAGATACTAGCACTAGCTATACTATGGTAATTGGTTTTGATAATTATTTGTTAACTAATATTAATATTACCGATAGTATCGATATGAAATTTAATTGGGGCAAGTGTAATTTAAGTTACCCTGATTTATCAAAATTTACAGTTGCTGAATAGTTAATAAATAAACGATATAAAGAGCGGAGAAATCCGTTCTTTTTTCATGTTTTTTAGATTTATCTTTATACACTGTAAAAATTTATTGCAAAGAATTTAAAATTTACATATTGATTAAACTTTATTTAATAGTTAAACTTATATTACTAAGTGGTAGAAAGTGGGAGATAGTGTAAAATGTTCTTTGGAAGCTATGAATATTCAATAGACGAAAAAGGCCGTTTAGTAATCCCAAGTAAATTTAGAGGCGAAGTTGGTAATAAACTATATTTACTTAAAGGATTTGATGGCTGTATTTCAGTTTACAAAGAAACGGACTTTCAAAAATATATTGACCGTCTTGAACATTTGGAGTTTGAAAGAGAAAAAGTACGTCTTCATCAACGTATTCTTCTCAGTTCAGTAGTTGAGATTGATGTTGATAAACAAGGTAGAATGTTAATTCCTACAAAAAAGCTTAAAGAGTATTTAATAGGGAAGAACGTTACTATCATAGGTGCTTTGGATCACTTCGAAATATGGGACTTACAGGCTTGGAATAAATATATTCAAGATCATGAAAAGGATTTCGAAAAGGATGCGGAGGCCATACTCAAAGATGAAGAGTAACGTCCATATCCCTGTATTACTTGATGAGGTAATTTCAGGATTAAACATTAAATCTAATGGTTATTATGTTGATATGACGATGGGAAGAGCTGGTCATAGTAGAGTGATTCTATCGAAGATTAAAGATGGTTTTCTGCTAGATATCGATCAAGATGACGAAGCTATTGAGTATTCGACTAAATTTTTAAAAAAAACTGAACGAATTTTAAAATCGTGAAAGCGAATTTTAAAGATATTGGTAACGTATTGGACAAAGAAGGCGTAAAAGAAATTGATGGAGCTCTCTATGATTTAGGGGTTTCATCACCTCAATTCGATGAAGGTTATCGTGGTTTCTCATATAGATTTGATGCGCCTCTTGATATGCGCATGGATTTAGAAAAAAGTCTAACAGCAAAAGAGGTCGTTAATACCTATTCCTTAAAAGATTTGACAAGAATTTTCCGTGATTATGGCGAAGAAAAAGATTCGTATCAAATTGCAAAGAATATATTGAAAACTCGCGAAAGTAAACCAATTGAAACAACATTTGAGTTAGTTGACGTTATTAAAAAATCTAAGACGATGAAAGAATTACGTAAACCTGGTCATCCAGCTAAACAAATATTTCAAGCTCTTAGAATCGAAGTAAATAACGAATTAGGATCGCTACAAATCAGTTTAGAAGATGTAATTAATAGACTTAAAGTCGGTGGAAGAATTTGTGTTATTACATTTCAATCATTAGAAGATCGAATCGTAAAAAACTTATTTAAAAAATATTCAGTAGTAGAAGGTAACAGGGTCAATGATTTTATCTCCTCAAAAGATATTAAAACCCCGGACTATAAAGAAGTAAATCGTCACGTTATTATTGCTAGTGAAGATGAAATTAAAGAGAATCCACGTAGCAAAAGTGCAAAGTTAAGAATCTTAGAAAGATTAAAATAAGGAGGAACAAAATATGCAAGATAAGTTAGTAAAAACTAGAAATAAACCTTGGAAATATTATTTTCGTAAACTCGGTTTTTGTTTTGGTATATTTTTAGGTGCCTCTGTCATAGTCGCTATTCCGTTAAGTATTGCTGCTACATTACGTGTCAATGCTGAAGAAGAAGCAAAAAATAATGATAATAACGAAGAAAAGACGACAACATCTGAAAAATCAAAAGATTTATTATCATTTTAATTATTTTGAAAAAATATATAGGCACATATTATTTAGTTAGTATGTGCTTTTTATTACTTATTATTGACTGAATATATACTAAAAATATACTTGAAAATAATTATAAATGTAATTGTTAATATTTCTTATAAATATTATAATAAAGAGGATTATGGGAAAAGAAATTGCAGTAATTGACATAAGAAATAGAAGTTATAAGTTAGTTGTTGGATATTATGATGAAGATAAAGTGCAAATCATTTATTCATTAACCCATCCTTTAACAACAATCGTGAAGGATGGTGAAATTTTTAATTTGAATACTTTAGTTAAAGATCTTGAATTTATAAAGAGAATTGACGATCCTAGCAAGTCTATAAAATTAAATATTTATGATGTAGTGCTTGTTTATCCATCTTTTGGCTTAAGGATTTTTAATGCAAATAGCCAAACAAACACAATTTCTCCAGATTCACATATTGAAAAAATGGATATCGTAAATTGCTTATCCCTTGTTAAAAAGCAAAAATTACCTGATGTAAATAGTGAATTAATCGATGTTTTACCAAATTATTTTGCAATCGAAGGGAATAAACAATTTTATGAACCACCAATTGGTGAGATTAGTAGTTCGATTACTATGAATGCTAATGTTTATTCTTTACCAAAGAAATTAATGAATGATTTAAGAAAAGCTGTTTCGGATGCAGGACTGAAAATAAAAAAAGAAGTTATTGCTCCGGTTGGTGACGCTTATTATTTATCGAAAAATAATTATAGATATAAAATTTACGTTCTTGTTGAGATTGGACAAAAAACAACAACATTAAATTTTGTTGCTAATGGAAAAGTTTATGAATCTAATTTTATTTCAATAGGTGGAGATGATTTGACTGAATCCATCGCTACTAAATTAGGTATTCCATTTGCTGAGGCCGAAAATTTAAAGAAAATTTACGGATTGGATACTAGAAAAAATAGTTTTAATCCATATATTACGACCAAAACTAACGATGTTGGCTTAAAAGTCGGTTATACAAAAGAAGATTTAAATGGTGTAGTTGCTGAATTTTTAAAATATTGGTCTAATAATTTAAGTAATGCACTCAAAACTTTACTCGGAACTAATTATTCTGAATATTTGACTAAAATTCCACTTGTTTTAATTGGTGAAGCTAGTAAATTAAATGGTTTAAAAGACTATTTATTACGTATTTTTCAAACAAATCCAATTGATATCATTAAAACAAATGTTATTGGCGCTGATTCGACTAGTTTCTTCAACTGTTTAGGTGCAATTTGCTATGCTAGCAGTTATAAAAGTTTAGATGATTTAGAAAAATCGCGTGTTAACGAACTCGAACGAGATACAAAAAAATCGAATCGAAACACTAAATATAGTGAAACAAGCGATGAATTATAAATTGAGGAGCAAGATTTATGAATGATGAATTAGATGGTTTTGAACCAGTTGCACGAATTATTGTAATTGGAGTCGGTGGAGCTGGAAATAATGCTGTTAATCGTATGATTGATGAAAAGATTAACAATGTTGAGTTTTATGTTGCAAACACTGATAAACAAGCTCTTTCTTTATCCAAAGCTCCTAATAGATTAATTCTTGGAGAAGCTATCACCAACGGACTTGGTGCTGGCGGTGATCCAAAAGTTGGAAAAGATGCTGCTGAAGCTAGCAAAGAAGATATAAAAAGCATTGTTACAGGTGCAAATTTAGTTTTCATTGCTGCTGGTATGGGTGGAGGCACTGGAACGGGTGCTGCTCCAGTTATTGGACAAATTGCTAAAGAGGCTGGTGCTTTGACAGTTGCTATTGTTACTCGTCCTTTCGCTTTTGAAGGCAATAAAAGAACTAAATTTAGTGTTGAAGGCTTAAATGAATTAAAGAAAAATGTTGATTCTTTGATTGTTGTTAGTAACGATAAATTGTTGATGAATGCTGGCAATTTACCATTAGGTCAGGCATTTAGCGAAGCTGATAAAGTTCTAGCTTTATCTGTTAAAACAGTCACCGATTTAATTTTAATGCCTGCTGTAATTAATCTTGATTTTGCTGATGTTAAGGCAACTTTAAAAGATTCTGGTGTTGCTTTGATTGGATATGGAACAGGAAGCGGTGATAAAAGAGCTGAAGATGCAGCTATCAGTGCTTTAAGTAGCCCATTAATTGAGCAATCAATTAAAGGCGCAACTCGCGGAATATGTCATGTTACATCTGGACCAAAAGTTTCTTTATATGATGCGCAATCTTGTGTTCAAAAAATTATTGAAGCGAGTGGCGGCCAAATGGATTTAAAATTTGGAATTTCTATCAATGATCAACTTGAAGATACAATCTTAGTTTCAATTATTGCTAGTGGTTTCGCTCAAGATATTGATTTTTCTGTGACTGATACAATCAATAATAATTTATTTGTTAATAAACCAAAAGAGTCAAGTGATACATTAAATAAACCAAATAATGGCGATGGTTTAGTGAAAAATGAAGAAGCAAAAGAGTCTGACGATGATGACATTATTCCTTCATTCTTAGAAGATAAATAATATTTAAAAAAGCCTTTACTTCGAGTGAAGTAAAGGCTTTTTATTAGGCTTTGATTAGAATTAAAGGCTGTTTAGTAAATATTTTTTTGTTTTTAATTTCGATAATTTTATTTGAAATCAAATCCAAATATTTTCCATCTATAAAAAATTCAGAAGTAACCGGTTTATTTGTATTTTTAAAATTAAATATCCCAAAAGCGTTTGATTTATCTTGAAAAATATTCTTAATTACAAGATAATCATTTTTTGTTAAATCTACATCATTTATTAATAATTGTTGATTTGTAGGATTTTTTTTAATCGAAATAAGTGTTTTTAATAAAGCAAACCACTTTTTATCAAAATGCCAATTTACTAAGTATTTATCGAATAATTCAATCTTATTTTTTTGCTTTGTTTCTTCACCCATATATATAAAAGAAGGACCTTTCAAAAAGAAAGAGTAAGCTAATAAATTGTCCATAATATTTTTATTGTGAGTTAAATTGTAGATTCGAGGCATGTCATGATTCTCTAATCCGCGAATTCTTAGAGTTTCTTTTGGATTGGCATTTTCTTCGTACCTTAAACCATATTTATATTGACCTAAATAATAATTATCTTTTGTTTTTAAGTAATTTT
>Ga0172377_10004665_pt1 | contig 14076 bp, 11 predicted proteins | sample Pumphouse3metaG_FD_119749 | JGI IMG/M metagenome (GOLD analysis project Ga0172377, IMG submission 119749) | Leachate microbial communities from a municipal landfill in Southern Ontario, Canada - Pumphouse #3 metaG | ecosystem: Engineered > Solid waste > Landfill > Unclassified | place: Canada... | reverse complement strand
GTTATTGTTGTTATTAGGTCTTCTGGACGAATTGTTATTATTATTCTGCCCATTATGTCCATTATTAGGACGTCCACCACTATTTTTATTGGCGCCAGATTTATTAGCTGAAGTCTTCTTGAAATCCTTGCTATTTATATCAACTTTCTCTTTTTGATTTTTATGAATTCTTTCACGTTTACCTTTATTCTTTTGAGATGGTTTTTTAGCGAATTGAGAAAGATCTATAGTGCCAAGAGTTTTAGGTCCAGCAAGTTTTTCAACTTTAGTATCGATATGTTCGATTACTGGTCTCTCTTCTTTTTTTTCTTTTTTAACTTCTTCCTTTTTAGGGCTTTTTTTATCTAGCCTATCTATTTTATTGTTTTGCTTAATAGGGCTATTCTTAGGTTTTTTCTGACCTTTTTGTTGCATTCCTTGGTTTTTTTTATTCTTTTCAAGGTCAATTTTTCCTAAAACTTTAATATGAGATTTAGGGGCATCATCCTTTTTAACCGAATCTGATTTATCTTGCTTAAGAAATGTATTATCAACATTTTTCTTAATTGTATCTGTACTAATTTTTTCTTTAGTATCTTTATCTTCTTTCTTTATTTCAGAATTAGATTTATCTGCTTCTGTTTTTTTAACCTCGACAGGTTTTTTATCGCTCACAGAATTATCGCTAGCTGGCTTTATCTCTTTTTTAGTTTCGGATGTAAGCTCAGCTTTGTTTGAAAAATTCGGTTTAGAAACCTCTTTATTAAGAGCTTTGTCTTTCTGTGGCTCTTCAATGACTTTAGGTTTCTCAACTTTTTTAGTCTCTACAGATACTTTAGGCTTTTCATTTTCCTTAGGTTTTTCTGCTATAGGTTTTACGACTTCTGGAGTTTTTAAAGTTTCAGCTTTTGGGGTAGGAGGTGAAACTACATTTTCGACGGGTTTAGTAGATTCTTCAACATCGCTTTTCGGAGAAACTTCTTTTTTAATAATAGGTTTAGAAGGATTATTATTTTTGATAAATACTTCTTCATTAGGAACAAACTCTTCTTCTGTATCACTCTTATGCTTATGGTCCTTATTAGTGATTTCTTTAATTTTTATAGCTACTTTTTTAGATTGCTCTTTAATAATTTGTTCTTTCCCAAATTCTTTTTTTACCAAAGCATACGCTTCAGGACTTAATTTGGTCCTAGGACTTGCTTCAATTTTAATACCTTTCTTTCCCAAAAATTCAACTAGGGTTCCCATCCCAATGTTGAATTCTGAGATAACTTTCATTATTCTAATACTATCGTTTCCCGTCATATATTCTTCTTTAATTAATTATTCTCATCATCTTCAAATTCAGAACGTAATATTTTCTGAATTTCAATAACCTGTTCTTCTTCTAAATCAGCTCTTTGAACTATTTCTGATACTGGTAGAGCTAATACACTTTTCGCGGTGTTACAACCAATACTTTCGAGGGCTTCTATAACCCATTCTTCTATTTCATCACTAAATTCAGTTAGCATGACATCTTCATCGCTATCATCGAGTTCTCTAAATACGTCGATATCATAACCTACTAATTGTCCTGCTAATTTAATATTACTACCACCTTTACCGATAGCAAGTGAAACTTCAGAAGGTTTAAGATAAACACCTATTTTCTTATTTTCTTCATCTATTTTGATTGAAGAAATTTTAGCAGGGTTTAATGCTCTTTGAATTAATAATTGAATGTTTGAAGTCCAATTAATAATATCAATGTTTTCATTTCTTAATTCTCTGACTATACCATGAATTCTTGAACCCTTGACTCCTACACAAGCTCCTACAGGATCTATTCTCTCATCGTAAGATTCAACAGCTACTTTAGCTCTATCACCAGGTATTCTAACGACTTTCTTAATAGTAATTAATCCGTCAAAAATTTCAGGAACTTCCTGCTCAAACAATCTTTCAAGGAAAACAGGTGAAGTACGTGAAAGAGTAATGATAGGAGAGTTGTTTTTCATTTCGACATCTTTAATAACAGCTTTAGTCGTATCTCCTTTTCTAAAATAATCGGAAGGAATTTGTTCTGTCTTAGGAAGAATAAGTTCATTATCTTCTTCGTCCATAATAAGGATTTCTTTTTTCCAAACTTGATAAATCTCTCCAACTATAATTTCACCTATTCTGTCTCTATATTTATTGTAAATATTAGCTTTATCAATATCCATAATACGACTTGAAAGATTCTGTCTTAAATTTAAGATACCTCTTCTACCGAAAGATTCAAGTTTTACCTCTTCAACGTACTCCTCTCCAATTTCATAAGAATCATCAATTTTAGAAACTTCATCAAAAGAAATTTCTAACATCGGATCTTCTACTTCCTTAACTACTTTTCTCTTTCTCCACATCTCAAGGTCACCCTTATCAATATTGATAATAATATCACAATTATCAGCGGTGCCGAACATTCTTGTAAGTTGTATCCTAAAGATATCCTCAAGAACACTCATCAACGTTGGCCTATCAATATTTTTTAATTCTTTAAATTCAGCAAAAGTGCTTATTAGATTTAAACCTTCCATCTTATTATTTTTATTTTCTTTTTATCAATATTATAAATCGGACTTATCATCGCCATTACTATCGTCGTCACCAGCAGAAGATACCATTAAAGAAAAATCTTCCTTCTCTCTATCTAGATTATCTTCTAAAAATCGGTTAAGACCAGCACAGTCATCTATTGTAACCGACCTACTATCAGCCTTGAAAAAAATTTTAATGTTATTGGCATTATTAACTTTAATATTGACTAATGTAAGGTCCTTGTCAGCAAAATACTGATTTACAAGTTCTTGTATTACCCTTTTCTCTATCATAATCTGGTGCTAATATAATTTTTAATAATAAAAAAGGAGACTTTTAGGTCCCCTATTCCGCTTTCTAAATCGTAGCAAAAGTAGTTAAATTATGCATAAAATCAAAAAAAATATTTACTTTGTGCTTTGAAACAAAAAATATATCTGAAATATGGAAATAACAGCGCAAGTAATAGCTGATCATCTTAAAGGTGAAATAGTAGGAAATCCTCAAACAAAAGTGTCTAAGGTAGCTAGAATAGAAAATGGAAAGCCTGGTTCGATTTGTTTTTTAGCTAATATGAAATATGAACATTACATTTATACAACTAAAGCAAGTATCGTACTAGTAAATAATTCATTTGAACCAAAAGAACACATTTCGGCCACCTTAATAAAAGTTGAAGATGCATATTCTGGTATAGCCTCATTATTGGGGTTATTAAATAAATTAAAAGCTGGACAGAAGAAGGGACATTCTTGGAGAGCTAGTATTTCCCGATCTGCTAAGATAGGAAAACATACTTATATCGGACCTCATGCCTATATAGGTAAAAAAGTGAAAATAGGAAAGAATTGTCAAATATATCCTCAAGTATTTTTAGGAGATAATGTAATTATTGGAGATAATGTGATATTATATCCAGGTGTGAAAATATATTATGAATGTGAGATAGGAAATAATTGTATATTGCATGCCAATTCTGTCATAGGAGCAGATGGATTTGGATTCGCACCTCAAGAAGATGGTTCATATAAGAAAATTCCTCAAACAGGAAAGGTAGTTTTGGAGGATGATGTAGAGATAGGTGCAAATACATGTATCGATAGGTCAACTATGGATGAGACTAGGATAGAAAAGGGTGTTAAACTAGATAATCTGATTCAAATAGCTCATAATGTGTCTATTGGAAAAAATACAGTAATCGCATCACTAACAGGTATTGCTGGATCAGCTAAAGTAGGTGAAAGATGTATGATAGGAGGACAAACCGGAATTAATGGACATATAAAAATAGGTGATGACGTTAAAATAGGGGCTAGATCAGGAGTATTTAAAGGTATTACTGATACGACTCAAGTATATCAAGGAACACCTGCTATTCCTGCAAGAGATTACTTTAAAGCTTATGTTTTATTCAAGAATGCACCAAAAAAAAATAAGAATAAGTAAATAAATAAATATCTTTTAAGTAACTTTGCAGAGCTTTTTAAAAAATGAGCAGGATTTTTGCATATGCTCAAAAGAAAATAGAAGAATAAGATGGTAGAAAATCAGAGGACTTTAAAAAAGTCTTATAATTTTGAAGGAAAAGGGTTGCATACTGGAAAACATGTAAAAATGTCTTTCCATCCTGCACCAATAAATACAGGAGTTGTTTTTTTAAGAACAGATATAAGTGATGACGCTTATATTAAAGCATCAATAGAATATGTAACACATACTCAGCGTGGAACGACTTTAGAAAAAGGAAATATAAAAATATCAACATTAGAACATGTGCTTTCTACTTTCGTAGGGCTTGGCATTGATAATGTTTTGGTAAAAGTTGATCAATCAGAAGTTCCTATTGTAGATGGAAGTGCTCAACCTTTCGTCGAGGCAATAATGAAAGATGGTCTATTAGACCAGGATGCTGAAAGATTATATTATAAAATAGAAAAAGAAATTAAAGTAAAAGATGAAGAATCAGGAGCAGAATTAGTAATAAGTCCTGCAGATTCTTTTTCGATTGATTTAATAGCTGATTATAATTCAAAAATACTAGGAATACAGAAAGTTCATTATGATGACGCTACCGATTTCGTAACAGAAATCGCACCATGTAGAACTTTTGTATTTTTCAACGAGTTGGAATTCCTTTTCCAAAATAACCTTATTAAAGGAGGAGATTTGGAAAATGCGATAGTTATTGTGGAAAAACCTGTGCCTCAAGATTACCTGGATAAGTTAGCAAAATTATTTAATGTCGATAGAGTTGAAAGAGTATCCGAAGGATATCTTGACAATATCAAACTTCGTTTTCCTGACGAATGTGGACGACATAAACTTTTAGATGTATTAGGGGACTTTGGTCTTTTAGGACATAGAATTAAGGGAAAAATTTTAGCTAACAAAACTGGACATAGATTAAACACGACTGCGGCTAAAATTATTTTAGAACAAGCAGTTTTAACTAAATAACTATAATGAATAATACAACAGTTCATCCTAATGCATTAATTGGTAAGAATGTAGAAATAGGACCTTATTGTTACATAGCTGAAAATGTTGAAATAGGAGAAGGATCATGGATAGGACCTAATGTTACTATCTTCGAACATGTAAAAATTGGTAAAAATTGTAAAGTATTTCCCGGTGCAGTCTTAGGAGCCATCCCACAGGATCTTAAATTCGCAGGTGAGATATCATTCGTCGAGATTGGAGATAATACTACAATACGAGAATGTGTTACTGTTAATAGAGGAACTGCTGCAAGTGGAAAATATAGGACCAAAATAGGAAGTAATTGCTTGATTATGTCCTATGTTCATGTTGCTCACGATTGTGTCATTGGAGATCATGTAATTTTAACTAGCTATGTAGGTATAGCAGGAGAAACTAATATAGATGATTGGGCTATTATTGGAGGTGCTTCAGCTGCTCATCAATTCTCAAATATAGGAAAACACGCTATGGTAGGTGGTGGTTCTATGATTGGAAAAGATGTTCCACCGTATGCACTTGCAGCCCGCAGACCATTAGCTTTCGAAGGAGTTAATATCGTTGGTCTAAGAAGACGTGGTTTTACCATAGATCAAATTAATTTAATCAAAGAAATCTATAATATTATTTATACAAGTGGAATGAATAGAAGTGATGCTTGTATAGTAGTAGAAAAAGAAATCGGAGATTGTGAAGAAAAGAAAACTATTTTAGATTTTATCAGAAATTCTAAACGAGGTATCATTAGATATGCAGGTAAAGTTACACCTGATGAATAAATAAATTCCGATGAATAAATTTAGTAAGGTATTACTATCGACGGCTTATTTTCCGCCAATAGAATACTTTATAGCTATAGTAAATTCTCATACTGCTTATATTGAGCAGTATGAGAATTTTCAAAAACAGTCATATCGAAATAGATGTGAAATATATGGTGCTAATGGTAAATTATCTCTTATAGTGCCTGTTGTGAAGAATGCGAAGCATATACCTGTTTTAGATATTAACATAGATTATTCGAAAGCTTGGGTGCATCAGCATTTAAAAGCTTTAGATTCATCTTATAGATCCACTCCTTTTTATGAGTACTATAGAGATGATATTCTAGAAATATTACTTTCCAATGAAACAAGTTTATTCAATCTTAATATAAGATTAACGAATAAAATAATCGAATTATTAGGTATAGAAACTTTAGTAAATTTAGAACTAACAACTAGTTTTGAGGATGAGTCTAATGATAAGATAGACTTTAGAAATAGTATTCATCCTAAAAAGCCCATTGCTGATGATATAGATGCCATAAAAAAAATGCAACCATATTATCAAGTTTATTCTGATAAATATGGTCACATTTTAAATTTGTCTATTTTAGATCTAATTTTTAATGAAGGGCCAAATTCTATTTCTTATTTGATGAAATAAGAAATTTTGTTTAAAATGTAAATGCTACGGTAATTAATAATTTATCTGTGTTATATTTCTCGGTAAGAGTCGGAGCATATATAGGATCATCGATACTACCATAATCACTATATAATCTATAAGAATCTTTTACTGTATTTATTTGATATTGATATGCTATATCCAGACGAAAATTATTTTCAGAATATCCCAAACCAAATGAAGCGAAATCAAGTTTCCCATCATAACCATTCTCTGATGAACTATAATGACTATAACCACCTCTTATAGCTAATTGTTGATTGATTTTAATTTCACCACCTATTCGTAGATTATTAATAGCTTTAAAGGTATTTGATATCGCTACGTTATCTGCATTATAAGTATATTCATCCCCTTCATCATTTTTTAATTTAATATTAGAATAATCGGCACCTTCATAATCGATAGAAATAATAGCTCTATCAAATAATATGTATGAAGCTCCAAAACTATATCTCAATGGGGTAGTTACTCTATAATCATAGTCACCTTGTGGAGAATATGCTGAGTAATTCATATTAGGATCCTGGAAGTTACCTTCCATTGAATCATGCCATTTATCATTTAAAGAAAAATAGGAAGGAATGGTTACTGATGCACCTACTTTTAAATTATTAGTAGGTACGAAAATAAGACCTGCTTGAAGAGTAGCCATGCTACCATTAGTCTTAAGAGTAGATATATAATTATAATTAATTAATCCTGAGTCGAATTTAGATTGATCAACAGCCTCTTCTGAATAATATTCTGTATGTTTATAATAAACAGAACGTATTTTTAAGTTGATACCGAAGAATAATCTACTATTGATATCACCACTCAGATTAAAATCATAATCCATCATATATCCTGATATCTCTTTGTTATAATATTGATTCACTGCCCCAGCTTGATAAATACTTCCAGTAAAATCATCTAAATTCTCAGTAAAAGCGAAGAAATTATCATTACTATCCGGAAGGGTATTTATTAATTGAGCATCCCATGCCAATACAGACTCCCAAGGTAAATTGTTATAAGCGCTATTAGCGTCTAATTCACTTTGAGTAATTCCATTAGTGCTACTGGCTATACTAGACATTCTATTTGAATTACTTTCAGTCCTGAATGCTGACATCTTCGAATTGAAATTCGCTGTTTTATTAGCAGTGATACCAAAATTAATATGAGTAAAGCTACCAATATTATTTGTTTTAGAGGATGACATCCATCCAATATTAGCTATACCGAATCTAGTATTAGTCCCATTTATTTCTGGACCGTACTCAGAAGATGTATGATCAAATGTAAATGCTGGAGTAAACGTAAATTCAGATTTAGTGAACATTCCACCTGCTGCTGGATTAATAGAAATCGCTCCTAAATCTGGTCCTGCAGCTGTCATAGCATTTCCCATAGCTAGACTCCTAGCAGTTCCTTCGTAATTTAAAGATGAATACCTTACGGCGTCATATATGCTTTGTGAAAAAGCACTGACAGGTACGAATATAGCCAGTGCTATAATCATAATAAATTTTCTTATTCTCATGATTTTAAATCTGTAAGTTTGTCAATAAATGGTAAATTATCTTCTTCCTCTACTATAATTGCTACGAGAACTTCCTCCGCTAGATCTGCTGCTTCCTGACGAACTACTGCTTCCAGATGACCTAGAATAGCTAGATGAGGAACTTGAAGATGAATTTCTGCTTGTTTTACTAGTAGACGTTGATCTTGTATTGTAATTACTAGTATTACTAGTGCTTCTTACATATTTATTAGTATTACTACTATTAGTATTACTACTATTATTATTTACAGAACTCTTACTACTAGAGGATCTTCTATAAATAGAGTTACGAGACGGAATACTAGTTCTAGATGTCGAGTAACTCGAATTAGATTTAGAATTTGTACCAATCACATTGGATTTTCTAGTATATCTCGAATTAGAATTTGCTACAGAGTTATTAATACTATTGTTATAAATACTTGAATTAGAACGAGAGTTTCTTTGATAAATATTGGAATTTGTATTTCCTGTCGTTCTATTTCCTATAGCACTAGTATTGCTTGTGCGAGTACCATAAGATGAAGATCTTCTCGTATAAGCAGAGCCTGAACTTCTTACATTAGAAAGGCGCACATTATTATTAGTGTATTTTGAATTAGTATTATTAGCTCTTGAATAGGTAGAACCAGATCTAGAATTATTATAAATCCTGCTATTAGCGATTAGACCTGAATTTCTAGAAGTTCTTTTACCATAATAACTACCATGTTGGCGAGCATATTTATCGTGGTGATGATGATAACCACCATAGTATCTACCATAACCGTAATATCCACCATATCCATAGTATCTATCATAACCATAATATCCACCATATCCATAGAATCTATTATAGTAATAAGGATCCATGCCATAGTAACCATATGGAAAATATCCTCCATAGAAGAACCAATCATTTGCATACCAACTACTAAACCAAGGGTCATAATAATTGCCATACACGAAAGGACTATAATATCTATGTGGCCATGGTCTATTCCAGCTAAAATAATAATCATAATAATTATTATAATAATATGGGTCGTAGCCATAGACATTTACAGTGAAATTGTAATCATCTGTATCAACATTAAATTTGTTGAATCTATCAGCATAAGTCTCACCATTTAATAGACCTACTACCTCACCACCATCTTGCATCGCTATAACACTATTGCCTCTCTCATCAAGATATACAGTGCCCTTCACAACATCAGGAGCATAAGTAGTTTTATTATTTATAGTTTTGTTTTTCAAGTTTTCAGCTTTGGATCTGTATTGTGTTATAGCTACATTATTAGTTCCAGACGGATGATAATAAAAACCATCATCTGAATACGATGAATAATGACTGGCAGTACCACATGAACTTAGTAAAATTATACTAAGAACTGTTAAAAGTAATTTTTGTGTTTTCATTTTCTGCCTCCTTGTGTTAAATATGAATAATATTTCGTATTTTTGCGTTTTACTTCTATACAAATATACGAAAATTATTGATAAATTAAAATAGTAATGGCGAAAGAAATAGTTAATAGAGAAGATAATTATTCTCAATGGTATAATAACCTAGTAGTGAAAGCAGATTTGGCAGAGAGCTCAGCAGTAAGAGGCTGTATGGTTATAAAACCTTATGGATATTCTATTTGGGAAAAAATGCAAGCAAGATTAGACCATGAATTTAAAGAAACAGGTCATCAGAATGCTTATTTTCCTTTATTCATACCAAAATCTTTTTTTAGTAAAGAAGCAGAGCACGTAGCAGGCTTCGCTAAAGAATGCGCAGTAGTAACACATCATAGATTAATGAATGATCCTGATGGCAATGGAGTCGTAGTCGATCCTAGTGCGAAGCTAGAAGAAGAACTAATAGTAAGACCTACATCAGAAACCATTATTTGGAATACATATAAAAATTGGATAAAATCATATAGAGACCTTCCTATTTTATGCAATCAATGGGCTAACGTAGTTCGTTGGGAGATGAGAACCAGATTATTCTTAAGAACTGCCGAATTCCTATGGCAAGAAGGACATACAGCTCATGCTACACGCCAAGAAGCTGTAGCAGAGGCTAAGAAAATGGTACATGTATATGCAGATTTCGCAAGAGATTATATGGCAATGCCTGTAGTTATAGGAACTAAATCGCCAGCAGAGCGTTTTGCAGGAGCCTTGGAAACATATAGTATAGAGGCAATGATGCAAGATGGTAAAGCACTGCAAGCAGGAACATCACATTTCTTAGGACAGAATTTCGCCAAAGCATTCGACGTAAAATATGCAACAAAAGAAGGTGGCCTAGAATATGTTTGGGCTACATCTTGGGGAGTTTCTACTCGCCTAATGGGTGCCTTAATCATGGCTCATAGTGATAATAATGGCCTAGTCCTTCCTCCAAAATTAGCACCAATACAAGTAGTAATGGTTCCTATATTTAAAAACGAAGAACAACATGCTGCTATTATAGCAGATATGGAGAAATTAAAAGCTGAGTTAAAAGCAGTTGGAGTTTCTTCAAAAATAGATGATAGAGACAACTATCGTACAGGTTATAAATTCGCAGAGTGGGAGTTAAAAGGAGTTCCAGTTCGCATAGCCATTGGTCCTAGAGATATGGAAAATGGTAATGTAGAACTTGCAAGAAGAGATACTCTAACTAAAGAATCAGTAAAACGAGAAGGTCTTGCAGATCATTTATTAGAATTAATGGATGTCATTCAAAAGAATATATATGACAAAGCATTAAAATTCAGAGATGCGAATACGCGAACTGTAGATACATGGGACGAATTTAAAGTAGAAATAGAAAAAGGAGGATTTTTATTATGCCATTGGGATGGAACTCCTGAGACAGAAGAGAAAATCAAACAAGAAACTAAAGCTACTATAAGATGTATTCCAATAGATTCATATGTAGTAAAAGAAGAAGGTAAATGTGTATATTCTGGAAAACCATCTCACCAAAGAGTGATTTTCGCACGTGCTTATTAAAAATTTGTTATATTAAGGTCGTTTAAAAATATTAATGAAAAATCATGGACTCGGAAGATAATAAGAAATTGACACCTAAAGATGCTATAATAGCATGCCTCAGTACTAAATCACAGTTAAAATCAGAAACATTTGATGTATGTTTAAATGTATTTAATGAGTTTAAAGATGTTTTAGGAGAAATAAGTAATGACTTAAATGAATTACTTCCTGATAATTTACATCGACGTATCAGACTTGTGTATAGTGATAGAGGAAAATTCGAGGCCGAGATAAAATTTGCTGATGATATTCTCGTATTCAGTATGCATACAGATATTTTCCAATTTGATAGAAATCATCCTATTTGGAAAAATAATTATGTAAAGCAGGATAGTAACAGAGCATATTGTGGTATTATTAGTGTATATAATTTTCTTACTGATTCTATGAAATATAATAGAACACAAGATTTAGGATATCTTGTAGCTAGAGTATTTATTAATAAAGACCATTTCTTTTTCGTAGAAGGAAAACGACAGAAGAAGCAGCGAACAGAAATTTTTGGTAATGAAAAATTAACTAGAGCATCTATTATATCCATAGTAGAATCTGCTATTTTATATACATTATCTTTTGACCTTTTAGCTCCACCTTTTGATTTAGTTAAAGAACTTAGTATAGAGCAAATGAAGGCTAAAATAGATTTCGCTAATACTAAAACAGGTAAAAGATTAGGCTTTAGATATAATTCAGACGATGTACTTGATCGTCATGAAGATTAAACGTTATAATTATGTTAAAAAAATTATCAATCATTTTATTATGTATAACATTTGTATGGCAGTCGAATGCGAAAGATAATACTACTTCTTTACAAGATACATTAACTACAGCTCAGAAAATAACAGTAGATCTAGCATCAAAGAAAGATTTACCTGATGTCTTGTATACACCTCCTGAGAAACCACAGTATTGGACTAAAGGTATATATAATAGAATAAGTTTTTCACATGTAAGTTTTACTAATTGGGCACAAGGAGGAAATGGTTCAGTCTCAATGAGTGCATATTCAGATGCTAGTCTTATATATAAAAAGAAGAATATGGAATGGGAAAATCATGCTACTCTAGCTTATGGTTTTGTTCATGCTTTTGGGGATATATATAAAAAGAATGATGATAAATTAATAATTGATAGTAAATGGGGATATACTGTGGCTAATAAATTGAATATGTCAGCTACGTATAATTTTAGAACTCAATTTTCAAAAGGTTATTCTTATTCGGGTGATGATAAAACATTTGTTTCTAATTTTTTATCCCCAGGATATATGACTCTTGGTATTGGTATTGATTATAAGCCAGCTAAGACTTTATCTATTAACTTTTCTCCTTTAACAGGAAGTATAAATATAGTTAATAATAAAGATCTTAGAGTTAAATATGGTAATGAAGAAGACCAGATGATAAAAACTGGATTTGGATCACTTTTAAATTTGTCTTATGAAGAAAGATATGAGAATTTAAAAGTAAAAACCAAAATGTCTTTATTTTCTGATTATCTTGATAATCCACAGAATATACGAGTCGTATGGGATTTGTCAGCCGAATATGTTATAAATAAATTCTTCTCTATATCATTAATCACTAACTTTCTTTATGACGATAGAATTATGATAGCTAATGATGATGGAGTAGAGGCTCCTAGAATTCAGTTTAAAGAAAATTTTGGATTTAGTTTTACATATACTTTAGGCCAATATAAAAAGAAAAAATAATGTTACAGAAAAGATTCGATGATGCACTGTTATCTATTTGTGAGCCATTTTCTCCAGAAAAAAGGAAATTTCTATTAGGAGTAAGTGGAGGAACAGATTCTATGTGCATGGCCGAACTTTTTTTTCATAGTAGATATGAGCTTGATTTTGCTATTGCTCATGTGAATTTTCATTTACGCCCGTTAGAATGTGATAAGGATGAAGCTTTAGTTACTCAGTGGGCTGAAAATCATGGTAAAAAGCTTTTCATAGCACATTTTGATACGAATCATTATGCTTCAGAACATCATGTATCTATCGAAATGGCAGCGCGGGAATTACGTTATAGCTGGTTCGAGAAAATCATGGATGATAATAATATCGACGATTTAAGCATTGCCCATAATCTTGACGATAGAACTGAAACATTTTTTCTCAATGTCCTAAGGGGGACAGGTATGAAAGGTCTGGTAGGAATACGCGAAGAAAGGTCTTTGCCGCAACGAGGGAAAAAGATAATACGTCCTCTTCTCTCATTTACACGTAAGCAGATATCCGACCACATTGCCATGAATAAAATTTCTTATCGCGACGACATGTCTAATTTTGAGACTAAATTCTATCGTAATAAGTTAAGGAATATAATTTTCCCTGAATTTAAGAAGATAAATCCTTCGTTTAAGCGTACTCTTGAGAAGAGTATGGGATATTTTGATGCTGCGGGTGATATCTTAAATGATATTCTTGAGAATGAATTGCGCGATAAAAAGCATTTATATGAAGCGACTGATCAGGAGCTAATAATAGATATCAAGAAATTATCAGAGGAAAAGCATCCCTCATTCTGGCTTTTTTCTTTAATAAATCCTTTTGGATTTAATTCCACACAAGTCATGCAGATTTTAGGTTCAATGCATAGACAGACGGGCAAAAGATTTTTTTCAGACTCACACGAGCTTCTAATCAATCGTGGAAAGATGGAAGTCTATCCCCATATAGAGCATGTTAAACAGTCTATTATTAAAGGTTTGGGGCAATGTGTATTCAACGGCGTAGAGTTTAGACTAAGCGTATTTAAGAGGCCTGATAATTTTCAATTATCAGATTTAAAACAATATTCTAATTCACTATTCATCGATGGAGACAAAATTAATTTCCCCATCATCGTTCGTACAATGAATGCAGGTGATAGAATTCATCCTTTTGGTCTTAAAGGAAGTAAAAAAGTCAGTGATTTATTCACAGATTATAAGCTAAGCATACGACAGAAAGAAGCATGGCCTATATTATTTTCATCAGAATCTTCAGAAAGAATAATATGTATTCCTGGTATTAAAAG
>Ga0172377_10004660_pt1 | contig 14083 bp, 11 predicted proteins | sample Pumphouse3metaG_FD_119749 | JGI IMG/M metagenome (GOLD analysis project Ga0172377, IMG submission 119749) | Leachate microbial communities from a municipal landfill in Southern Ontario, Canada - Pumphouse #3 metaG | ecosystem: Engineered > Solid waste > Landfill > Unclassified | place: Canada... | reverse complement strand
CTGCCACACCCATACCTCGTACACTTGCTATGACAATTTATGGTGATTTGGATATTTCAGTCATTGATGAATTACCTCCAGGGCGTAAACCCATTGCCACTTATCACTATTTCGATAATAAACGAGCTGAATTAAATAAATTCATCAAAAAACAAATTGATTTAGGCCGCCAAATTTATATCGTTTATCCGCTGATTCAAGAATCCGAAAAACTGGATTTAAAAGATCTAGAAAGTGGCTACCAAAAAATGCGCGAGACATTTCCAAATTACAAAATTAGCATGATGCATGGACGCATGAAACCTGCTGATAAAGAAATTGCTATGAGTCGTTTTGTGTCAGGTGAAACTCAAATTATGATGGCTACTACAGTTATCGAAGTTGGCGTAAATGTACCAAATGCATCGGTGATGATTATTGAAAATGCAGAACGTTTTGGATTATCACAACTCCACCAATTACGAGGTAGAGTAGGAAGAGGAGCCGAGCAAAGTTATTGCCTATTAATGTCACGCTACGAATTAGCCAACGAAACGCGTAAACGCCTACAAATTATGGTAGATTCGACGGATGGTTTTGTGATTGCTGAGGCCGATTTAAATCTACGTGGTCCAGGCGATATGGATGGCACACAACAAAGTGGTTTACCCTTTGATTTGAAAATTGCGAACTTGGCTCACGATGGACAAATTCTTCAAGTAGCACGCACCGTAGCAAAAGATTTATTGGAAATTGACCAAAATTTAGAACTAGATGAAAATAAAATCTTACATTTGCAACTCAACAAACTCCAAAAAAACAGTGTCAATTGGAGTGTAATTAGTTAATTAAAAACATTTTAAATAAAAACTTATGAGAAATCTATTAAAACTTACTGTTTTTCTAAGCTTGCTGTTTATTAGTACAAACCAAATATTTGGACAAATAGCTGTCAGAAAAGCAATTAAAAGCGCAGAAATAGTAAATAATGATGCCTCTAAATCCAATGTCAAAATTCTGAAAAAGGATTATAAAAAAGCGCTCAAAGAAATAAATAAACTAAAATCTTCTGCCCTTAAAAAAGTAGAGATGAATGAAGAAATCGCCATTCAAGGTGGAGACTGGATTTCATTGCAAAATACCATGGAACGATTAGCTCAAATAGGCGTTCTTAATTTTAAAGTAGAAGATTTAGATTATGAGACACCTTGGATAGCGGCCAAACAAAAAACATGTGATTTATATTTTGAAAAAGGTAAAACAGAACTTGAAAAATCCAGCAAAATAGATAATCACTTAACCGCATTTGACCTATTTAACAAAGCTTCTGAATTCGGAACTGCGCACAACGATGAAATTAATCAACTTAAAAAAGAGATTATACTGCCCAAAGTGCTTGAATTATCTAAATCATGGAAAAACAGTGATAAGGAAAGAGCACTTAAGATATTAAACAATATCGAAAAAAACTATAGCAATAATCCGGAAGTTATGGCAAAAATAGAGATAGAACATCGAACATTACGAGAAGAGTTTTACAAAGAAGCTGAAAAACTATTCGAAGATCGCAATTATAAAGACCAATATAAAGCAATTTCTGCCTATGAACTAGTTGGTAATTACCAAGATGCACCTTTAAAAGCTGAAATGGCTCGCAAACGTGGTGCATTGACCGTTGCCATTATGGAAGAATATGGAGATACATCTATTACACTACATCCAAACACTATCAAAAAATTACAAAAAGAATTCCCTGATTACTTTATATTTACAGGCTACGAGGGACTTACCAAAAGGCAACTGATAGAAAATAAATGCGCATTACTGTTTGTGTATAATGGCAAAAAATTTGGTCAAAGTAAATGCACATATAAAGATGACAAAAAAAAGGAAGAAATAATTGAATACGTTGAAAAAACAATAAAAAAAGGCAAGTTAATTGAGAAAAAAATTAGTAAAAGAGAGTATGAAAAAGGCAAAGATTTAATGGGAAGAGAAACTGCCAACTTTGTTGTTTATAAAGGCCTTTTAGAAACAAATTGGACAACTTCTACAATCACAATGGATTATTCATTCAAAGTGATTGATTTACGCGAAGATACTATTAAAGCAGTTGCAACTATTGAAAAACCTGGAGAATTATCATTAAGTGTAACGAGTAAATATATTGAAACCTATCGTGGCGATGATTATTGTAGTCCAAAAAAACTAAAAAATATCAATGATCATATCGACGAAAAAGGATTGATTAAGAAAGCAAAAAAAGCAAAAATATATGGCTGGGATTTCAATCTACTTCTTACAAATAAAGCGGACGAAATCAAGAAAGAATTAGAAGATTTATTGCCTTATCAACATTACGCAGAATGATTTAAACAGGTAATAACCAATGAATAAAATTCAGAAAATAATCCAATCATTTAGTTATGCCTTGAACGGTATATGGCAAGCATTTAAAAGTGAAGTAAATCTGAAAATTCATTTTTTAGTATCGCTTTGTGTTATCTTAGCCGGTTTTTTATTGCATATTTCATCACTCGAATGGCTAACTATTATTATCTGTATTGCTTTCGTAATAACCATAGAATTACTGAATACCGCTATCGAAAAACTAGCTAATATTATTGAACCCAATCGTAATAAAGAAATTGGATTAGTCAAAGATATCGCAGCTGGTGCAGTCCTTTTTTCTGCTATTGGCACAGCCGTTATTGGTCTAATAATTTTTATACCAAAAATTATTGCACTTTTTTAATCTGTTGATTATGAAATTCAAAGAACTTTTACATCATTTCATCGGATTATTTTATCCTAATATTTGCTGCGCTTGTGGCGAAAATTTAGCTATTGGTGAAGAAATTATCTGCTTAAAATGTCTATATCATCTCCCCAGAACCAACCTACACCTTGAACGCGAAAATAAAATAGAAAAACGTTTTTGGGGAAAAATTAACATCGAATGTGCCACCTCATTTTATTACTTTGAAAAAGGATCTGATTACAGAAAAATCCTACACAAACTGAAATATAAAGACGGCAAAGAAATTGGATATACCATGGGTAAATATGCGGGATCAGAACTACTCGACTCACCAGATTTCCAAAATTTCGATTTTATAGCTCCCGTACCATTGCATCCTAAAAAATTCGCTAAACGCGGCTACAACCAAGCCGAATGGATTGCCAATGGATTATCAGAAGTAATGAACGTTCCAGTGGAAACAACCAACTTATTTCGAGCGATAGAAAATCCAACGCAAACCAAAAAATCGGTTTACGAACGTTGGGAAAATACCAAAGGCATTTTTGATATTCACGACCGAGAATTATTTGAAAATAAACGTGTCTTAATTGTCGACGATGTGCTCACTACTGGCGCCACTCTTATAGCTTGTGCCGAAGCTATTCTAGATAAATGCCCCACGGCCAAATTATCTATTTTTACATTGGCAGCAGCCTGATTTTATAAATTTATTGTGTCTTCTTATGTTTTCAATTATCGCTTATTCAATCACCAGCATTTATGTTCTAATGATTTTATCATTTGCCATTGGTTGGCTAAAAACACCCACCTTCAAAGCGAATAAACCAATTGAAAATCAACTTATTTCACTCGTTGTTTGTTGCAAAAACGAAGCTTACAACTTGCCAAATCTATTACAGAGCATAAAAAAACAAACGTCACAAAATTTTGAAGTCATCTTTGCAAACGACCATTCAATAGATGAAACTGGACAATTATTAGCCGATTTTTGTGCCCAATTTCCACAAGCCAAAACTTTTGATACCATTGGTTGTGGGAAAAAAAATGCTTTACGCGAAGCTATTTCACGAACCGAAGCAACTATTATCGCTTGTACCGATGCCGATTGCATATTATTACCTAATCATCTACAACTCATCGCTAATTATTTCGCCAAAAATAACCCTGATTTATTACTAGGCGGAGTCAAAATGAACTATAATAACACACTATTCCAAAAAGTACAAGCCCTAGAATTTACTTCACTCATAGCATCCGCAGCTGGTGCGTGTGGTTTAAGTCACCCAATTATGTCAAATGGTGCCAATATTGCATTCACAAAAGATATTTGGAATAAATACAAACAACAACTCCACGACGAAGAAACATCAGGCGATGATATGTTTTTGATGATGGCTATAAAACAAGCTGGTGGTAAAATCGATTTTCTGAAAGCATCTGAAGCGGTCGTCGAAACAAATCCACAAACAACACTCAAAAACTTCTTAAATCAACGCACTCGATGGACTTCAAAAACCAAATCATACACCGATTGGGAAACTATGACAGTCGCTATCATAGTCTTTATGATTGCAGTGTTATTTTTAACCCTTTTCATTGGTGGATTTTGGCAAAAAACATTATTTCAAACATTGGCTATTACATTTACCACAAAATGGATGGTCGATACGCTCTTCTTGGTGCTGTTTTTACCGTTTTTTAATCAAAGTCGACTCATACTTCATACGGCCGCATTAAGTGCAGCATACCCCTTTTATATCGTTTTTTCTGCAATAGCTGGAATATTTGGTAAATTCACTTGGAAGTAAGTACTTTCTTTCGTTAGAAATGTATAAAATTTCAGAGCATTTTCAGATTTCAATAACTTATTAAGGCCACCAAAAATAAATAAGGCGAACTGCCTTGGTTCGCCTTATCTCTTTTCCGATCATATTTCTTTCTGTTTTTGAACACCTTTCGATGATTTATCGAATGTCCGAACAGAGCAATCTCTTCTTCTCTACTTTGTTTGTGCACAACCTTCAAGGCTAGCAGCATGTTGTTTTTTGATTTCATAGTTATTTGATTAGTTAATAAAAAAAACGGCCACTCAGAAAGAGCAGCCGTTTTTGATTTGTATTAAAATACGAACTTATTTCACGATAGCAGCAAAAGCTTCATCTTTCATAAATTCCATAAATTCTACATCTTTCACAGCTTTTTCTTTCAATTTAGCATCAGCAGCAACTGCTTTTTCTAAATTTACTTTTGCCAATTCGCGATCGTTAGTGCGAGCACCAACAATAGCTAACAAATAATTAGTGGTAGCAGTTGGTTTTTCTACACCATCAAGGATTGTACGTGCACCAGCATAATCTTTAGTTAAGATTTTAGCTAGAGCAGCATTGTTCATTTTAGCATCTCCAAACAAAGTAACCGCTTTTTTGTAATCAGCTTTTCTGATAGCGATAGCGCCATTTACATAATTCAAAGCGTCGCCTACACCACCTGCATTACCAAAGAATTCTTCAGCTTTTGCATCGTCTCCGTTTGCCAAAGCAACTAAACCTGAGTTAAAGTTTACAGCAGCATTTTTAGGAGCCAATTCTAAAGCTTTTGCAAAACAACGACCAGCAGCAGCTACATCACCTTGTTCGTATTTAACAACACCTAAGTTGTTAAAACCACGATATTCTGTAGGATATACTTCAGTAACTTTTGTATATACCACTTCTTTTTTAGCTAAATCAGTAGTCAAAGTTCCAGCATAAAGCAATTCTTCTACAGAAAGCGTATCAGCTTTAACATTTGCTAAAGAATCTATTTCAGCATCTGAACGACCAATAACGTCAATTAATAACGTCATTTTAGAACGACGTAATTGTGGTAAAATTTCGTCAGCAATTGATTTATAAGCAGCTGACAAGTTTTTGATTTCTGTTTCACGTTGTTCTGAATCAGAATACATTGACAACACGCGTAAAATAACTTCTTTATCTTGAATATTTGAACCTTCCATTAATTTTTGGAAACCATCCCAGTCTTCAGCTGTAAATTTAGAATCAATAGTAACAGTAGCTTTGATTTTTTTCAACTCTTTGTTGACAAATTTTACAGATTCTTTATCACGTTTGTCTGCCAATTTTTCATTCAATTCAATACCACCATCAGGTGAAGCATATGAAGCAATTTCTAAACCTTTCATATCAAGATTAGCAGCTTTATTAGCTTCCTCAATACGTTTTGTTAAAGCTACAACTGTTTCAGATTTAACTTCTGATTTACGAATGTCAGATTGTTGAATTAAAAATTTAATTTCAGCTTCTTGACGTTCTTCAATAACACGTTGAAATTGATCTTTTTCAACTTTAGCAGCTACTTCACCTGGTTGTAAAGCTACTAAAAGTGGAGTAATATTAACACCATCAGCCACTTTTACAGCTGGAATGGTATAAACTTTGTCTTTAATTTTTGCTTCTACTTCTAACCAAAGTTCAGAGCTTTCCATTGCAGGATCATAAGTAAATACTGCTTTTTGGCTATATTTACCACCCATTTTGTAAGAAATAGAAGAATTATTACCTTTAACTTTTTCTCCTTGGTAAGAAACAGGTTCTCCTTTGAAAGTAGCATCAGAAGTTTTTGATTTCAATACTGGAGTAACAGTTAAAACCATTTTTTTTGTGAAATATTTCACAGGAAATGTTCCATCTATGGTAACCTCAATTTTCCCAGCATGAGATTCCAATGGGTTTACAGACACCTTCAAATCATTCATAAATTCTTCAGGTGGTTTACAGGCGAATAACACCAATACTGCTACCGCCAAAGTTAGGATAAGAGATTGTTTTTTCATACAAATAAAATTTTTATTATTTAAGTTAAAGAAAATCATTCAGTTCATGGATTGCAAAGATAGTAATTCTTTATATAAATAAGGTTGCATTTTAAGAAAAAAATTAACTTTACGTTAAAATAATTATTTTAATTTGTTGATAACTAAAAACTTAATTATTATAATATATTAAATTTAAAAATGTATTTTTGCAGAAAATAACGATAAATAAAATATGAAAAACGATTTTTTGCAGAAAATAACGATAAATAAAGCCCTAAATTTACTTAAAAATAGGGTAAGTTACATTATTTCAAATATTTCAAAATCGGGAAAAAGAAATGGAATGCCTATTTCTCTTTCGATAGAACCAGCGGCTATTTGTCAATTACATTGTCCAGAATGTACACTTGGTTCAAATAATTTAAGCCGTACAAATAAATTTATCGATTTTGAATTATATAAAAAAATTATCGATGAAGCTGCACCAAATCTACTATATTTAATATTGTATTTTCAAGGTGAACCTTTTTTATCACCAACTATTTTTAATATGATTAAATATGCTAATAATAAAAATATTTATACAGCCACATCTACCAATGCACAATGTATAGACAAAGTTATGGCTACCAAAATTGTACAATCTGGTTTACGAAAATTAATAGTTTCAGTGGATGGAGTTACTCAAGAAACCTACGAAAAATATCGTGTTGGTGGAAATTTAAATATGACACTCAAAGCAATTGAATTAATAAATGCAGAAAAAATAAAATATAATAGTAACTTTCCAAAAATCGAAATACAAATGATTGTTTTTCGACATAACCAACATGAAATAGATTCATTCAAATCATTAGGTAAGAAGATGAAAGTTCAAAAAATAACGATAAAAACTGCTCAAATTTATAATTATACAGAAAAAATAGAACTCATTCCAACTATCAAAAAATATAGTCGTTATAAATTTGTTAATGGAACTTGGAAATTAAAACATAAATTACATAATAGATGTATACGTATGTGGCAAAGTGCTGTAATAACTACTGATGGTGAATTATTACCTTGTTGTTTCGATAAAAACGCTAATTTTAGTTATGGTAATCTCAATCAATCTACTTTAAAAGAGTTATGGAATAATGATAAAGCCTTGTCATTTAGAAAACAAATATTATCTGATCGCACGCAAATAGATATATGTCAAAATTGTTCGGAATAAAGGCGCTATATTAAATCTTTTAAAAATAGTCAACACTAAATATAGATTATATTCTTTTTATTAATTAAATATATAAAATATAAAGATAATAATAGATTGTTGATAAAGCTCATAACATTTTTAATTATTTAATTTTGAATTGATTACAATATAAATTAGGGTATTGAAAACTAGTTGAAAACTAATAATTAAAAATATATGATTGTTCATTGTTTATATTAAAATTTCATTATAGGTTATTATTATTGAATAATGCAATCAATTTTTATCAGATCTTTTCAAAAATAGATAACAACTTTTCAACAGTTTTTAACCAATTGTTTTTCCCATAAAAAATGAGTAATTTTGCTCTTTCTTTTTATTTCACAAAATAATGATATTTAACTACGACATAATTGTAATAGGTGCAGGCCACGCAGGTTGTGAAGCGGCTTGTGCAGCTGCTAATATGGGATCAAAGACCTTGTTGATTACCATGGACATGAACAAAATTGCCCAAATGAGTTGTAATCCTGCTATTGGAGGAATTGCAAAAGGGCAAATTGTTCGAGAAATTGATGCACTTGGAGGTTATATGGGTATTGTGACGGATGCTACGGCCATACAATTTCGTATGCTTAATAAATCTAAAGGTCCTGCCATGTGGAGTCCTCGTTCACAATCTGATAGAATGCAATTTATTATTAAATGGCGTGAAATTTTAGATAATACTCCAAACCTAGATATTTGGCAAGATACCGTTACCAAACTTAATTTTTCAAATGGATGTTTAACTGGTTGTAAAACAAGTATGAATGTTGATTTTACAGCGACTTGTGTTATTCTTACTGCTGGTACATTTTTAAATGGATTGATGCATATTGGCCAAACACAAATAGTAGGTGGACGTATTTCAGAACCTTCTTCTTTTGGTGTAACAGAACAATTAAAAGAACTAGGATTTTCTACAGATCGTATGAAAACAGGAACACCTGTTCGACTTAATGGAAATTCGATTGATTTTTCGAAAATACTTGAACAACCAGGCGAAGAGGATTATCATAAATTTTCTTATTTAGATTATAAACCTCGTCCTCTTCCACAACGTAGTTGTTGGATTACTTATACAAATTCTGCTACACATGATTTTTTAAGAGGAGGACTTAAAGATTCTCCATTATATAATGGTCAAATACAAAGTATAGGTCCTCGTTATTGCCCTAGTATAGAAACTAAAATTGTGACGTTTGCCGATAAAGACCAACATCAATTGTTTTTAGAACCTGAAGGTGCTTATACACAGGAGTATTATTTAAATGGTTTTTCTTCTTCATTGCCTATTAATGTTCAATTTGAAGCATTACGCACTATTCCCGGTTTAGAAAATGTAAAAGCTTATCGCCCTGGATATGCTATTGAATATGATTATTTTGATCCAACCCAATTAAAGCACACGCTAGAAACTAAATTAGTAAAAAATCTGTTTTTTGCGGGACAAATTAATGGTACTACAGGTTATGAAGAGGCGGCTGGACAAGGTTTAATGGCTGGTATAAATGCACATATAAATTGTCATGGAGGGAAAGAATTTATATTAAGTAGAGATGAAGCCTATATTGGTGTTTTGATTGATGATTTGGTAACAAAAGGTGTTGATGAACCTTACCGTATGTTTACGTCACGTGCTGAATACAGAATTTTATTGCGTCAGGATGATGCGGATTCAAGATTGACAGAAAAATCATACAACATTGGATTAGCCAAAATTGATCGTTTTAATTTATTAAAAACTAAACAAGAAGCTATACAATCCACCCTATTATTTACAAAGGAATATTCTGTAAAAGCTTCTGAAATTAATTCTATTTTGGAAACTTTTGGGACGACACCATTAAAACAATCAACAAAATTGTATGATTTAATTCTTCGTCCACAATTAAATATTTCTATTTTAGAAAATATTTTGCCAGAATTTAAAGAAAAAAATAGTAAAATTGAACAATCTAGGCGAGAAGAAATTTTAGAAACGTCTGAAATTTTAATTAAATACGCTGGCTATATAGAACGCGAAAACTTGATCGCTCATAAGTTGCAAAGATTAGAACATTTAGTTATCGAAGATAAATTTGATTACACTACTTTACTATCATTATCAACAGAAGCTCGACAAAAATTAATTAAGATCAACCCTAAAACCATAGGACAAGCAAGTCGGATACCTGGAATATCACCTAATGACATAAATGTGATGTTGGTATTATTGGGACGTTAAGATTATTTGTTCCACGTGGAACAAATGCAATAAATATAAGTAATTAAAAGTTCCACGTGGAACATAAATGTACATATTATGACAATAGAAGAAGTAAAAAGCAACATTCGTGATGTAGTTGATTTTCCAATTCCAGGCATTGTGTTTAAAGATTTGACCACAGCTTTTAAAAATGCCGGCTGTATGAAGTATTTTGAAGACGAAATGTATCGTCTTTATAAAGATAAAGGCATTACAAAGGTTGTTGGAATAGAGTCTCGAGGTTTTATCATGGCCCCAATTTTAGGAAATAAACTCGGTGTTGGGTTTGTGCCTGTTCGAAAAAAAGGTAAATTACCAGCTGAAACCATTGAAGTTAGTTATAAAAAGGAATACGGAGTTGATATAATTGAACTTCACAAAGATGCTTTGACTTCTGATGATGTGGTTCTTGTTCACGATGACTTGTTGGCTACTGGTGGTACGATGAAAGCTGCTTGTGAGCTGATTCGTAAGTTTGGTGTGAAAAAAATATACGTCAATTTCCTGGTAGAACTTGACTTCTTAAAAGGTCGTGAAAGCTTTGATAAAGATATTATTGTCGACTCTCTAATTCATTATTAATCACATTGATTAAATTTATAGATATTAAATGCCTTCTCATGACCATATAAAACAACAAATCTTGTTGCTCCCTGATTCTCCAGGTGTGTATCAGTTTTTTAATGCGGAAGGTGTTATTATTTATGTTGGAAAGGCGAAAAATTTAAAACGTCGTGTTTCGTCATATTTCAATAAAGTGCACGATTCTGTTAAAACTAATATTTTGGTCAAAAATATTTGTGATCTAAAATATATTGTTGTTAACTCTGAAAATGAAGCACTATTACTCGAAAATAATCTCATAAAAAAATATCAGCCACGTTATAATATTTTGCTTAAAGATGGCAAAACTTATCCGTGGCTTTGTATTACACGTGAGCCTTTTCCTCGTGTTTTTAAAACGCGTATTATTATCAAAAATGCCGATTTCTTCGGTCCTTATAGCTCTGTTTGGACCTTAGATATTTTGTTGGATTTGGTGCGCGAACTCTACCCTATTCGTACTTGTCGTTTACCTTTAACTGAAGAGGCTATCGCTGCCAATAAATTTAAAGTTTGTTTGCAGTATCATATTCATAACTGTAGCGGAGTTTGTGAAGGATTACAATCGCAGTTAGAATATCGAAAAATGATCGATGAAATCAAAGAGATTGCTAAAGGTAACAGTCATGCCATTACAGATTATTTGTTGACTCAAATGCGCGAATTATCTGAAAAACAGCGTTTTGAAGATGCTCAAAAATTAAAAGAAAAGTACGATTCCATCGTTAAATATCAGTCAAAAACTGTGATAACAACGACTAATGATGATAACCTAGACGTATTTTCGTATGATGAAGATGATAATTCGGCTTATATTAATATCCTTAGAATTGCTAAAGGTTCTGTTATTCAAGGATTTACGATAGAATATCAGAAAAGAATTGAAGAAGAAAAAGAGGAACTTTTGGCTTTTGCAATTTTAGAATTACGTGAGCGTTTAAAAAGTTCATCAGCAACACTAATTGTTCCATTTCATCCTCACTTATTACTTGATAATATTGAAATAATAGTTCCTAAGCGTGGTGATAAAAAGAAATTATTAGATTTGTCGATACAAAATGTGCGTCAATACAAACTTGATAAATTAAAGCAAGCAGAAAGACTTAATCCTGATCAGCGTTCTATCCGTTTAATGAAAGAAATTCAAGATGTATTACACTTGCCAACATTGCCTCAAACTATCGAATGTTTTGATAATTCTAATATTTCTGGGACTGATGCGGTTGCTGCTTGTGTGGTATTCAAAAAAGCTCGTCCTTCGAAAAAAGATTATCGAAAATATATTATAAAAACGGTACAAGGGCCAGATGATTATGCTTCGATGCAAGAAGTTGTGCGTCGGCGGTATTTGCGTATGATAAATGAGGGTACTACTCTACCCGATTTAATTATTACTGATGGTGGAAAAGGACAGATGGAAGTTGTGCGTCAAGTTGTAGAAGATGAACTTCATTTACAAATTCCGATTGCGGGTTTAGCAAAAGATAATCATCATCGTACAAGTGAATTATTATATGGATTTCCTCCAGCGACAATTGGTTTAAAACCGACTGATTTTCTTTTTAAATTTTTGGCATCTATCCAAGATGAAGTACATCGTTTTGCAATTTCTTTTCATCGCGATAAGCGTAGCAAAAATCAAACGGTCTCTGAACTTGATTCTATTCCAGGAATTGGTGAGAAAACGAAAATTGATCTATTCAAAGAGTTTAAAAGCATCAAACGTATACAGAACGCCGAAAAACCTGATTTAGAAAAAATTATTGGAACTCGTAGAGCATCAATCATTTATAATTATTTTCATCCTCAAATAACCGCTTGAGAATCGCCTATAAATTTTATGTTGGATATCTGGACGGTTATTTTTGATTTTTCGGGCTCTATTTCTCAATTTTTTGATCGTTTCTCTATTTCTACTTTTTTTGTTTAACTTTGTCACTCAATATTTTTTAATGTGAATATTCTTTCCAATATAAACATACCAACTCAGAATACGGTTGCGACTATCGGATTTTTCGATGGCGTTCATTTAGGTCATCGTTTTTTGTTGAACCAGTTAAATTTGTATGCGTCCAAATTTGGATTGGAATCCTTGGTGGTTTCATTTGTCGATTCGCCACAACGTATTTTGTCACCCAATTTAGATATTAAACTTTTGTCTACTTCGTTTGAAAAGTTGGCAATTTTTTCTGAACTTGGTTTACAAAATTGTTTGATGCTAAATTTTGATGAAAATATGGCTGCCATCACATCTCGTAATTTTCTTAAATTATTGCATGATAAGTATCGGGTTCAAAAATTATTAGTTGGATACGATCATCGTTTTGGGAGCGATCGATTGGAAACGTTCGAAGATTATGTGCAGTTAGGTCAGGAACTTGGTGTAGAAGTAATTGCTTGTAGTCCATTTTCAACTGCAGATTTGACAGTTAGTTCCTCAAAAATTCGTTCGTTACTTTTGCAAGGTGATGTAATAAAAGCCAATGAATTATTAGGTTCACCTTATATGATGAATGGTGTTGTTATTTCTGGAAATCAGGTTGGACGAAAAATTGGTTTTCCTACGGCCAATTTGCAACTGGACGTCTCCAAACTAATACCTAAAGGCGGCGTTTATTCCGTAGATGTGCTATTTAAAAACCAATGTTTTAAGGGAATGTTGAATATTGGTACACGACCAACCGTTTTTGGTCAAAGTCAAACGATAGAGGTACATATAATTGATTTTGAAAAAGAGATATATGGCGAAACACTTATTTTAAAGTTTCTTAAACGGTTGCGTGATGAACGCAAATTCGAGTCGATAAATGAATTAAAAATCCAACTTGAACTGGATAAATCACTTATTAAATTATAATTATAAACTGATTATACTTTGAAAAAAATGTATTTCTGGATTGATTGCTTCAATTCCTCTTCAATAATTTGTCTATTTTCATAAATTCTTTAACCATCCTTCAACAAGGGTGGTTTTTTTGTAATATTGTGTCATTTGTATTTTCTTGTTTTTTTGTTTAACTTTGTAAATCAAACTTTTGTGTACTATATTAGCAATATTAACTTAATTACATTGATATGAAAAAATTATTTTTATTCTTAATTGCATCCATTATGATGATTGCATGTTCTAAACAGGAATCGAATCCTTTTCTCGTCGAATGGGATACGCCTTATGGTTTACCTCCATTTAATAAAATTGAAGAAAAACATTATTTGCCAGCATTAGAAGCAGGTATCGAACAACAACAAGCTGAAATTGAAGCGATTGTAAAAGATACAGCTGCTCCAACATTTGAAAATACGATTGCAGCGTATGAAAAATCAGGCGCGTTGCTCAATAAAGTGTCTTTGGTTTTATTCAATTTGTCCGAGTCTGATGCGACAGAGAGTCTTCAAAAATTGATGGAGCAAGTTTTGCCAATGATATCAGAG
>Ga0172377_10004657_pt1 | contig 14088 bp, 9 predicted proteins | sample Pumphouse3metaG_FD_119749 | JGI IMG/M metagenome (GOLD analysis project Ga0172377, IMG submission 119749) | Leachate microbial communities from a municipal landfill in Southern Ontario, Canada - Pumphouse #3 metaG | ecosystem: Engineered > Solid waste > Landfill > Unclassified | place: Canada... | reverse complement strand
GTTTATTGGTTAAATTGGGCTGATAAAACTATTAATTACCCAAAATATTCAGATTTAATTAACAGAAATGCCTTAATTCTAAAAATGTTAAGTTATCAAAAATCTGGAGCCATTATAGCTGCACTTACGACATCCCTTCCTGAATCTATCGGTGATGTACGTAACTGGGATTATCGTTATTGCTGGATAAGAGATGGATCTATGTCTATTCATGTATTATCTCTTCTAGGTCATTTTTCAGTAGCAGATAGATATATGAAATTTCTTATAAACATGCTTCCTGAAAAAGATGAAGCCTTACAAGTAATGTATGGCATAAATGGAGAAAAACGGCTTAAAGAAAGTGAGCTAGGTCATCTAAGTGGCTATAAGAATTCTAAGCCTATCAGAATCGGTAATGCTGCTTATAAACAAAAACAAAACGACATCTATGGAATGATGCTAGATGCTATCTACTATTATTTTTATCGTTTTAAAACTACCCTAAGTTATAGTGAAGATTTATGGACTATAGTCAGGCACGCCGCTAGAATAGTAGAACATAATTGGAAAAGACCTGATAGAGGTATCTGGGAAATTAGAAATGGAAGTAAACATTTCACTTTTAGTAAAGTATTATGCTGGACTGCTATCGACAGAGCTAAAAAAATGGCAATACTTTTTAAACAAGACCAATACATTGAAAAATGGCAAAAGTTAGCAGATGAGATCCACCACGATATAGAGAAAAAGGCTTGGAGTAAAAAGAAACAAGCCTTTACTCAATCATACAACTCAGAAGACCTAGATGCCTCAGTATTACTAATAGCTAAATATGGATTCATCGATGCTAATGACCCAAGATATGTAAGTACCGTTAAAGCTATACAGAAGGAATTAGAATATAAAGGGTTAATGTTTAGATACAAAAATCACGATGATTTTGGTATACCATCATCAGCTTTTACTATTTGTTCATTTTGGATGATAGAAGCTCTATATATGATAGGAGAAAAAGAAGCAGCTGAAGAAAGATTTAATAAACTTCTTAGTTATGGTAATCATTTAGGTCTTTTTAGTGAAGATCTTGATTTTAATACTAAAAAGCTTCTTGGAAACTTTCCACAAGCCTATTCCCATTTAGCTATCATAGAAATCGCTACTATGTTATCTGAGAATCCTAAAGGAGAAGAAAATATAAAGAAATTAATAAAACGACATAATTAATAGATTTTCATAAGCATATCATATACATCATCTATATTATCTACTCTATATTTAGCAGCTGTTAATGATGATCCCCGTTTGACAGTAATAGCTTCTGTTGGTAACATGCGGAACATATACTCATCTGTCCAATCATCTCCAATAGCCATAATAGAATCATATTTTTTATTAGCCATAACGAACATCGCCGTAGTCCCTTTATTCACTCCGCCATTTTTTACCTCTATGACTTTATTTCCTTCCATCATTTCTAGATTATGGTTTGCTATTAAAGAAGACAATGCCTCTTTTAGTTCGTTTACACGTAATTCACTCTGCTCAAGTTCTGCATTTCTATAATGCCACACAAGAGAATAATTTTTCGTTTCAATAAAACTACCAGGTGTTCTAATCACGAATGACTCCATAATAGGACGTACAAATGTCATCCATTCATTAGTCACCATAGCTATCTTTTTCCATTCATTATTTAGAGGACGATACCAAACACCATGTTCTGCGACTAAACTTATAGGAAGTTCACCAAACCATTCTTCAAGAGTATCCTTATCCCTACCACTAATAAGAACTATATCATTTTTCTTATCTTGATATAAGTGAGAAAGTAGATTATATACTTTCTCATTCGGGACTGCATCTTTTGGATATTTAGCGAAATATTTTAAAGTTCCATCATAATCTAAAAATAATACTCTTTTCTTAGACGTTTCTATTTGATTCTTAAATTTAGTAATAAGCCTATTTGTAACTTTCTTAGAATTATATTTAATTTGTAAAGACTCCACTTTGTTTAATTTTTCGACGAAATCTGTAGCCCAGGTAAAGACATTATATTTTTTAATTCTTTCTCGTAAGACTGTCATTCTGATTTTTTGTTCCTCAAGGGGCATAGATATCGCTTCCATAATACTATCAGCCACCATCTCTTGATTAAAAGGATTAATAGTAATCGCCTCTCCCATCTCTTTAGCAGCACCTGTCATCTCACTTAATATAATAACACCCTCATCATTAGTTCTACAAGCAACGAATTCTTTCGCCACTAAATTCATTCCATCTCGATTTGGTGTAATAAAAGCCACATCACATGAACTATAAAGTTCGACTAATGATTCAAAAGGCAAACTTCTATAGAAATATATAATAGGACGATAATTCAGAGTTCCATATTTACCATTAATATTTCCTACTAATTCATCGATTTGTCTTTTTAACTTTTTATATGAATCAACAGCTTTACGAGAAGGAACTACTAACATTATTAATGACACCTTACCTACCTGACTTGGATATTTCGTAAGAAATCTATTAAATGCTTTCAATCGTAAAATTAAACCTTTAGTATAATCCAAACGGTCTATTGAAAGAATCAATTTAACATCATTTCTATTTTTACTTATCCTTTTCTGTTCATTACTAATAAAATCATGCTTACCAGACTTACAGAAATCAATAGCTGCAGTTTCATACTTATTAAAATCTATTCCCATAGGGAAAGTATCTACAAGAATCACTCTATCTCCAACGAAAATCTGGTTAAAAGAAGTATCATAGCCTAATAATCGACGAACACAACTAAAGAAATGTCGTTGATAATCATAAATATGAAATCCTATAAGATCTGCACCTAAGATGCCGTTAAGAATTTCTTTACGCCATGGTAGCATTCGAAAAATCTCGAAAGATGGAAAAGGTATATGAAGAAAGAAACCTATAGTTATATTAGGCAACTTTTCTTTTATCATCTGAGGAACTAACATCAATTGATAATCATGTATCCATAATATATCTCCCTCCTCCAGGACTTTTAAAGCAGCATCTGCGAATTTCTGATTAACAGAAACATACATTTGCCAATCTAACTCACTAAAGTCTGCTACCTGTGCGAAATAATGAAATAATGGCCAAAGTGTTTTATTGCTAAACCCATCATAAAAATATCTAATTTCTCTTTTAGAAAGGTGCACTGGATAACACATCTCTTTCTCGAAAAGATCATCTGTATATTTTTGATCTTCAGCATCTACCTTATCACATGCCTGACCTGTCCAGCCAATCCATTTTCCTCCATAATCTTTATATATAGATGACATACCTGTAGTTAGTCCTCCGACACTAGGTTTCAAAGAAATTTTATCCTTTTCTTTAATTATTCTATATGGTAATCTATTTGATATGATGTGAATTTTTCTTGACATAATTTAATTTTTTAGCATTCTAATATACGGGAAAAAATCGATAAATCCTAATTAGCAGCTCATTTGACGCCAATAATCAAGTCCAAAAAATTATATATTTCAATCATAATTTTATAATAATTTTCATATAAATATTAAGAAATTTGCAAGAAATATTAATCGTATATATACACACATTTAAATTATATATAAAATGCATATTATATTAGTTTTTCTTAAAGATTTTGCTGAGATTTTGTTAGATATGGCTCCATATCTTTTAATAGGCTTTATGTTCGCTGGCCTGCTCTATGCCTTTATACCTAGTAGACAAATAAATAAATATTTTAACGATAAACCATTAGCCTCATCTATAAGAGCAGCATTATTTGGAATACCATTACCTCTATGTTCATGTGGAGTAATACCGACAGGTACAGCTTTATATAAAAATGGAGCGTCAAAAGGAAGCACTGTTTCATTTTTAATATCAACACCACAAACAGGAGTTGACTCTATATTAGCTACATTCTCTCTAATGGGACTTCCTATGGCTATAATCCGTCCGATAGTGGCATTAATCACAGGTATAAGCGGAGGATATATAACGAGTAAAATATCAAAAGAAAAACCTAGCTCTAATATTAAAAACACTCAAGCTCTTGATTCATGCACCGTAACTACTAATCTAACTTTTTTCCAAAAATTACTCGCAGCTTTTAAATATGGATTTATAGATTTCATAGGAGATATAGCTAAATGGTTAAGTGTAGGACTTATATTAGCCGCTATAATATCAGCAGTTATTCCTAATAACTTCTCTCTATTGGTAAATATGCCACCAATATTACAAATGTTTCTTATTCTAATAGTCTCTATACCATTATACATATGTGCTACAGGATCTATTCCTCTCGCAGCTGTTCTTATTATGAAAGGATTAAGCCCTGGAGCTGCTTTTATATTATTAATGGCAGGGCCTGCTACTAATGCAGCTACTATTACTATGATTAAAAAGGTTATGGGCAATAAGACTTTAGTGACATATCTCTCTAGTATAATCGGAGGTGCTCTAATTAGTGGACTTTTAATCGACTATGTATTTCCAGTAAATTGGTTCAAAGATATAGCATCAAGTGCAGTTTCATCAGGCACATCTGCTGCTGGCATGATGAATTCATTTGCCTGGTGGAGAATAGCGTCAGCTATAGTATTATCTGGATTACTAATATATAGTTTCCTAAGACAATGGTTAAGATCAAAAAATTACAACAAAACAAATACTGAAATAGAAAATACAATGGAAAATTTAAAAGAAGAAAAAGAATTTAAAGTTAACGGCATGGTTTGTGGTCATTGTAAAGCAAGTGTTATATCTAATTTGAGTAAATTACCATTTATAAATGATATTAATGTAGATTTGAACTCAAAACTTGTTAAGGTAACTGGTAAAGATATAGATATGGACAAGGTTAGAGATACAATTAACGATATAGGATACGAATTTAAAGAAAAATAAACCATTAATAATGATTATAGATACTATTCATATAAAAGGCATGGTATGTCCTCGCTGTAGTAAAGTAGTAGATCAAATATGTGACGATTTAGGTCTTAAAGTTGAAAATATAAAGTTAGGCGAAATAAACTTGAGAGAAAAAATTGGTAAAGAAAAAAGAGAAACTTTACGTATAGCTCTTCAAAAAGAAGGTTTTGAAATGCTAGATGATAAACGTAATATATTAATTAATAATATAAAAACGACACTTATACGTCTAATCCAAAATGACGAAGCTATTCCAGATAATACAAACCTCTCTAATTTTTTGTCAGAAAAATTTAAATATGATTATTCATATATAAGTAATCTTTTCACAGCTACAGAGGGACGCACCATTGAAAAATATTTAATAAGCCTTAGAATAGAACGTGTCAAAGAATTATTAATTTATAATGAACTAACACTTGATGAAATAGCTTTTACTATGCATTATAGTAGCACTGCCTACTTATCTTCACAGTTTAAAAGAGTTATAGGCATCAGTCCAAGTCAATTCAGAAAAATGAACTCAAGGGATAGAAAATCCCTTGATGAAATTTAATATTTATAGTAGAGAGATTAATTTATCCACATCTTCTTGAGTCGTAGCCCATGATGTGGCCAGTCTAATAATAGTATGTTTATCATCTATAGGTGCCCACATATCAAAAGATACTTTTTTTGATAACTCGTCACAAAAATCATTACTTACTACTGCGAATTGTTGATTAGTAGTCGAGTTCATATAAAGTTTATAACCTTTTTGCTTTAATGCTTCTTTAATTTGCATAGCTAAATCTACAGCGTGCTTTGATATCTTATAATATAATCCATCTGTAAACAGTTCATCGAAACACACAGCGGGAACCCATCCTTTAGCTAGCAGGCCTCCATGACATTTCAGGTGAGTTAAAAAGTTTCTTACTTTTAATGGTCTGGTAAATACAGCTGCCTCTCCTAGAAGAGCTCCGACCTTAGTTCCTCCTATATAAAAAGCATCACATAATCTAGCTATATCTTTTAAAGTAACATCACAGTTATAAGATGATAGGCCATAACCCATTCTAGCTCCATCCATATACAAAGGCATGTCGTATTCATCACATACCTTTCTTAAATCTTCTAATTCTTTTAAGGAATATACAGTCCCGACTTCAGTAGGAAAAGTAATATAAAGCATGCCTGGGTAAACCATATGTTCCTTGGATGCATCAAGATTAAACTTTACTAGAAAATCTTTAACTGTTTGAGCAGACACTTTTCCTTCATTACTCTCTAGAGTTATAACTTTGTGACCATAAGCCTCAACCGCTCCACTTTCATGAACACTTATATGTCCTGAATCAGCTGTTAAAACTCCATCATGATTCATAGTTAGAGCATCTATAATCGTAGTATTAGCCTCTGTCCCACCTGTTAAAAAATAGACTTCTGCTTGATTATTTAATCCACATTCTTTTCTAATCTTATCAGCTGCACTTTTTGAATATTTATCAAATCCATAACCTGTATTCTTTTCTAAATTAATTTCTAATAATTTTCTAAGAATGTTTTCATGAGCCCCCTCCATATAGTCACATGCGAAGTAAAGCATATCTGTCTTTTTCATAATCATAATATTTAATCTTTATATTCTTTTTAGAATATCAGGCACAAAATTAAAATATTTTTTTAGTTTTCTAAATTATCTGACCTCCATGCTTTATTAACTTCTTTAGTATTCATTTGCATACTATTCGCAAGCAGGTTTTCAAGTACAGCATCATGTTGTTTTACTGCTGATATATAATTATTTTCATCTATTCTATTCTGATTCTTAAGATTTGGCATCATATCATTTTCTTTTTTTCTAAATAAACGCATCATTCGATATGAGGCATATGTTTCTACTCCCAACATATCAAGTACATCTCTACCTATTTCGAGTGCACTGCCATAAGTTTCTTTCTGAATTTTGTCAACTTCTAAATCCATTAACTCATAAGTCATAGAGCTATCGTAGGCATTGGCCACTATCTTTAAATTAGGAAAATATTTTTTCGACATTTCGATTAATTTCCTTGATTTTTCTAAGTTTTTAATAGAAACAACTAATACTTCTGCATCTGCCGCTCCTGCAGATTTTAATAAATCGAACCTAGTAACATCACCATAATATACTTCATATCCGTACTTGCGCAGAATAGATACTCGTGCTGCATCATTATCTAGTATAGTCGGCTTAACACCAGCAGCCATTAAAAATCTTCCTACATCTGTTCCTAATCGTCCAAAACCGGCTAATATTACTTTATGTCCTTGAGATTTAATAGTATCAGAAACATGTTCTTTATTAGTAGAAATTTCTTTACATCCTGCTCTGGTGATTAATTGATCATAAAGTATAAATACAAACGGGGTTAAGAACATAGAAATAGCTATGGCAGAATTAAATAAATCAACTAGAGATATTGGGAATACTCCACTTGACTTCGCTATTTGTAATAATACGAAACCAAAACCTCCAGCTTGTACTAATGAAAGAGAGAATAATAGACGGTCTTTACCTTTTATATGGAAAGAAAAGCCTACGATTAAATCAGCTAGGTATTTTATCAGCATCATTAACAAGGTTACTCCTAATACTAACAACAAATGTTCTTTAATGAAGATAAGATTCAAACTCGCACCGATTGCCATAAAGAAAACACCCATAAATAAGCCTTTAAATGGTTCTATATTGCTTTCTAATTCGTGTCTATATTCACTGTCTGATAGAACTACTCCAGCTAAAAATGCCCCTAAAGCTGGTGATAGGCCTACTAGAGACATCAGAAAAGAGACTCCTATTATCAAAGCAAGTGCAGCTGCCACGAAAACCTCTTGCATTTTGGTAGATGCTGCAGCTCTAAAGATAGGAATACTTAAAAACTTGGCACCAAAAAAAATCACTAAGATGACACCAATAATAATTAACCATTGCACATAAGCAGGGAAAGAAGACATATTTAAAACTACTCCTTCAGCTGCCTCTAGAGAATCAGGAGTTGATAATTTACCTAAAAATGGAAATAAAGCCATAATAGGAATAACTACTAAGTCTTGGAAGAGTAAAACCGAAAAAATTGATTTACCAGCATGAGTATTCATCAAATCTTTTTCTTTTAAAATCTGAAGAACTATAGCAGTAGAGGATATTGAAAACATCAAACCAACAGCTAATGCTTGTCTCCACGGAAGGAATATTATAGACAGGCCACTAATTAAAATAGTGGCTAAAGCTACTTGAAATCCTCCCATTCCTAATATAGAAGTTCTCATTTTCCAAAGCAGTGAAGGTTTTAATTCTAGTCCTATTATAAATAGCATCATGACGACACCAAATTCAGTAAAACTTTTCACCACCTCGATATCATGCGCAAAAGAGAGACAGTATGGTCCTATTAATATACCAGCTATTAGATATCCCATCGTAGACCCTAAACCAAGACGTTTCGCGATTGGGACGATTAAAGATGCTGAAGCTAAAAATACAAACGCTTGTAAAAGAAAGTTTTCCATGATTTATATTATTTTTTTAGTAGACTTAAAATATCATTCATAAATGTTAGGCCTAAGATTTTTTTTAAGTCTATTGTTTCATCTTTTAGAGCTATTAAAACTCTCCTATAATTTTGTGCATAGTCATTTATATCCTCATGGGATAATCCATCATTGGCACCCATGACCATAAATGGTGGAAGATTAATCATCTGACATAGATTAGCTGTCGCTTTAAATGGTGTAAGAAATTCATTTATTGTATAACCTACGGATCCTTTTTTTTGGTAACTTTTGTTATCAACGCCTGTAGAAATAGCTTGCATCCAATGTTTTCCTTTTAATGCATTCTGTTCTGATCCATAAGCCCAACCATGTTTAAGCACTAGTTCCATCCATTCATTCATAATTGATGGGTTAGAATACCAATAGAATGGATGTTGAAATATTATAATATCATTTATGGCACATAGATGTTGTTCTCTTTCCACATCGATTATGAAATCGGGGTAATGAGCGTATAAATCATTTATAGTTACATTATCCAGGCCTTCTATGGCCTTGAGAAGAGTATTGTTGATTCTAGAATTAGATTTCGCTGGATGTGCGAAATTAATAAGTATTTTTTTCATTAGTATGTTGTTTCTTCTTTTTCTATTTCCTCGGATGTAATTTTCTTTTTATTTATTACTTTCCATGTGTAAAAACTTGCAGCTAATACGAATGGAATTAATAGTGAAACATATGCCATTACTATTAAAGTAAATTTACTTGAAGATGCATTATAAATAGTTAATGAACTATTAGGATCTGATAGCGATGGGTAAAATGGTGTATTGTTGTATCCTGCTACTAAGAATAGCATTAATACTACGAGTATAGTTCCTATGCCTGAATACCAGATACTAGTAGTATCGAGTTTTATTATGCTGGAAATGATACCGTATAATACAAGTACTACTCCTAGCAAAAAGAAAATGGTGATTGAGGGCATTGCCATGAAATTATAAAAATATTTATATTTTTCTATTGACACGCTTCCTAATGCATCTACATTAAAGCCAGGTCCAAACAATAACATTGCCATGAATACTAAAAAGAATACTAGAAAAATGCTTCCATTTATTATTAATGCTTTTTTAGTACGGGCCAATATCTTGTCGTGGTTAATGGTATTTATAAAATAAAGAATAGCCAATATTCTTGAGAGAAAAAATATGGTTATACCCAGACATAGATTTTTAATGTTAAAAGCTGCTTCTATACCATGAAATGAGTTTCCCCAGTATGATTGATTTATATCGCTGATGGTAAAATCAGAGCCTGTGAAAAATGTAGCTACTGCTGTTCCTATAAATATAGTGGCTATGAGTCCATTTATAAAAAGCATTACTTCATATGTCTTTTGTCCTAAGAAGTTACCTGTTTTTGTTCGATATTCGTAACTTACAGCTTGTATAACGAATGAAAATAAGATAATCATCCATACCCAGTAGGCTCCTCCAAAGCTTGTACTGTAAAATAAAGGAAAAGAAGCGAAGGCAGCGCCTCCAAATGTAACTAGTGTGGTAAAGGTAAATTTCCATTTTCTACCTATACTATTAATAAGCATTGACTTTTCTGTTTCAGTTTTGGCCAATGTTCTAATTAGAGTTTGACCTCCTTGTACAAACATTAAAAATACTAATAAGGCTCCTAATAGAGATACTATAAACCACCAGTATTGCTGTAAAGCTATATATGACATACTTCCAAACATTTCTATTTCCTCCTAATTTTTTAAGTTGTTTTTGTTATCAATAGGAGTATCATCCATTCCTATTTTAATTTGTTTGACTATAATTTTAATATCCGCTATTAATAATGCTGTGAATATTAATGCGAAAAGGCAGCAGGTAAGCATCACTGGATATGTTTCAATATGAGTTACTGCTTGTGATGTGGTCATTAAATCTTGTATAATCCAAGGTTGACGTCCTACTTCACAAACTATCCAACCTGATTCACTAGCTATATAGCTGAGTGGAATAGTAAACAAAACAGCCCATAAAAACCATCTGTATTTTCGTAGCTGTATGCTATCTTCTTTAGTATTAGATTCATTTTGTTTATTGTCTTTTTTCTTTAACAAAATAAGAATTAATATGAATAATAGAATAAACCACATACCTAGTAATACCATTATATGGAATGTATAGAAAGTTAAAGATACTGGAGGAACTACTTTCATCGCATTCTTAGATTGTTGAATTTTATTTTCAGAATAATAACTACTATATCCAAAATAATTAAAGTATTTATTGATCCAGGCAGGATTCTCAAAATCTGCTTTTAGTAATTCTATTTTATCTAAATCTCCGTTTGAGACTGCTTTTTTATATTCTAATAAATTTGTTTTAGCTAGGTATCCTCTCTCTATTTTTTCATTTACAGATAAAAGTCCTCTTTCATTATTCCCATATAATAAATCATTTATACCTGGCACATAAGAATCAAAATGGTAATTCGTTAAGTAAGATAGCACGCCTGGCAATTGTATTCCGTAAAAGTTTAATTCTTTATCTTTATCTTTTAAAGATTCTTTTACATTTCCAATAATACCTACAGCTTTAAGTGGAACTGATGAGCTTCCATGAAAATGAGCCTCCATAGCAGCAAATTTCATAGGCTGCGTTTTGGAAACATCTCTAGCTGATATATCTCCAGTATAAATAGTAAGAATCATTGAGATCAAACCAAAAATCGATGCTATCTTCATACTTCTTTTGGACTGTGTCACATGACGATTTTTAATTAAATACCAGGCACAAACTCCTACAACGAAAATAGCACTAAGAGTAAAAGATGATAAAACAGTATGTGTAAATTTACCAACTGCTGTCGGTGAGAATAACACATCCCAAAAATTAATCATTTCATTTCTGACAGTATCTGGGTTAAACTTCATTCCTACAGGGTTTTGCATCCATGCATTGGCTACAAGAATCCACAAGGCAGATAGATTAGCTCCAAGAGCCACTAACCATGTAGATAATAAATGAAATCTTCGACTAACCTTGTCCCATCCGAAATACATTATCGCGATAAATATAGTTTCCATAAAAAAAGCCATAATACCTTCAATGGCAAGTGGTGCTCCGAAAATATCACCCACGAACCAAGAATAATTACTCCAGTTAGTCCCAAATTCGAATTCTAGAATTAAACCTGTAGCTACACCGATAGCGAAGTTTACTCCGAAAATTTTCATCCAAAATTTTGTAAGCTTTTTCCAGGTTTCATCGCCTGTTTTATAATACTTAGTTTCAATAATAGCGATAATTACACTTAGTCCTAAAGTGAGCGGCACGAAAAGCCAATGATACATCGCTGTAAGAGCAAATTGGACTCTAGACCAATCTACTAATGAAAGATTAAAAGATTCAAACATGTTTTATAAGTTTAGTTATTTTCGTCACAAATATGTTCTAGGACATAATCTGCTTTTTGTCTATCAGTTGGAATTTTATTAAGAATATTTGGAAAAAATAAGATTTTCATAACAACAAAGAAAATCAGTAGCTTTATACCTATAATAATCCAAACAGTACGCCCCCATCGAGGCATATTTTTAAATCCATCAGTATATAATTTCATTATATTCTTCATAAACATTATCTAATATAAGAATTAATATTCTTTTTAAGTGAAAGATATAAAGAAATACTACTATGTCCATAATTTCATAATAAAAAATACAATAAAAAATCCAATATTTAAAAAAATATTTTTATATTTGTGAAATTAAGTTAACTATACCTAGTTATAGCTTGGACTGAAAAATTAATGTTAATTAAAAAAATATATTATGAGAAAAATCATATACATTATACCTTTTATAATTTTATCTTTTACATCATGTGTTAAGGACACATCAGTCGTGAATGAAACTGATGAAAATAGTCTAGTAGCATTGGTTCCATCTATTCCAGATGGTTTCGATTGGAATATGTTCCAAACAGTAAATATAGATTTAGGTACATCAGAAGAATTTTCTGAAAGTTATTATTATAAGATTATTATATACGATAAAAATCCTCTCTACGATGAAGATGCTTCTGTACTTTCATCTGGTGTTGTGAAGAAGAATATGAATTTTACTACATCTATAGATGTTCCATCTGCGTTGCATACTTTATATGTAGAAGAAATAACTCCACAAAACAAATCTTCTGTAGTTCCATTTGATATAAGTGAAGATAATACGATTATTTATACCTTTACTAATAATCTTGATGAAGAAGCAAGTGTTGCTTCAAATAAATACAGTTTGTCTGCACAAGACAAAACTCTTAATAGTCATACTTTCTCAATTGATGGTGCTCAAACTATTAACAGCGAAGATGATTTAAATGGATGGAGTTATAACACATATAAAAACACTCCTATATATATTCCAGAAGGTGTTACTATAAATGCAAATGCTATCAAGTATGACGTAGCTAAGATAAAATTAGATGGTACATTAATAATTGATAAAAATTTAACTATTAGTACAGGTGGATATATTGAAGTTTTTGCTAATGGTAACATATTAATTAATGATGATAAAACTCTTACTATAGGCTCTAGCTCGGAATCTTTTTTAGCCATAGAGAATGGAGGAATTCTTACGTCTGAAAATCCTGATCAAAGTGGAAAATTGACGATGAATACTAACACAAATCTTAATAATGAAGGACACATCAATATTTATAATTTAACAGCTAATCAAACAGATATAAATAATGATGGCTCAATAATCGTTAATAATTTACTTGAGACTCATGGAAATGAGGTATTTAATAATGACTATGCTTATATTCGAGCTAAAGATTGGAAATTAGAAAGTACAAATGTATCTTTAGGTTTTAAATCTGTTATTTACATTGAAAATGAATTAACGAATTCTGGTAACCTTCATTATTATAAATATGTTAGCGATAAGAATAATGCATGGTCTTACATAGTAGCTAAGACTCTTGTATTAGGCTATGGAATCCATTTAAATTTATATGGTAAAATTAATATAGCTACAGACAGTATAGCGAATTATTATAATGATTCATATAATAAAATAACCAATTATACAATTCAGAAAAAGGTCATTAAATTTAGTAAATTTGATGAAATTTCACTTCCTACATCTGATTTTATTCCAGATTTAAATGGCGATGATGATGATGATGATGATGTAACTAATCCTGAGTTTCCTATAGTTACTGATTATTATAATTTATTTACTTTCATTTCTGAGGATACATTTCCAGCATATGGTGATTATGATATGAATGACATCGTGATTGATTTTAATAAATTAACTACATATACAAATAGTGATAATAAAGTAAGTAAATTCGACTTGGATGTAACTCTTAGAGCATATGGAGGAACTTATAAAGATGGTTTTGCTATACAGTTACCAAGTGATATTTTAGTTAGTAATATCAAATCTGCTAGCGTTTCTAATCAAAATATTACTTTACTAAGGATGAAAAATAACATCATTGACAATAATACTGAAAAAGTAGCCATACCTCTATTTGATGATTGTTCAGAAGTTTTTGGTGACGTCTTAGTTAATGTACTTGAAGATGGTAATACTAAAACTCCTGTAGATTATAGTAT
>Ga0172377_10004653_pt1 | contig 14096 bp, 3 predicted proteins | sample Pumphouse3metaG_FD_119749 | JGI IMG/M metagenome (GOLD analysis project Ga0172377, IMG submission 119749) | Leachate microbial communities from a municipal landfill in Southern Ontario, Canada - Pumphouse #3 metaG | ecosystem: Engineered > Solid waste > Landfill > Unclassified | place: Canada... | reverse complement strand
AGCAGGTCGGTATATTCCGCTTCATTCGCGTTCACCAACCTCTCTATCTGCAACCCTTCCGCTGTATCCAGCAAGGCATATAGCTCTTCAATATTCTTTACTTTAGTGAAACTCTCCGCCAATTTCACAAACTTCGTTACCACTCTCCCTAACAGCGTATCGTTAGTCCCCTCAAAAAGCTGCATATCCACATAGAGGTAGTCGTCTTTTAGCAGTTTATCCAATTGCAGTCCAATATCTTCGCGCTGTTGCTCACTGATATTCTCCACAAAATAGCACAAGAACCACGGCATAGAAATCAGCTTGGATACCAGTGCCAAGGGTAAGTAACCGGAGCTTTGCTGCAATGCCAAAACACCTTTGTGAATAGCGCTAAGCATCTGATACACGGCACTCTGGCTGATGGGATAGGATTCCGGTAGTCTGAACCGCTGTGCATCGAAATAGCGGGAATAGCTCTTTTGGTGGAAGCTGCCATCTATGATAACTCCATGCTGTTCTGTTGCTTGTTTCTGGAGCCAGGCTAAATATGCCAGAGCCATTTGGTCTTCATTTTCGCTTTCAATCACGTGGATATCGGGTTTGTTAGCGATGTTTTGCCAAGCTTGCTCCAGATCCAGCGGCTTCACCTTCCAGCCATCGCTAGATTTATTGGTTTCCAAGCCATGATACAGCACTGTGACCCTATTCCCCGCAGTTTCTATCGCTGTTATCAGTTGCCTTTCCATGGCGCTGTAATAGTATTGATTCACAAAGATGATGCTATGCCCTTGCCAGGGAATGTGGAAGTTGTCTGTACTTAAGTAAAACAGCTTATCGGTAAAGCCCAGAGCACCGATATAGCTTTGGTAATCTTCGCGAATTTGCATGATGCGCTCCAGGTAATGCTCTTGCCACATCTGCATATAGAACACGCCGGAATCTTTAAGCTCTGTAAGGCTTTCCACCTCCACGCCCTCCTCCGCCAATTCTTCAAAGAAATCGAAGAACTTCCTTCCCCATTCCACAATATCCCCATAACTGAGGATATGAAAGAACTCCCGCTGTTCTTCGCCCATCACCAGATATAAGCATAACAGGCGTTTTTCATCCATTAGCACCGAAGTTTCCGGCAGGATAAGCGCTTCTTTGAAATCCTCCATACTAAAGAAATAGTTTTCCTGAAGGTTCCAGTTATTCATGTATCTTTGCTGCGCAATTCCGGCTGCGGCGCGGGTGGGAAAAACCAGTATGGTCTTTGTGTCCAAGCCGCTTAGTGCTGCATCCAACAAGTCTTCATTCAAGGGAATAGTTTTCAGTTCCATAGTGCTAACGCCTTCTTATCGATAATCCGTTTCTTTCTAATCATATAAAGTCACAAAACACATCCTTGATTTAGGGATTTTATCTGTCAAGAACAATTCAATGAACCCATTTTTGTAAAAGCATATTTAAGGGAATAGTTTATTGAATAGCAACACGGATTAAGCGGATTGAACGGATCAACACAGATAAAGAACAAAGTGTAAAAGACTAAAATCGCCGAAATAGCTAATCAACTGTTAGAATAGTACAGATTTGTCATAAAGAAGCCGTGTAAATCTGTCAAATCCGTCTCATCCGTGTTGCTATTACTTTTTTGGGGGAATGCCAACCATAAGTAAAGTGTCTTTGGTTTGTTGGCTTGGCTATTTAATTCACAACTATTCTGTGGGATAGCAATTTAGGCTTGCGCCTGATAAATTCGCTGCGAATAGTAAACTAGAGGCATCTTCCTTGCTTCTTGCTCGCTATCATCCCCCACCCATTCCCCACAAAGAGGGGTATGAGTGGGGGATGATAAGCCAATTCATGCAATTTGCTAGCTAATTTCTGTCGTCATAGTCGGGATACTATCAACAATCTCCTTAGAAATCGGGAAATTCTTGCAAATATTTAACTTGACAAGGATATTGATCCTCGTTATTGGTTTTTTAAATTTCGTCCCATTGGGGTGTGTATGAATGACAAATTAGGGTTAAATTATTTTAATTCTTTTTTAGACGCTGATGAAGAGAATCAACTTCACAAAGATAAACTAAAGCTTAAAGAGGGCGAACGCCGAGAAGTTAGTATTCTTTTTGCAGACATACAAAACTCTACGATATTTGGCAGCCAACTTGATCCTGAGATATTCCACAAAAAACTTGATGAGTTAATGAAACGTTTCACCAAATGTATTACATATTATGGCGGTTTTGTTGATAAATATATGGGCGACGGGATCATGGCTCTTTTTGGAGCAAAGCAAGCAAGCGAACAGGATACGGAGCGTGCCATTCTTGCAGGGTTAAAAATGATTGAACAGTTCGAACTGCTTAAAGACAAGATGAATAATGATAATCAAGCTGAGCAAATAGGCGTCCGGATAGGGATAAATTCTGGATTGGTAATAGTAGCCAAAGTCGGCGAAGAACGTGAAGGAGATTTTACTGTTACTGGAACAGCCGTAAACCTTGCACAGCGTTTGGAAACCAACGCGCCTGAAGGTAAAATACTTGTGTCGGTAAATGCTATGCTTGCAGCAAAAAACAGCTTTGAGTTCCATAAGTATGGAATGGTTAATGCGAAAGGGTTCCCAGATCCTGTGCAAAGCTTTTTAGTAATCAAACAAAAACTGAACAGAGACTATCGCTGGCATGGCAAAAAAAACACTTTTATTGGCAGAGAGTTTGAATTGACTACCCTGAACCAAGCATTTGCGCATGTGGAAAGATTTATCAAGGGAATTGATGATTTACAAGCTAAGAAATGCATATTCGGAATATGCGGAGATGCAGGATTGGGAAAAACAAGACTGGTTTATGAGTTCAGCTCAGCCTTGGGGAATAACGCCGAATTCATGCATGCCGCTGCATCTGGTGTGGTACGGAGTCCATTTAACATCTTCAAAGATTTACTGGAACATGAATTCAAGATTCACGCTTGTGAAGCCATTCAGGATAAAAAACAAAAACTAGAACAAGGGTTTATAAATCTTACCAAAGATCTCGACAAATTAGTCGCGATTGATATTTACGACCAATTACCACTTATCGGAGCACTTTTAGATATCCCATCTAACGACATACGTTTGAAGCAGGATGGCATGGATTTATTGGCTCATATTAAAAGTGCTTTAAATCTGGTATTTTATTACTTTTTTCAGCAGAAATTGCAATCTGGCAAACCTGTTGTTTTGATTCTTGATGATCTGCACTGGATGGATGAATCTTCTGCGGCTGTATTTGAATCATTAGTGGTTAATTTGACCCAAGAGCATGATGAGGGTCATTCAAGTCCCATAACCCAGAATCATAGAAGTAACTCTTTACATAACAAGCTACTTATTATCATGATGTACCGTGAGGATTATCAACCACCTTATACTATATCTCATTTAAGCTGCTTCCAGCCGTTGGAACTGCATCCGTTTGATGAGCAAGATATGCTAAGACTAATCCGTCAATATACCGGAAATATCCAAGTTTCTGAAGCTACTATAGAAAAAGTAAAATTGTTGAGTACTGGCAACCCTTTTTATCTGGAAGAATGGTGCAATTACTTAAGCGAAATTCCGCAACAAGATCTATATGATTTGCCTGTGCCAACAACTCTACATGCACTCATTCTTTCTCGTCTAGATATGCTCGATAGTGCTATTAGGCTATTGTTACAAAAGGCATCGGTGATTGGGCATGAGTTCTTTGTGGATATTCTGCGCTGGATGGAAGAGAAACTGTATAATCCTATAGATATCAATAATACGTTATCTAGCCTGGAAAATCAGGCATTTATTCTTAAGTTACTTGGGTTTGATTACTCGGCTTACTTCTTCAAACATATTATGACCCGTGATGTGGCTTATCAAACACTATTATTAGAAAATCGGATAACCTTGCATAAGCTTGCTGCTGAAGCAATAGAAGATATTTATCCTGGGAGACAGCAGGAATTTCTTTTTCAACTCGCAGACCACTACCATCGTGCCGGGGTTAGCCATAAGGCCATATTCTATCTGTACAATGCAGCCGCTGCAGCTAAAAGTGCTTACAGCAACCAGTATGCGATAGAACTTTACGAAAAGCTATTGCAATGGGTGCCAAATAATGACCGAATTGTATTTGAGGCAGATGTCAACAACCCTATAAATTGTGAGAATCCGATTAGAAAAGCTCGTATTCTGCTTAATCTTGCCGAGATAAAATGGTTAATCGGTAAGTGGGATGAATCTGACCAAGAATTAGAAAAAGCTTGTACATGTGTGAGGCAAGTGTTCCAGATGAGGGACAAAACTGATGGTAATGATGTCACTTGGGAAGATGTAACAGATCAATTCGATTGCTATAGATTGCGAGGTCTTTCAGCTTTTCAACATGGAAATATGGAGCAAGCAAAATCCGAATGGGATCAATGTCTAGATTATATTGTGTCTCAAGACGTAAGCCAACATAGTTCTCTGCTCCTTGCTATTGTTCATGGCAATCTCGGCGTTTGGTATCAACATTCAAAAGATTTTGCCCAAGCTGTAAAACATCATCAGCTTAGTATTGGGTATGCAAAACAAACCAACAACACAGACCGCATGGCAGTAACCTTTTCCAATCTTGGCATGATATGCCTTAGCCAACTTGATTATCCAAAATCTGAAGCATACTTCAACCAATGCCTTGATATTGCCGAAACAAAAAAACTGCTACAATTACAATCAATCGCCCTTGGAAATTTGGGTGTTCTCTGTTATAAACAAGGAAAACTAGACCGAGCAATGCAATATTACCAAAAGAAATGGGTAATAGTAGATAAAATTGACGATAAATTCGAGCTGATACGCGTTCTAGGTAATATCGCAAATGCACACAGGGATCGAGGTGAACATAGGATAGCACTTGAATTTTATATGAAAGTGCTTTCGCTGAAGGTACCTCTGGGTAATGTGAAAGAGCTTGCGATTACCTATAGCTGTATTGTGGGAGAATATATCGAACTTGAAGATTATCCTGCCGCAACTGAAATCATCCTTAAAGCCGAATTGCTTGCGGAAGATTTTCCCAGCCTAAAGGATGTGTTGCAACAGCAGAAATCAAAGATAGATGAGCTAATTAACAAACAATCTACTAAGGGGAGAAAATGAGAATGATCCCAAAACAGTTTGATAACTTAAACTTTCTACGAATATCCTCAGTACTTTCTAATGGAGGTATGAGGAGATGGGTGTGCTCCGCTCAAAATTGTTGTAGGGAATGCACCAGATTTAATTCAATTATTCAGACATTAGGAGGACATATGCGTAACTTTTTGATACTTCTTATTGCAGCACTATTTGTGGTTGGATTAACAGCCACAACTTTTACCGATACTGGAGCAGGTATAAGCCCTGCTTATAACTCTGCATCGGCATGGGGAGATTATGATAATGATGGTGATCTGGATTTTTGTTTAACTGGACTTGATGGAGCAGGTGCTCGAATATTTAAACTATATCGCAACGATAACGGTATGTTTACGGACGTCATCACCGGGATAACTCCTGTTACTAATGGTTCTGTCGCCTGGGGTGATTATGATGGTGATGGTGATCTGGATCTCTTAATAACTGGGCTAAGCTCATCTGGATTGATTTCAAAAGTTTTTCGAAATAATAATGGCAGTTTTGTCGAATTGGCAGCGGGATTGACCGGTGTCTATACTTCCTCGGCAACATGGGGAGACTATGATAATGATGGTGATTTAGATATCTTACTTGCCGGTGCGTCGAACACTGCAACACCATATACTCCCATCTCAAAGATTTATAAAAATTCAAATGGTGTTTTTAGTGATGCTGTCACACTTACAGGAGTTCGCCAATGTTCAGCAGCTTGGGGAGATTATGATAATGATGGAGACTTGGATATTGCTCTTACTGGAGCAACAACTGATGCTTCGCCCTTTGGGATAGTTTTTAAACTATACAGAAACGATAGCGGAACCATGACAGATACAAGCTCAACTATCACTGGAGTATATTTGTCATGTATGTCGTGGGCAGATTATGACAATGATGGAGATATTGATCTTCTATTATCTGGGCATACTGGAATTGCGCCTATATCAAAAATTTACCGCAATGACTCAGGTATTTTTGCCGAATCAGATATATCACTTTTAGCTATGTCACGCTCTTGCGCATCATGGGGAGATTATGATAACGATGGTGATCAAGATATACCGTTATCAGGGTACTATGGAGGCTCTACAAAAACTATTCTTTATCAAAACACTAACGGTCATTTTACTGAAGTTAGCCCTGGGTTAGCCAATGTTTATCAAGGTTCTGCTGCCTTTGGCGATTATGATAATGATGGCGACTTGGATATACTCTTGTTCGGAGCAGGGACCTCTGATTATACGGTTAAAATTGGGAAAATCTATCGCAATGACAATACTCCTGCGAATTCCCCCCCACCCTCACCAACAAACCTCAGGCGCTATATTAGTGGAAGCTACACTGTACTGCAATGGGATGCACCAGAAGATGATATAACAAATTCACAAAGCTTGACATACTCCCTAAGAATTGGAACTTCTCTAGGGGGGAATAATTTACTCCCCTCGCTTGCAGATGAATCGGGTTATCGCTTGACTGCTTCAACAGGATATGCCAATTGTAACAACACGTGGAAGATCAAGAACACAGCCTTGAGTTCCGCAAATAACTATTATTGGTCTGTACAGGCTGCTGATGGAGCGTTGCTTGGCTCAGGATTTGCGGAAGAGTCTATTATTCCCAATATTCAAATATTGTCACCTAATGGCGGAGAACTCTGGAGAGTGAATGATATCAAAACTGTATATTGGGATCGCAATCCCAATGTTTCAACAGTAAATATATACCTTTCAGCTAATAATGGGGTTACCTGGACTTTGCTTAATCCAAGCCCTGTTTCTGCTGTAACAGGTTCATACTCTTTTACCGTACCATCAGTATCTTCTGCTGAATGTCTGATTAAAATAGAATCGCCAGCTAACCCAACTGGAATAGTTGACGTTAGTGACAGTGTGTTTAGTATTGTCTCAAATGAGCCACCCAGTTTTACCCTAACCAGCCCCGATGCTCAGAATCTTATTTTGCTTAGCGGAACAACGGTAAATATTACTTGGACACATAGCCTGGTCGATAACATAAATATTGAAGTCACCAATGATTTCGGTCAAACGTGGAACACAATTGCTTCTGCTATACCTGCTGTTGCCGGTGTTTTTCCTTGGGTGCTACCAGAGAATCTAAGTGAGGGAAGCTATTTGAGAATCTCTTCTTCTAGTAATAGTAGTGTTTACGATTGGTCAAACTATCCTTTTAAAATAATACGATTAAGGCTGTTATCACCTAATGGAGGACAACTTTTTAAGCGTGGTCAGATACAACCAATTACCTGGACAAGTAGTACTAATGCTGCTGAAAGGCTTTCATACAGCAGTAATAATGGAGATAGTTGGACATCTATCGCCTCCATACTTGGGTCTGCTCAAACTTACGCTTGGGCAATTCCAACTTCAGCAACTCCCTCTGACCAATACCGGATCAAAATTCATCTCAACAGTGATGAATCAGTCTTCGATAAAACTGACAATCCATTCACGGTTTCTTCCTTGGATGTTACATATCCTTCAACAACAGGGATTCGCTTACAGAGTGGAAAACCATGTAACATTACTTGGACTCAACAATATCTAACCAGTGGGTTGCTCTTGGAATATTCAACTAACGGGACGGATTACACTACAATCAGTTCCAATGTATCCCCTTCTGCGGGGACATATGCTTGGGCTGTTCCCAGCATTTCTACCTCTACTTGCAAGATAAGAATCTCCTTGATGAGTGATCCTACAATTAACGATTTAAGCAATTCTGACTTCAGCATTTGTAGTTTACAACTCACATCCCCCAACGGAAGTGAAGTAATTACCACAGGAGCCAGCCACACAATCAGATGGACATATGCAAACATTGCCAATGTGAAGCTTCAATACTCCAAGGATGGTGGTGCTACCTGGATTAATATTGTAACAAGCCTAGCAGCCACCCCCAGTTCGTACGCATGGACTGCTCCCACTATAACTTCATATGAGTGCCGAGTAAGAGTTCTGGATGTTGCCGCAAGCACTGTTTATGATGATAGCGACAATCTCTTTACCATAAGGCCTCCGATCATAGTAACAGCCCCCAATGGAGGAGAAACCATTACCGTAGGAGACATCTATAACATTCAATGGACGGTTACTTCAGCTGTTTCTTTTATCCTGATAGACTATTCGATAAACAATGGTTCTACCTGGCTTCCATTAGTCACAACTGCTTATAATGCCACAATAGGTAGTTACGCATGGACAATTCCTAATGCCCCTTCAACAAACTGTAAGGTTAGAGTGAAAAGCTCTACTGCACCTACCACGGTTTACGATATTTCAGACAATATGTTCATTATTACTCCCACAATTTATCCCCCAACAGCGCAATTCAGTGCCAATATTACGGAAGGGATGGAACCTCTATCAGTTCAATTCACAGATTTATCCACTGCGGGGTCCGGTACAGTTACTACTCGACTTTGGAGTTTTGGAGATGGCCTTACATCAGACCTTCAAAACCCCTTGCACATTTACCAAACTGCGGGAGTTTACTCTGTATCACTCAAGGTAACTAACTCATATGATTCTACCAGAACTGAGCTAAAAACCAACTATATCACGGTAAGCTCAAACCTTCCTGTTATAGCATTACTCAGTTCTCCAACAATGGACTTTGGCTCTGTTAACATTGGTGAGCAATCCTCATGGGTGGAATTATCATACCAGAATATAGGATCTATTCCTTTGGAGATTAGCCAGATAACGCTCTCAAGCGACAAGAGTTTTTCTTACCAAAGCCGCTCTGGCAGATCGTTATTGAGCCCAGGACAAACAGAAATCCTGCTTGTCCAGTTTCATCCAAGCTTATTAGGTGCCGTTACAGATACCCTAACTATTTCCAACAGCTCCGGCAATAACCCTCTGCTGCAGGTATCTCTTTCTGGAACTGGTTTAGCATTGCGTGTTCCTCTGCAATACCCGACAATCCAAGCAGCAATCAATGCCTCTAATCCTGGAAATTGCATTTTAGTAGATGATGGCGTGTACTATGAGAACTTACAAATCACAGGGAAAGAAGTTACTTTAGCAAGTAATTACTTTGCCGATGGTGACACTCTGCATATTGCCAACACCATAATTGACGGAAGCCAGATAAGAAATCCGGACATGGCAAGTGTGATAGCTATCTTACCTGGTACAAATCCCTATCAAACCCCATATATCGTTGGTTTTACTATCAGAAACGGGAGAGGTTGGTTGATAAATGAAACTGTTGGCAGTTCGATTGTCCAGAAACGCGTGGGAGGTGGAATTTACATCAAGCAGTCAAACCCCATCTTTACAGCCAATATAATAGTTGATAATGAAGCCGATGATGAGGGTGGAGGAAGTTACGCATTTCTTAGTGGACCCAATTGGGGTGGGGTTGTTACTGAAGATGAGATAAATCCCGGTGGGAATGTCTTTCTCCGAAATATGGCAGATATTGGCAAGGATATGTATATTAATGCATCTCATACTCGTGATGAGATACAGGCTGAGAACTGTCAATTTGAAGTATTCTGCTCTGCAGATACCACCCTATCCACCTATTGGGCTACAACCACAAATCCAGTGAAATATCAGGGTAGTTCGGGAACGCGCGAGGCAATAAATGCAGATTTGTATGTTTCTACTAATGGCAATAATATATCAAATACAGGCCTAAGCCCCGAAAGCCCCTTCAAATCTGTTAATTACGCACTTAGTCTTGCCTATGGCACAGAAGAAAACCCTATCACTATTCATGTAGCATCTGGTATATATTCAGCAGATTTCACGGGTGAGAGTTTTCCTTTACAATTGGTAGATTGGATTACATTGAAGGGTGATGGAATTGAAAACACTGTCATTGATGCAGGTGCAAGTGCTTTATTCCCAACCCGTATTATCACTTGCGATGCGGTTCATGGCGTTTCTATTCAGGACATTACCTTACTAAATGGATATGTTACAAACTCTAAAAACTTAAATGGCGGAGGAATAGCCATCCTTAATTCTGATGTCGATTTATCGAGTGTAGCAATCAACAACAGCTTTTCAGCAGGAGATGGTGCAGGATTATATGTATTCAATTCTAGCGTAAGCGGAGATATGCTTTCACTTGAATACAATCAAGCTACAGGTTCTGGAGGTGGAGTATCATCTGAATCATCCCAGATATCTGTCTCTAACAGCATCCTTTCTCACAATTTTTCTTCCAAACACGGCGGAGGTTTATATCAAAATGCAGGTCAGTTGTCTTTGGAAAACAACGTGATTCAGAATAATAATGCCAATAGCATACAGATGCGCGGCGGTGGGATCAGTTTGATTTCAATTGTGGATCCAATACTTTTAGATAACATCATAGCTTCAAATTCAGGTTACAACGGAGGCGGAATAAGCATGCAGAACTGCTCTGCTATTGCCTTTAAAAACAACAAAATCACTAACAACGTTGCAACCAACTGGGGAGGTGGGATTTACCATATCACTTCCACGGGTAATCTTCATAATAACTTGATTGCCAACAACACTGCCAGCCAAAGAGGTGGTGCTCTGTATTCGAATTCGAGTATTAATATAATTAATTCCACCATAGCCAACAACCGAGCATTTTCTCAGGGCGGTGCCATCTATGCTATCGGCAGCAATTCCGCCTATACAAACACTATCTTGTGGAATAATTCTGCACCCATTGGCAATGAGCTTTATTTGTATGATAATTCTACACCCAGTTTCCAATTTTGCGATGTTGCTGGAGGTAGCTCAGCATTCGGTACCAGTGCTGGAGTGGTTTATTCAGGCGTGTATGCTGATAACATCAATGCTAACCCTTTATTCAATTCACCGACCACCAGCTACGGTGTTTCTTATGATGCTCTTTTAGCAGATTGGGGTCTGCAACTATCATCACCATGTGTTAACACTGGTAATCCTGATACAGATATCTCAGAGTATCCATTTGATATCAACGGATCACCAAGAATTATTAGCACTGTAATTGATATCGGAGCCTATGAAACCGATGATCAGTTAGTTGCTCAAATTGATGTTAATCCCTCAGACTTGTTAGATTTCGGTGATATTGTACACAATTCTGCACCAGTTGCCAGTGATGTTACCATTACCAATACGGGTTCGGCTTCTCTTGTTATATCTGATTTATCATTTGAAACTGTAACTGATGTATATGAATTCGAGTTCGACGACCTAAATCAAGAAATCCTTCCCAATACCTCATCTACGATTACCGTTCATTTCACTCCTTCGGTAGTTGGGATACAGGATAATGCTCTTGTAATAGTAAGCAATTCTCAAGCAACTCCTGTTCTAAATCTTAATCTTCATGCAAACGTTGTAGGCATTGAGCCGTTGATAACTGCGCTTCCCGATACAGAATATGATTTTGGGCTATTGCCAGTTTCTTCGGACACCTTATTTACTGAAATTCTCATCACCAATAATGGATATTTGCCTCTGCAGATTTCCGATATTGCTTTCCAGGGAATTGATTCCAGCTTCAATTGGGAGTTTAGTCTGCTAGAGCAGGATATTTTACCTGATAGCAGCGTAACCATCGTAGTTAGCTTCATTCCCTCGGTAATCGGTGCTCAAGCCGATACTCTCATTATCACCAACAATTCTGGGAACAATCCCTTACTGTCCATAGAGTTCTATGCAACGGTGTTAGCCTATACATCCCTGATAAATATCGATCCGGAAGGTGACATTAGCTTCGGAGATGCTATCGTTGGTTCATCAACTATAAATCGTGAAATAACCTTCACTAACACCGGTTATGCTCCGCTGTTAATTTCAAGTATTTCCATCGAGCAGGAAGGAGCTCTATTCGATTTTGAGTTTGAGCAAATAAACCAGAGCATCCCTGTTGATAGCACCGCAACCCTGTTGCTTAGTTTTAATCCTTCTCTTATAGGTATCCATTCTGCAACTCTTGAGATACTAAACAATTCCGAAAACCAGCCTATGATAAACATAAATCTTACTGCTGAAGTATTAGCTGGAACTGCCGTTATTGCATCGGAACCTTTATCACAGGTTAGCTTTGGACAGTGCTATATTAACTCAGCTCCTATAAGCAGAGAGATAATATTGTCTAATACTGGAAACATCCCACTGACGATCTCAGATATTAGTTTTGATTTAGCTTCCGAACTATTTGACTGGGAATGCACTAACATGGCTCAACCCATTCTACCTGGAAACCACCTTACTGTTACTGTATGGTTTGAACCCACACAATTGGGATTAATAGAGAACACTATCCTCATAACCAATAATTCCACAAACCAACCCGTTCTAAGCTTGGCATTATCAGCCAATGTGATTGATTACCCTGTAGTACAACAAGGAAATGTTTCTATACAGGTTATCGGTTATAATGCTTTGCTGTCCTGGGAGCCTTTTACGATTTTGTATAACGCTGTGCCTACCCCTGCAGATGTTTACCTTGTTCTATATAGCGAAAAACCAGACAGTCCAGCGGATGATTACTATTTCCATGGAGCAACTGCTGACACTACCTATACTCATTTTAATGTAGCACGATACAGAGACCGCATGTTCTACAGAGTAGTAGGCATATGTGGAATAGAGCGTGAATTACTGCAAAGTTTAGTGTTGCGTTCAAGCGCTTCTCCAATGCTGTGGAAAGATATGAGAAAGAGTTTGTTAGAAAATCGATAATATAGCTCACTTACGAGAAGACTTTGAGGCAAGTACTCAGATTTGAGTGATGCATTGTCGTTTTACTTGGCGTAGATTAGTAGCATAAACTATTTTGTGCTTGACATCTTAGCAGCATTTTAGCATCAAGGGCGTTATTAATAAGATGTCAAATGAGGTTCCGTGAAATACTTTAAGCTTGTGTTATCGCTATTGCTGCTGTTGTTAATTATGTCATGTAAAAAGGGTGTTCCGAAGGCTCCTTCCGGCTATGTGGTGCTTTCCCCTGAAGTGGCAGAAATCCTTTGTGCACTTGGTGCAGAGGCGGATATCGTTGCCATTACGGAAGAATGCAACTTTCCCCCCATTCTTGCCAGCAAGCCCAAAGTCGGCAGTTTTTCTGCCATCGATAAAGAAGCCATCATTGCGCTTAATCCCGCCATCATCTTTGCCAGCGCATTGGAGCAGGAAGGGCAAGCAGCAGAGCTGAAGAAGCTGGGTTACAATGTGCAGGTTTTCTACCCCAAAAGCCTTAAATCCATGAATGAAGAAATCCTTAAACTGGGCAGGCTTACAGGCAAGATAAACGCATCCCAAAACATGAGGTTGCAGATGGAAGCCGCCGTGGCAGCTATCAAAGCCAAGTGTGCCAACTTACCCAGACCCAAAGTTTATCTGGAAATCTACCGTGATCCCTTGATGAGCGTATCCGATTCTTCGTTCGTGGGCGAATTGATCGAAGCCGCCGGTGGGGACAACATATTCCCCACTCTGGAGCGCGATTATGCACGGGTAAATCCCGAAGCCGTGATCAATGCCAAGCCGGATATCATGATCTGCTTCTCGCAGGATAGCCTCAATAACATCCGTTCCCGCAAAGGCTGGCAGGACATCCCCGCCATCCGCAACAAGCGCATCTATTTCGAAAAGGACATCAACCCCGATCTCATCCAACGAGCCACTCCTCGCTGCATAGACGGTATGCGTAGCCTGCAAAAACTATTCTTCCAGAAAGACAAATGAGAAACAAAATCACCCTTGCCCTGTGGCTCATCTTTAGCATAACAATCGTATTTATCTATCTGAATTTAGGCTCACCGAGTGCGAACATCATTAGCCAGGTACGGGTGCCGCGCTTGCTATTAACTCTTTTCACCGGCATGGCGCTGGCGGGAATTGGCAGTATCTATCAATTGATGCTGGCAAACCCACTGGCAGAGCCGTACATCCTGGGAATCTCCTCCGGTTCTGCCTTTGGCAGTATTTTGGCGGGAGTT